>ENA-ORCR01000517-ORCR01000517.1-marine-metagenome-genome-assembly--contig:-NODE-517-length-20118-cov-6.023003_pt1 | contig 20118 bp, 22 predicted proteins | sample MGYA00237782_ERZ508514 | MGnify/ENA primary metagenome ERZ508514 (study PRJEB26185, sample SAMN06268960) | marine metagenome | isolation source: Eden Landing Ponds, San Francisco, CA, USA | place...
CCAGATCGCGTTCCGCTCGCGCTCGGTGAGGTTGCGCTCGTCGAGGTCCTCGAGGTGGTTGGCGATCGACCGCAGCTTCGCCTTCACCGTCGCCCGGCGGGCCTCGGTCGGGTGGGCCGTGAACGTCGGTTCGATGAGCACGTCCTCCAGCAGCTCGCGCAGCTCGTCGGGCTCGACGCCCTGCTCGGCGAACTCCGCGACCGTGGCCTCGAAGGAGTCGTGGAGGGAGCCCTCCTCGTCGGCGTTCCGGATCGCGCGCACGCGCTCGCGCTCCTCGGCGAGGTTGATCAGCTCGAAGTAGGTGGTGAACGCGCGGGCGACGATCTCCTCGCGGTTCGACGAGAGCTCGCCGACGGACTCGTGGAGTCCGGTCCGGCTCTCCGCGTCCCCCCGTCGGTATTGGATCGCCGTGTTCCGCAGCTCTTCCACCGTCTCGTACGCTTCTGTGGAGGCCTGTGCGGCGAGGACGTCCCCCACGAGCGCGCCGAGCTCCCGGACGTCCGTCCGCACGTCACGATTGTGCAACTCCATACCACAGTGACACCCGTCGCCGCGGGTTAAATGCGATGTCTGAACGAATGTTTGCCTCGGTGTCGAGTGAATATCCCGATCGATCGTCTGTCGATCGGACGCTCGGTCACTGCTCTCCGCCGCGGGGAAGCAGAATCGATCGGAATCGGTCAGTTTCGTCCGATTCCGGTCGGCCAGCCGCTCGGGGGGCGGGTTCGTCACCCTTTTTACCGATCCATCCCGAACCACGCGTATGAGTAAGTCCGACAAGTATCCGGCCGAGTCCGGTCGGCGGCGCTTCGTCAAGGGCGTCGTCGGGGGCGCGGCCCTCGCGGGCGTCGGGGCGATGGGGTCGGCGACCGTGAACACGCTGACGACCGCCGGTGGCGTCGGCGGCGGGGCGACGGTCGCGACGACGATCAAGAAGACCGGCGGTCCGGCGCCGCGCGGGCTCCCGCAGATTCCCTTGCAGGTGACCGACGACGGGTACATCAAGGGCATCTGGCCCGAGACGACGACGGTCACGCAGGAGGGGCAAGAGATCCAAGTCGCACAACAGGACCTCGGCGGGAAGACGTACTCCGGCGAGTGGTTCCAGTACTGCGGCGTCGAGTCCCAGGAGAACATCGCCCCCGACTTCGAGTCGGACAACCTGTTCCGCGCCGCGCCCGGAAAGTACGACTGGCAGGACGAGACGTACGAGGCGGGCGACCGGATCCACGTCGACGACTTCGACAACTACGACGAGTGGGGCAACGGGATCGGCGACGACGGCGTCGGGAAGCCGGCGTCCGTCACCTGGCGCTCCCAAGACGCCGAAACGAACCTGAACGCGATCGTCATCCGCTCGCCGCGGATCGAGGAGGCGGTCGAGAACTCTGGCAACGAGTGGCTCGAGGCCTCCACCGACCAGGGGTTCGTCGCGTACCTCAACGTCTGTACGCACTTCTGCTGTATCCCCGACTACAAGGTGCTCGAAGAGTCCGCCCGGTACGACGCCGAGAACGGGACCTACTGCGTCTGCCACCAGTCGACGTACGACCCGTTCACCCTCGAACAGTCGCTGTTCATCGCCCGGCCCCGTCCGGACGAGTAGTTCCGCCCTCGAACTCCGTCGGGCGCCGCGCTTTTCTCCCCGCTTCGCGTACGATCTCGCATGAGCGACGACGAGGATCCCGCAGACGAAGCCACGGCCGACGACGCGTTCGCCGCGGAGATCGATCGCGCCCGCGACCTCCTCGACGGCGAGGACATCGAGGCGGTCCACGTCGGCGTCGTCCGCGACGGCGAGGTCGACACCACGTTCGCCCAGCGAGACGACGGCGACGCGGAGAACGACGGACTCCGGGCGCTCGCGCTGCTGGCCGCGCACGTCCGACTGGTCGCGATCGAGTCGGGCGTCGACGCGTCCACCGTCGCGGGCGACGCGGCGACGCTCGCGGGACAGGTCGAGGAGATCCCGGCCAGCACCGGCGACCTTCCGGAGGAGTAGGCGCCGACTCGCCAGTCCCCTCAGACCCCTCCCTCGCTCCGTCGGATCCGGTAGAGCTGGTGGGCGACGCCGGCGAGCGCGACGAGCAGCACCGCGAGGTTGAACGCCGCGAGGGCGATCGGCTGGTACGCCGGGTCGAGCCACGTCCGGATCGCCCGGCCGGCCTGACTGTAGAAGCTCCAGCCGGCGATCAGCGCCAGCAGGACCAGCGCCGCCAGCCCGATCCGGTCGATGAATCCGCGGAGGTCGTCCGTGGAGAGCCGACCGAACCGGCCGCCGCTCTCGGTCGCATCGCCATCGGGGTCGCCGTCGGCGGTCCTTTCGGGGCCGGTCGTGCGCGCTGCGCGGTTCGCCTCGGCGGTGTCGTCGGTGGCGGTGTCGGTCATGGGTCCGGTGGGTGTGTCTGCGGTGTCGTCTGCGTCGCGGTCGGGCGCTTCGTCGATCGGGTCGCCCCGGTCGCGCTCGTCAGTCATGGTCGCCTCCGTGCGACGAGCGCCGCGGCGACGAGCGCGGCGAGCGCGGCGAGGGGGCCGAAGCCCGGCGTCCCGTCGCTCGCGCCGTCGTTCCCGCCGCCGGGAGCGCCGGCGTCGTCTCCCGCGCCGTCGCTGCCCTCGCCCCGCGTGAAGTCCTCGACGGCGAACTCTACCTCGTCGACCGTCTCGTTCGCGCTGATCGTCTCCCGGGGGTTCAGGTTGGCGACGCCCTGCGTCTCGTCGATGAGCACGTCGTCGCTCCACAGCGCGGCGTCGACGTAGTAGTTGTAGTTCGCGGGCACCTCGACGGTCGTCGTCACGGTGTCGGTCCGGCCGGGTCGGACCTCGCCGACCGTCTCGCTGGCCTCGTCGGCGATCACGTTCGACTCCGACTGCCGGAGCAGCACGCGGAGGTCGAGCGGCTCCGAGGCGTCGTCGCCCCGATTCGTCACCGAGAGCGACACCGACAGCGTCGCGGTCTCGTTGTCGGCCTCGCTCACGCTGACCGCGACGGTCGGCCAGACGTCCCCCTCGGTGAAGCCGACCCGCGAGTCGGCGTAGTCCGGGGTGAGCGCCCCGACGCCGCCGACGCGAGTCGTCTGGGTCGCGCGCCGCTCGCCGTCGACGAAGACGACGGTCTCGATCCGGTAGCCGCCTTCGCGGTCCACGTCGACGGAGCCGTTCACGGTTCGCTCGCCGCCGCCGTCGACGTTGCCGACGTCGACCGTCGTCTCGTCGACAAGCAGTCCCGAGTCGGCGCCGATCGCGCGGTGGCGGACCGTGACGTTCTCGACGGTCGAGCCGCGGTGTCGGAGGTCGACGCCGAGGCGGAGCTCCGCGGTCTCGCCGCGCACCTCACCCGGCGAGACGACCGTGTCGACGATGCGTACGTCGCCGGGGCGCTCGTCGACCTCGCGCGGGTCGACGATCGCGTCCGGCGCGGCGACGGCGCCCACCGCGCCCGCGATCAGGAGTGCGGCGGCGGCCGCCAGGAGGGCAGTTCGCGTGTCCATACCCGACACGTCTGAACGACAACATAAGTGCTTTGTCGAGGATCGGGTGGCGGTGACGGCCGCGAGGCGCCCGGTGCCAACCTCAGAGCGCTCGGTAGCGACCGCCCGACTCGGAGAGCTCCCCGCGGCGCGCGAGCCGCGTCAGGATCTCTCGGGCCGCCTCGACCGGGACGCCGCGTTCGCTCGCGTGCGCCACGACGTTCTCCTCGGTGGGCTCGTCGAGCGCCTCGACCGCGTCGCGGACGATTTCGGTTCGGCTCCGCGAACTCGACCCCCCGCCCTCGGCGCGGGCGCCCGCCTCGTCGACCGCGTCGGCGTCGATCCCCGCCGCTTCGAGGTACTCGCGGTCGTCGATCCCGGCGTCGTCGACGGCGCGTTCGAGCTCCGAGACGTGGTCGACCTCGGCGAACGCCGCGCTCTCGTCGCGCTTCTTCGCGAGCAACGCGGCCCTGGCCTCGCGGGCCGCGTCGCGGTCCTCCGACTCGAAGAACCGCTTGAGCTTCGCCGTCCGATGCGTCTTCCCGCAGCGGGGGCATTGCGCGCTGTCGCTCGTCCGCGGGTCCGCGAGGAGCCACATGGCCGCGCACTCGTTGCAGCCGACGACCGCGTACATGCGGCGCGGTTCGTCGCCCCCGGATTTGAACCCTCTGCCCCGCGTCGCTCGCTCCGTCGCCCGCTCCTTCGATTGATCATGCGACGCTTCGATCGGCGCTGTGGTATTGTGTATCCCGTTCAAAACCATTATCCGCGTGGAGCGCGTACGGAGACGCATGAGTTCAACAGACGCCGTCCCCACGGAACCGATTCAGCTGGCCGACGCCGACGAGTTCGACGACTACGTCGCCGAACACGACGTCGTTCTCGTCGACTTCTACGCGGACTGGTGCGGCCCGTGTCAGATGATGGAGCCGGCGGTCGAGGCGGTCGCGAGCGACACCGGCGCGACCGTGCTGAAGGTCGACGTCGACGAACACCAGGGGCTGGCCGGCGAGTACGACGTCCAGAGCATTCCGACCCTGCTGGTGTTCGCCGGCGGCGAGCTGGCGGAGCGGATGGTCGGCGCGCAAACGGAGGAGGCGCTCACGGACGCGATCGCGGAGCACACCGCCTGAATGGCCGATCCGGAGGCCGACGACCGGACGACCGCGCACGACCTGCGCGCCGACGTGCCGGCGCTCGGCGAGGCCGCGTACTTCAACTTCGGCGCGCACGGGCCGAGCTCCGAGTCCGTCGTCGAGGCCGCGTCGGCGTTCGTCGCCGACCACGAGTACGGATCGGGGACGACCGACCCGTACGAGCGCGCCTTCGAGACGTACGAGACCGTTCGCGAGCGCGTCGCCGACTTCGTCGGCGCCGAGCCCGACGAGATCGCCCTGACCGAGAGCACGACCGACGGGATCACCCGGATCGCGGGCGCGATCGACTGGAAGCCCGGTGACGTCGTCGTCCGGACCGACCTGGAACACCCCGCCGGGGTCCTCCCCTGGAAGCGGCTCGAACGCGAGGGCGTCGAGGTGCGGGTCGTCGAGACCGAGGACGGTCGGATCGACCCCGAGGCGTACGCGGAGGCCGTGGCGGACGCGCGGCTCGTCTGCTTCAGCGCGATCACGTGGACTCACGGGACGCGGCTCCCGGTGGCGGACCTCGTCGAAATCGCCGACGAGGCGGGCGCGTTCACGCTCGTCGACGCGGTCCAGTCGCCCGGCCAGGTCGCGATGGACGTGTCGGCGTGGGGCGCCGACGCGGTGGCGGCGGCCGGCCACAAGTGGCTGCTCGGCCCGTGGGGGTCGGGGTTCCTCTACGTCGACCGCGAGGCCGCGGCCGACCTGGCGCCGCGCGCGGCCGGCTACCGGAGCGTCGAGGACCCCGACGGCGACGAGATCGCCTTTAAACCGGGCGCGAAGCGCTTCGAGGTCGGGACGACGACGCCGGCCGCCCACGCCGGACTGGTCGAGGCGCTCGACGCGATCGACGCGGTCGGGCTCCCGGCGATCGAAGACCGGATCGCGTCGCTCACCGACCGGCTCAAGGACGGCGTCCCGGACGACCGACTGCTGAGTCCCCGCGAGTACGAGTCCGGGCTCGTCACGGTCGACGTCGACGACCCCGAGGCGACGGTCGAGCGCCTCGCCGACGAGGGGATCGTGATCCGCTCGCTGCCGCACCCGGACGGGATCCGAGCGTCGGTCCACGCCGTCTCCACCGAGGCGGAGATCGACCGGCTGGTCGACGCGCTCGCCGCCGAGTGGTGAGCCCCCGACCGGACGCGTTTTAGTGTTTCACGTACAAGACTGTATATGGGATTTCACACGTTCGACGCGGAGAAGGCCGAGCGACTGGAGCGTCCCGCGGACCGGTACCGGTGGGTCTCCGCCGAGGAGATCGTCGGAGCGCTGACGGCTGGGGGCGCCGACCGCGCCGACCGCGCCGCGGCGACCGTCGCCGACCTCGGGAGCGGTACCGGCTTCTACACCGACGCGGTCGCGCCCCACGTCGAGCGCGTCTACGGCGTCGACGTACAGGCCGAGATGCACGCGTTCTACCGCGAGAAGGGCGTCCCCGAGAACGTCGACCTCGTCGAGAGCGACGTGGCCGCGCTCCCCTTCGACGACGGCGAACTCGACGCCGCGTTCTCGACGATGACGTACCACGAGTTCGCGAGCGACGACGCCCTCGCGGCGCTGGCCCGCGTGATCCGCACCGACGGTCGGCTCGCGCTCTTCGACTGGTCGGCCGGGGGCGACGGCGAGCACGGCCCGCCGGCCGACGAGCGGTTCGCCGCGAGCGACGCGGTCGCGGCGCTGGAGGCGGCGGGGTTCGACGCCCTCTCCGCGTCCGAGCGCACCGAGACGTTCGCCGTGATCGCTCGCGCGCCGTAACGAGATCACAATTGTCCGTGGCACAGATATCCGCGACTCTTGTTTATAAATAACGTACGGCTACGGTGCCATCACCGATAGCTCTCGTGGACGACTCCCGGGATGGTCTCGAAGTGTGTGTCGCCAGCGAGAACGGGCTCGTCGCGTTCTATCGCTGTCGCAGCGATCGCCGCGTCGCCCTTTCCGATCCCCGGTCCCTCACCGTCGTCTGTGTCAGCCATGCGCCCCCCGAGTAGCCGGCCGGCACGGCGAGAGATGCTTGACGTCATCTCTACCAACGGATACGAGTCGAGCACGGATTCCACCTTCCGTCGCTCCTCGCGGGTGTTCGCCACTTTCCCGACGCCGATGTACAGCTCCAGAACGGTCATCGAAGGGATGACGAGCGGGACGCCTTCGGCTTCGAGTTCTCGTTCCTTCGTTAGCGCCGAATCGACGCCGTCGATGACATCCAAAACGAAGCTCGTATCAACGATCATTCAAACCTCTCCGCGACCTCGCGGACTTCCTCACGGTCTCTCTGGTCCGCGGTCTCGACGGCGTCTCGCATCTTGCTCACCTGATCTTCGTCGAAGACGTCCCGGAGATCTCGAAGCGATCGACCACCGATAAGCCGCGAAACGGCGTCGCTGAACGACTCGTCGTCGCGTTTGTTCGCTTTGATCCGTTCGTACACGTCGTCCTCCAAGCGAACCTGATGTGACATTCTTGTTGACAGCGTTGACGCTCTGCGGAAATCAACATTTGGGTGGACTGCGAGAGAGATGTTGCAGCGATGGTAGCGCTACGCTATCGTCGCCTCACTCCTCCAGCACCGTCGACCCCCGACCGATCCGCGTCTGGTAGGCGCGGGCGTCGATACCGGCCTCGGAGAAGGCGTCGAGCATCGCGGCGGCGACCCCGCGCCGGCGCCCGTCGCGGCAGACGGCGAGGATCGCGGGGCCGGCGCCGCTGACGGTGACGCCCGTCGCGCCGGCGTCGACGGCGGCGTCACACACCTCGTCGTAGCCCGTGATCAGGCGAGCGCGCTCGGGAGTGACGACGGGGTCGCTCATGCCGGCGCCGACGAGTTCGGGGTCGGAGCGGCACATCCCGACCGCGAGGGTGGCGGCGTTGCCGACCGTCTCGACGAGGTCGTCCATCGAGGCCGTCTCGGGGACGACCCGGCGCGCGTCGCGGGTGGAGACGGCCACGTCGGGGAGACAGACCACGAGGGGGATCGCGGCGTCGACGGCGTGGGTCGCCTCGCTCGTCGTCACCGTGAACCCGCCGAGGATCGAGGGGGCGACGTTGTCGGAGTGCGCGACACCGGAGACGACCGCCTCGCCCTCGGCGGCGATCGGGACCAGCTCCGAGCGGGAGAGCCCGCGGTCGTACAGCCGGTTGAGCGCGACCGCGGCGCCGGCGGCGCTGGCCGCCGAGGAGCCGAGCCCGGACGCCGGGCGGACGCCCTTGTCGATGTGGATCCGCGCGGGCGCGTCGAGCGCCTCGACGACGGCGCCGACCGTGTTCTTCTCCGGGTCTTCGGGGATGTACTGCGCCCCGACCCCGGTGACCTCGATCGTCGTCTCCGCTGCCTTCTCGACGGTGACGACGTCCGCCGGCCGTGTGAGGGCCGCTCCGAACACGTCGAACCCGCTGCCGAGGTTCGCGCTCGTGGCGGGTGCCCGTACCGTGACCATGGCGGGGAGTGTCGCTCGGAGTGCAAAAAGAGGCGGGATCGAACAGCGGCGCGGCGAGACAACACGTCAGCGCGGTGAGGGACGGCGACGGCGCTCTCGACGGGAGCGGAGCGCGACAGGGGGAGTGGGAGGGAGGGGACGCGGCCGAAAAACGGGAGCCGCGAGGAGAGTGAGAACCGTGTCAGTTACCGGCCATCGTCCACAGCAGCGTGCCGATCAGGATCATCGGAATGCCCGCGAGGACGTACGTCTGCGGCATCGTCGTGTACGGGGCGACCAGGAAGATCGTCCCGAAGCCGACGACGATGGACGCGATCACCTTCTGGGACTTCAGGGGCACTGCCGCCAGCAGCGAGACGACGAACCCGAGCAGTATGACGTGCCCGAGGTGGTAATCGAGCAGGAACGTGTCGATGAACAGCGGCGAGAGCATTCTTGGTTGAACGTCCGAGGGATTCGCGCATTAAAGTTCCGTTTCGCGCGGGACGGGCACGGTTCGGTTCCCGGGATCGCCGCCCGCGGCCCCGATCGCGGCCACCGCCTCTTATAAGTCCCACCGGCGACACGGCCGATCGTGCGACTCGTTCAGGTCATGATCCCGGCGGGAAAGCGTGCCGCCGTGATCCGCGCGCTCGACGACGAGGGCGTCGACTACGTCGTCACCGACGAGACGAGCGGTCGCGAGTACACCGCGGTCGCGACGTTCCCCCTCCCGACGGCCGCCGTCGAACCGGTGCTCGAACGGCTCCGAGAGGCGGGAATCGACGAGAGCACCTACACGGTCATCGTCGCGGCCGAGACGGTCATCTCCCGCCGGTTCGAGGCGCTCGAAGACGAGTACGAGGAGGAGGCCGATCACGCGGGCAACTACATCTCCCGAGAGGAGTTGCAGGCGAAGGCCGACGACCTTGCCTCCGGGCTCCGGACGTACGTGCTGATGACCGTCATTTCCGCCGTGATCGCGACCGCGGGGCTCCTGCTCGACTCGCCGGCGACCGTGGTCGGCTCGATGGTGATCGCCCCCCTGATCGGTCCGGCGATGTCGGCGGCGATCGGCACCGTCGTGGACGACGAGGAGATGTTCCGGCGCGGGGTCCGGATGCAGGTGCTCGGCGTCGCGGTCGCGATCGGGGCCGCGACGGCCTTCGCGTTCGCGTTGCGGACGCTCGCGCTTGTCCCGCCGGGAATCGATCCGCTCGCGCTCGCCGAGGTCTCCGAGCGTCTCGCCCCGAACGTCCTGGTGCTCGTCGTGGCGATCGGCGCCGGAGTCGCCGGAATCGTCTCGCTGATGACGGGCGTCTCCGCGACGCTGGTCGGCGTGATGATCGCGGTGGCACTCATCCCGCCGGCGGCCGCCGTCGGCATCGGTATCGCCTTCCAGATCCCCCGGCTCGTGGTCGGGGCCGGCGTGATCGTCGCGGTGAACGTTCTCTCTATCAACCTCTCCGCGCTGGTGATGCTGTGGTACGAGGGGTACCGCCCGCAGCGCTGGTTCCGCGAGGACAACGCGCGTGCGGCCTTCGTGAAGCGCGTCGCCGTGCTGGCGGTCGCGATCGCGCTGCTCTCGGTGTTCCTCGGCGGCGTCACCTACGACTCGTACGTCGCCTCGACCACCGAGGCCGACATCCGAACCGCCGTCGGCGACGAACTGACCGCGATCGACCCCGGAGCGAGGCTGATCGAACTCGAGGTCGAACGCGGCGGGACGATCCCTCCCCTCGACACCGAACGCGTGGTGGTTACCGTTGGGGCCCCCCCGGGCGTCGCCGCGGAGGTCGTCGCTCAGTCTCTCGACCGTCGGATCGAGACGGTGATCGGCGAGGACCTCCAAGTCGAGGTGCGGCTCGTGGCGGTCGGTCGCGCCTGATCGTGGCGATCGGTCGCGCCTGATCGTGGCGATCGGTCGCGTCTGACCGAGACCGAACGCGGCGTCGGGCGGACGCGGACCGGTTCCGTTCCGCTTGGAGTTTCCGTTCCGCTGGAACGTCACTCGCGGCGTTTCTCGCGGCGCATGTCGAAAGTGGAAGTACTTTTTACCGCGGCTCCAGTGCCATTGCACAGTGACCGATTCGACACGTCCCGACGACGACGATTCGATACGCGAGGTCGTCGAGCGCTCTCAGAGCGGGGCGCCGGCGGTCGGCGAGGCGGTTCGGGACCGCTTCTCGTCGGACGAGGTGTTCCAGCGGATCATCGCCGCCGCGGACGAGGAAGTGACCTCCGGGAGCCGCGAACTCTTCTTCAGCGGCCTCGCGGCGGGGTTGGCGATCACGATCACGTTCATGCTGTACGCCTCCCTGACGGCCGCGACCGACTCCCATCCGATCTTGAGCGTCATGCTGTACCCGCTCGGGTTCATCTACATCATCATCGGCGGCTACCAGCTGTACACCGAGAACACGCTGCCGCCGGTGGCGCTGACCCTGGAACGACTCGCGAGCGTCCCCACGCTCCTCCGTCACTGGACGATCGTGCTCGCGGGCAACTTCGTCGGCGGCGGAATCGGTGCGCTCGTGCTCTCGTACGGCGTCTTTACGGGAGACACCGTTGACGCGGCGCTGTATATCTCCGAGGGTGGGTTCTCCGTCGGCTTCGTCCCGCTGTTCTTCAAGGCCGCGATGGCGGGCCTGATCGTCGCCGGCGTCGTCTGGGTCGGGTTCGCCTCGACCGACTCCGTGAGCCGGATGCTCGTCGTCTACCTCGCGTTCCTCGCGATCCCGCTCGGCGACCTGTACCACGTGGTCGTCTCCTTCACCGAGGTCGTCTATCTGTTCTTCGAGTACAACATTCCGCTGTACGGCGCCGAGATAAGCCTCTACTCCGGGATCGTCGGCTTCGTGATCCCGGTGCTGCTCGGGAACACCATCGGCGGGGTCGTGTTGGTCACGCTGGTGAACTACTTCCAGACCAGCGAGGAGCGCTTGGAGGAGGCGCGCTTCAAGGGCATGAACCGCCGGCTCACGGTGCCCGAGTGGGTGCTCGGTCGCGCCGCCGGCCGCTCGTACGTCCCGATATTGGACGCCACGGAGGCGACGCTGTTCGCCAACGAGGGCCATCGGATCATGGTCCCGATCACGAACCCGCGGACCGACGGCCCGATCGTCGAACTCGCGAGTCAGATCGCCAGCGACCACGAGGACGGACTCGTTCACATCGTCCACGTCGTGCAGGCGCCGGAGCGGATGTCGCTGTCGGCGGGCGCCGGTCGGATCGCCGACGTCTCCGAGGAGGGGATGTCCGGGCTCCGCGACACCGCCGAGGAGTACGACGTCGACGTCTCCACCTCGACGGTCGTCTCGCACCGCTCCTTCGAGGAGGTGTTCAACATGGCTCGACGGACCCGTCCCGACGCCGTGCTGATGGGGTGGGGCGAAGACCAACTGTGGAACGCGGCTCGCGCCGAGCGGCCGATCGACGAACTGACCAACCAGCTTCCCTGCGACTTCCTCATCCTGAGCGAGAGCGACCTCGACACCTCCCGCGTCCTGCTCCCGACCTCGGGCGGTCCGGACTCGACGCTCGGCGCGGAGGTCGCGAGCGTGCTCTCCCGGACCGCGGGCGCCGAGGTGAGCCTGCTCCACGTCGTCGACGGCCCCGCGGACCGCGCGGAGGGCGAGGGGTTCCTCACCGGATGGGCCGCGGATCACGGGCTCTCGGACGCCGAGCGGATCGTCGACGACTCCGGCGACGTCGAGGGCGCCATCGCCCGGGAGGCCGCGAACAACACCCTCGTCATCATCGGTGCGACGGAGAAGGGGCTGCTCTCGCGGCTCGTCTCGAACTCCCTCCACCTCGACGTGATCCACGACGTCGACTGTTCGGTGCTGCTCGCCGAGCGCCCGAGCAGCCGATCGTTCCGCGAGCGGCTCTTCGGCTCCGGACGGCGCGTGTCCGGGCCCCCCGACGGGGGCGTCGAGCGCGATCCGGACGCGGCCACCGGGGCGACGATCGGCACCGGCGACGAGCGGGACGACGACGAGGGCCCCGATTCCGAGGCGAGACCGTCACCCGACGGTCGCGACGTCGTCGACGCCGAGGAGGCGGACCGGACGGTGATCGCGGACCACGACGAGGTCGACGAAGACGCGACCGGTCCCGGTGATCGCGACGAGGACGGAGCGGGCGACTCCGATCCCGACGACGACCGCCCGGCGGAGCCGGCGGTGATCACGGATCACGACGACTCCGACGAAGACGAGACGGCGGACGACTCCGACGAAGACGAGACGGCGGACGACTCCGATGGAGACGAGACGGCGGACGACCCCGATACGGACGAAGACGAGACCGGCTCCGCCTGATCGGATCCGTCGTCGCCCGCGTCGATAGCGCACCCCTCCGACCGATAGCGAACCCTTCCGGCCGATAGCGCAAACGGCTCTTTGTCCCTACGGCGACTTATTTGACGATCCCGGACGACGGGTCGGGTATGAACCGGAAACTGGCAACTGCCGTCGGCGTCGCGCTGCTCGTCGCGCTCGCGGGCTGTTCGGGGCTCGTCGGCTCGACTGGAAGTCCCGGCGTCGACACCGGCGACGAATCGACGCTCGACAGGAACATCGAAGTGATCGCGAACGGGGAGGCGACGGCCGAACCGGACCGCGCGACGATCCGCGTCGCGGTGACCGCGACCGGCAACGACTCCGCGACCGTCCGCGACGAACTCGCCGCCGGCGACGACGAGCTTCGGTCGGCGCTCACCGACTGGGGGCTCGACGAGGACGACATCCGGACCGACCAGTACGACGTGCGCGAGTCCTACGAGACGCGCGACACCCCCGATCGGACGCGGTACCAAGGCGTTCACCGCTACGAGATCGCGATCGACGACGTCGACGCGGTCGGCGAGGTCATCGACGTCGCCGTCGACGCCGGCGCCGACGAGGTCCAGCGGATCGAGTTCGGACTGAGCGAGGAGCGCGAGCGCGAGGTCCGCGAGACCGCCATCGAGAACGCGATGGCGAACGCCGAGGACGACGCCGGCGTGCTCGCGAGTTCCAGCGGACTGGAGCTGGCCGGCGCCTACAGCGTCTCGACCGCCAACGAGGGCGTGACGCCGTACCGGGTGTCCGACGCCGCCATGATGGCCGAGAGCGACGGCGCGGACGGCGCCGACACCAGCGTCGAGACCGGCGACGTGAGCGTGCAGGTCAGCGTCAACGTCGTCTACGCCGCCGAGCAGACCTGACGCGGCGCTCGGACGCCCTTCGAAACAGAAACCGACCGTCGAGCCGCGCCGCCGTCCTTCATCAGCGACCGCGTATCGCTTATAAGTGACCGCGCTCCAGTAGCGACGACCGCGTATCGCTTATAAATACCTGCTCACTCCTCGCCGTCGCGCGTCGGGAGGTCGGGTTCGAACGCGGCCGCCTCGACGGCCATGTCGAGCACGCGCTCCACGTTCTCGTCCTCGGTGACGCTCATCGTCGCGTCCACGGACTCCGCCTGCACCGCGTCGAAGCGGTCGTGTTTGTTCGCGACCGTGAGGAAGGGCACGGCCTCGCCGAACAGCGCGCGGACCTCCTCGCGGAGTTCGAGTTGGACGTCGAGGGGGTAGCCGCAGTCGCCGGAGGGGTCGAGCACGAACACGACCACGTCCGCGAGGTGTTCGAGCGCGCCGACCGCCTGCCGCTCGATGTCGTTGCGCTCGTCGGCCGGCCGGTCGAGCAGGCCGGGCGTGTCGACGGTCTGGTACCGGACGTGGTCGCGCTCGAAGTGCCCGATCTGGACGCCCTTCGTGGTGAACGGGTACTCCGCGATCTGGTTCGAGGCGCGGGTGACTCGGTTGACGAACGACGACTTGCCGACGTTCGGGTAGCCGGCGATCACGATGGCGGGCTCGTCGGGCTTGACGTCCGGGAGCACCTTCAACTGGTCCCGCGAGTCGCCGATGTACCGCAGGTCGTCTTCGATCTGGTCCATCACGTCGGCCATGCGAGCGAACGCCTGTTTGCGGTGTTTCCGCGCGGTGTCGACGTCCGAGTCGCGAATCTTCGTCGTGTACTCGTCGCGGAGGTCCTCGATCTGCCGGCTGGCCCACATCACCTGCGAGAGCGCCTGCCGGAGGCGGTCGACGTCGACGATGGCGTCGGCCATCTCGTAGTAGAACGGCTCCACGTCGAAGCCGAAGTCGGGCCACGACACCACGACGTTCTCCAAGTTGTCCGAGAGCACGTTGCCGGCGGTCCGCAGCATCGACTCCTGCGCCTCGTGTCCGTGCTTCGCGCGTCCCGCACGCGCCGCCCGCGAGAACGCCTTGTCGACGAGTTCCTCCGAGCGGGGGGTCGTCGGGAGGCCCTCAAATATCATGTTGCCCCGACTTGACCGCCGACCCGTATAAGACCGTCCGTTCGAGGACCCCCGCGACACGGCGACACACGGTCGGACGCGCCGGTGTCGGTGTGTCGGCGGCGTCCGCGTCCCACCGCCGACGCCCCGCCGCAAAGCCGACGCCGCCCTGCCACAAGGCCGACACCGCCCCGCCGCAAACGACGATGAACGATCGACATCTTCCTCACGCATATTTCGAGATATATTTATGCTCCAAAGGAATAAGGCGTCTATGGCACGCTCGTTCACGCCCACGACGTACGAGGACCTCGATCCGGACCGCCGCCCGAGTCTGGCGGCGGCGCTGGTCCCGGTCCTCGCCATCGTGGCGTTCCTCGGCATCGGCTCGGCCGTCCTCGGCCTCGATCCGCACCCGCCGCTCCTCTGGAGTATCGCCTTCGTCGGCGCGTTCGGGCTGTGGCTCGGCTACGGCTGGGACGACCTCTTCGACGGCATCGCGAACGGACTCGTGATGGGGCTGCAGGCGATCCTCATCATCTTCACCATCTACGGGCTGATCGCGACGTGGGTCAGCGCCGGCACGATCCCCAGCATGATGTACTACGGGCTGGAGGTCCTCTCGCCGACGACGTTCCTCCCCGCTGCCGCGGTCCTCGCGGCGATCGTCGCGTTCGCCATCGGTTCCTCGTGGACCACGGTCGGGACGCTCGGCGTCGCCTTCGTGGGCATCGGCGCGGGGCTCGGCGTCCCGGCGCCGATGACGGTCGGGGCCGTCCTCTCTGGCGCGTACGCGGGCGACAAGCAGTCGCCGCTCTCCGACACGACGAACCTCGCCGCCGGCGTGACGAACACCGACCTGTACGCGCACATCCGCCGGATGCGGACCGGCACCGCGATTGCCTTCGGTCTCGCGGTCCTCGGCTTCGCCGCGCTCGGTCTCCGCACGAGCGGCGACATCCCGGCCGGCGAGATCGCGGCGATCCAGGGCGGTCTCACCGAGACGTACGCGATCACCGTCGTCGCCTTCGTCCCGCTCGTCGTCACCTTCGGGCTGGCCCTGCGCGGGTACGCCGCGCTCCCGACGCTCGTTGCGGGCGTGTTCGCCGGCGCGCTCACGACCATCCTCCTCCAGGGGACCGGATTCGTCGCCGCCTGGGAGATATTCATGTCCGGGACCGAGCCGGAGTCGGCCTCCACGACGGTGAACGCACTCCTCGATACGGGCGGACTCACCGGCTCCGCGTGGACGATCACGGTCGTCGTCGCCGCGCTCTCGCTCGGCGGCATCCTGGAGCGCACGGGCGTCCTGGCGGTGATCGCGCACGCGTTCACCTCCGCCGTGCGCAGTCCCGGCGCGCTCGTCGCGGGGACCGGCGTCTCGGCCATCCTCATCAACGCGCTCACCTCCCAGCAGTACATGAGCATCGTCCTCCCGGGCGTCACGCTCCGGAACACCTACGACGAGTTCGGCATGGACACCGACCAGCTCTCCCGCGCGGTCGAGGCCGCCGGGACCCCGACCGGCGCGCTGATCCCGTGGCACGCGGGCGCCGTGTTCATGGCGGGCGCCACCGACGTTCCGACCCTGGAGTACGCGCCGTACTTCCTGTTCGCGTTCCTGTCGCCGCTCGTGCTGTTCGCGATGGCCGCGACCGGCTACTCGCTGAACGCGACGCCGACCGACGCGGAGGTCGGCTCGGCGGCGACGGCGCCCGCGGCGACCGATGACGACTGACGGGTCGACGGCGGCGGTCGGCTGACGCATCGCCCCGGCTCTCGACGGTCCACCTTTCCCTCGAAATCCTCACCCTGACCTCCCACTCGGGCGCGTACCGACCACTCCCTCTAATATCGGGGGATTCCGTTGATTCCGTATGGAGTTTCAGTCTCCGCTTCAGCGGGGAGACACCCCGCGCGAGGTGGTGCGGTTCTATCTGCTTGACCACACCACATCGATCGGGAAAGCGATCGACATCGCGCTGCTCTCGCTGAACCTTCTGTTTATCTTGGTGTTCGTCGTCGAGACCTATCCTCACACCGCGGCGACCGACGCGTTGCTGTGGCGTCTGGAGGTCGGTATCGCCGGCGTGTTTCTGGTCGAGTACGGCCTGCGAATCTACGGCGCGGAGGACCGCTTCGGAGAACTCACCAACCCCTACACGGTGATCGATCTGCTCTCGGTGCTTCCGACGCTGTCGGTACTACTGCTGCCGGGACCCGTCACCTTCGAACTCGGATTCCTCCGCGTGGCTCGGATCGTCCGGGTGCTCCGTTTCTACCGGTTCACCAAAGACGAGAAGTTCTTCTTCGGCACCGTCGAGGCGCAGACGCTCCGAGCCGGGGAGTTGGTGCTCACCATCTTCGTCCTGCTGTTCGGTACCGCAGGGATCTTTTACAGCGCCGAGCACGTCGTTAACCCCGGCGTTCGCACCTTCGGGGACGCCTTTTACTACACCGTCGTCTCGCTCACCACCGTGGGGTTCGGTGACATTACGCCCGTCACGAGCGGCGGCCGGTGGGTGACGGTGAGCGCTATCCTCGCCGGGATCCTCCTCATCCCCTGGCAGGCCGGGCGAATCGTCCGCGAGTGGACCTCCCGAGACAAGGTCGATGCCACCTGTCCGAACTGTGGGCTCAACCACCACGACGCCGACGCGTCCCACTGCAAGGCCTGCGGACACGTGATCTACCAGGAGTACGACGACGGAAGCTAGCAAAGGGGACGGTTCCGACGGCACCTCCCCTCTTCGCGGTCGTCAACCCGGAAGCCGAAACGCGAGACTGTACATCCGACCGACCGACTCCGACTCTATCTCGCTCGCGAGCCGACGGGCGGTCGCCGCCAGCGAGTCAGCCGGCCCCTCGGGACAGTCCGCGGCCGCTTCGGCCGCGAGGTCGGCGTGGGCGGAGACGTGGCTCTCGGTCCACGGCACCGGCTCCAGAAGCGTCCGCTCCCTCTCGAACTCCCAGCCGTGCCCCGCGAAGAACCGTCGCAGAAACGCCGCCGGGTAGAAGGTGAGCGCCGGACGGCCGCGAGCCAACTCCGACGCGGCGTTCTCGACGGCGAACAGCTCGCGAATCTCGGCGTCGTCCGGGAGCGGGTCGTAGTCGTCGACGACGAGGTGCGCACCCGGGGCCGCGACCCGCGAGAGCTCCTCGGCGACCGCCGACAGCGTCGCGGGGTGGAGGACGTTACAGAGGCCGTGCGCCGTGATCAGGCCGACGGATTCGTCGGGGAGCGGGATCGCTCGGAGGTCCGATTCCAGCACGGTCAGTCGGTCGCCTCGGTCGTCCCAGCCGTCACCGTCGTTGCCGTCATCGTTGTCCCCGCCGCCACCGATGCGCCGTCGCGTCGTCCGCGCGTGGTCCCGGTCGTCCGTCACGGCGTAGACCCGTTCCGCGCCGTTCGCGAGCAGTCCGGCGGTCGCGTTCCCGGCGCCCGCCCCGGCCTCCAGACAGCGCTTCCCGGCAACCTCCCGGTCGTCGAGCGCGGTCGCGACCGTCTCCGGAACGTCCATGCGTCGGGCTCAGTGGTGCAGCTGTTCGGGAACCGGGCTGTCGTCGTGGCGGACTCGCTCTATCAGCGACCGCTGGGCCGTCTCGTCCATCCCGTCGTAGTCGGCGGCGGCCTCGAGGATCATGGTGACGAGCTTCGGGTCGCCGGCGCTGACGACGCTGGTGAGCCCCTGCGCGGCGGCGAAGTCGAAGCGCTCGCGAATCTCGTCGGGCGCGGTGACCGGGCGGTACCAGTTCGCGAACGGCCGGTCCGCCTCGGGGAGCTCGTCGGTCGGCGGCCACGAGCCGCCGGCGAACGCCTTGATCCCCAGCGTGCCGACGTCCTCCGCCTCGGCCCTGGCGAGGACGGCCTCGTAGTCGTACTCGTCGCCGTCCTTGCCGGCGACGACGGGGTTCAGCGGGAACATCACCGACTCGAGGTCGTCGATGCGGTCGAGCGCGTCGAGGATGAGGTCCGGGTCGCCGTGGCTCGTCAGCCCGATGTGATCGATCAACCCCTGTTGTTTGGCCTCGCGAAACGCCGCGAGCGCGCCGTCGTCCCCGGTGATCGCGTCCAGCTCCTCGTCGTACTCGAGCCCGTGGACCTGATACAGGTCGATCGTCTCGACGCCGAGGCGGTTCAGCGAGCGGTCGAGCTTGCGCCACGCGCCCTCGTACGTTCGCTCCTGGGTCTTACAGCCGAGGAAGATCTCCTCGCGGTGTTGGCGGAGCTTCGGGCCGAGCTTCAGCTCCGCGTCGCCGTACGTCGGCGCCACGTCGAAGTGGTTGACGCCGTAGTCGAGGACGTGCTCGACGAGCTGGTTCGCGCCCTCCTGTTCGAGCCAGTTGAGCGCGATCGCGCCGAACGTCATGACGGTGCTGTCGTGGCCGGTGTTGCCGAGCGGGCGGGTCTCCATGCGTGCGTCATCACGCCGGCGGGGCATAACGGTTGGCGGCGTCTGTGGGCCGCGGCTCTCGGTCCGGTAGGTTTACCGCCGTCGACCCCCGCCGATCGAACATGAGCTTGGAGGTCGCTGTCGCCGTCCCGTTCAAACACCGCGCGAAAGAGCGGCTGGGCGAGGGCGAGTTCGTCGTCGCGCTGTCGCTCGACCGCGACTGGTTCTCGCCGGACCAGGCGAAGCGGCTGGTCGACGTCGCGGTCGGTCGCGGGCTGGTCGCCGAGGAGGACGGCGACCTCGTCGCGCGGTTCGACCCCGACGACGTGCTCGTTCCGGAGGGGTTCACGCCGGACGAGTCGATCCTCCGCGAGCAGTCCACCTTCGAGACCGCCCTCGACGCCATCGTCGCGGCCGGGGTGGAGAAGCAGCGCGCCGTCGCCGCGATCAACGAGCGGCAGCGCGCGCTCGCGGTCACCATCGAGGCGGCCGCGGTCCTCGTCGCGAAGGAGCACGGCGCCGCGGTCGATCACCTCGCGACCGACGTGCGCGAGGGGCTCGCCGCCGGCGACGGGAGCGAAGAGGGCGACGCCGGCGCGGCGGCCGACGCCGCGGGTGACGCCTGATGGTCGCGGACCGCCTGACCGACGGCGTCCGGATCGGCCAGCTGCTCGCCTCGGAGGTGTCCGGCAACGAGGGACGGCTGCGCGACCTCGCGCTCGCCGACGCCGACCCCGACGTGGAGCCGACGGCCGACGGCGCGCTCGCGTACCGGATCGTCCGCGCGGTCGACGGCGACGCGGAAGCCGTCGAAGCGGGAAGCGGCGACGCAGACGACGCGCGCGACGTCGCCGAGGTGTACGTCCAGCCCGACCGCGTCCGGATCGAGTTCGTCGGCGGGGACGATGGCGACGGGTCCGCACGTCCCGCGGTCGCCGCCGACGCGGCCGACGAGGCGGGGCTCCGCGTCAGGCCGAAGGCGACCAGACGGCCGCGGACGCTGGTCTTCGTCGAGGACGGCGCGCAGGTGAAGCGCGCGCTGCCCGTGCTTTCGGCCGTCGTCGACGCGATTTAAAAGGGACCCCGCGAGCCGCCCGCGGACTGCCTCAGTCCGACCGCCCGCCGTCGCCCATCGCGACGTTACGCGTTCCCGACGCCGACGGGTCGTCGCGCGACTCCCCGCCGACATCGAACTTCCGGAGCAGCGCCCGGAGGTGCTCGGCCTGGTCCGCGAGCGAGCCGGCCTCGGCGGTCGCCTGCGACATCGCGGCGAGCTGCTCGTCGGCCGCCTCGCCGACCTCGTCGGCCTCGTCGGCGGTCGACCGGCTGATCTCCGCGACCTCCTCGGCCATCGACACCGTCTCCTCCGTGCTCGCGGCCTGGTCGT
>ENA-ORCR01000520-ORCR01000520.1-marine-metagenome-genome-assembly--contig:-NODE-520-length-19942-cov-3.487491_pt1 | contig 19942 bp, 23 predicted proteins | sample MGYA00237782_ERZ508514 | MGnify/ENA primary metagenome ERZ508514 (study PRJEB26185, sample SAMN06268960) | marine metagenome | isolation source: Eden Landing Ponds, San Francisco, CA, USA | place...
TTTTTTCAAGCAGAAGACGGCATACGAGATAGATGTGTGACTGGAGTTCAGACGTGTGCTCTTCCGATCTGCGGCGAGGCGGGGTAGGGAGCTGAACGTGTGGGGCCCGCTAGCCGACGGTGATCATCGTCACGCCAGCGACGGCGAAGGCCGCCGCCAGCAATCTGACCCGGAAGGCGTCTTCGCCGAGCAAGACGCCGCCCAGCAAGACGGCGATGACCGCCTGGGTGTTGATGATCGGCGAGGCGATACTGGCCGAGAGCGTCGAGAAGGCGAGCATCACGAAGTGTTCCCCGACTGCGACGAGGAGTCCGACGCCGGCGAACAGGTGCAGGTCGCCGCGCGTCCCCGCCGGAATCTTCCGGAGTGCCAGGGGCGCGAGTGCAACCGGCACGGCGAGAAATAGCAGGAGGTTGAACGTCTCCGGCGGGACCTGAAGTTCCTGCATGAGCACGCGCTTGCCGACGTCGACGACGCCGAAGACGGCGGCGCTCCCGAGCGCGAGTTGCGCCGGCCGAGAGTGAGCCGCCCGGACGAACGGCTCGAACAGTTTCCCGGGTTCGTAGTTCGCGACGTAGACGGCGGCCGTGGCGACGACGACGCCCACTATCTGGACCGGGCTGAGGTGTTCCTGCAGGACGAGCAATTCGATGGGGAGGACGAACACGGCGATGAGTTTGCTGATCGGGGCGACGTAGGAGACGTCACCGACGGCGATGGCCCGGAACAGCGCGAGGAAGGCGACGATAGACCCGCCGATGGTGAGGACGAACATGCCGATACCTGGCGCACCGAACCCTGCCGGGAGGTACCCGCCGTCGTTCGCGAGATACGCGATGGGGAGGTACCACACCAGCGAGGCGGCGAAGGTCAACGAGAGGTACACCGACGACGGGTACGCGTCGAAGTAGCGCTTGATGCAGAACAGGTAGACGCCGAGTATCAGCGAGGCGAGTCCGGCGTAGACCAGTCCAGGTTCGGGACCGAACACGACTGAAGCAGGCACTCGGCGAGTAAAACCGTTCCCGTCCGGGCCGAAAACTGATAACAGGCCGAGGTGTGCGCGCTACACCCAGGGGACCCCGACGGCCGAGAAGACGCCCAATCCCAGCGGACCGAGGACGGCGAACACGACGACCAGCGTGATCCAGGCCACGAGGGCGATGCCTGCTGCTTCGACCCAGCCCCCTGAATAGAAGACGTTCAGGACGGCGAGGTAGGCGACGAACGTGAGGATCGGTCCGAGCAAGGGAATGCCTCCGATGAACGTTCCGACGACGGCCCAGACGACAGAGCCGATGATCGCGGCCGTCACCGCCTTCTCGAAGCTCCCGCCGCCGGCTATCAGTTCGGCGCCGACGTAGATGCCGAAGCCACCGACCAGTACGCCGACGACGAACGTGACGAGGCTCGCAACGAGTCCCATGCGAAAGGACACGACCGGGCCGGGGAAAACACTGGCGGCGGACGACTCGGCGGCCGCCGATCACCGTCCTCAGAATCCGGGCAGGCCGCCGTACCGGAGATACACCATGTCGAGGATGAGGATCAACTGGAAGAAGCCCTGGACGCCGCCGAGCATGGCGTTCTGTTTGCCGATGGCTGCGATGACCGAGGCGTCCGGGTCGGCACTGATCATCTCGAAGTACATCCGGACTTCACCGGGCATCAGGAAGCCAAAGCCCTGGACCGAGAGGACGGTCACGATGGCGAGTGCGACCACGACGGCTGGCTCGGTCATCTGCAGGTCGCCGATGGTGAGGGCGACCCACGCGAGCGAGGCGACGGTGACGAGGGCGAAAACCGCTTGCCAGCGCCGGTCCCCGTAACAGTTCAGCCGCCACCCGATGAGCAGAAGGACGGGGACGAGGTTCACCGCGGTGAAGAGCGCGAGCCACGGCTCCGCGTGGGGGAACATCCCGACCCGCTGGGCGAGCGTGAGCCCCGAGGCTATCGTGACGGTCGCAAGTGTCGGCAGGAGAAACGCGCTCTTGGGCGTCAGCCTGCTGAAGACCGCAGCGCTCTCCTCGTCGTCGAGCCCACCGACCACCGGTCCCAACACTGTGCCCATGATGACGTCGAATCCCGTCCAGAGCACGCCAGCCATGACGTGGACGTACGTATGCCCCTGAATCGAAGCCACGGTGAGCGCGTACCCGAGCGCCGCGAGGGGAACCACCACCACCGCGCCGGCGAACGCCGGATTCGCCCGATGACCCATCCCACTGACCGTTCCGCGGATCGTCGACATATCGGCAACAAGAACGGCTCTCACTCATAAATCTACGTGTCCCAGCAACGAGGCCCGCGAGTAGGACCGACCTGGCCCGATTCGCCATTGCCAGTGGCTCCACGCCTGTGCATCCGGACCGTCCGAGCGCGGCGTTTTTCCGCGTTCGACCGTTATGAACCCTATGAGCGACGCCGACGCCGACGCCGATTCCGTCGAGCGCATCGGGATCTACTCCGATTACGTCTGTCCGTTCTGTTACCTGGGTCGGGAGTCCCTGAGTCAGTACCAGGCCGAGCGCGACGACTCGCTGGCGATCGATTGGCACCCGTTCGACCTGCGGGCCGGCAAACGAAATCCCGACGGGAGCATCGACCACTCCGTCGACGACGGCAAAGACGACGAGTACTACGAGCAAGCCCGGGAAAACGTCGAGCGCCTCCAGGAGGAGTACGACGTCGAGATGTCGCTGGAACTCGCGACCGAGGTGGACTCCCTGCCCGCCCAGATCGCCTCGTTCTACGTGAAGGAGACCGCCCCGTACGAGACGTGGCTGGAATTCGACGTGGCCATCTTCGAAGCCCTGTGGACCCAGGAGCGCGACATCGGTGACCCCGACGTCCTCGCCGACCTGGCGAGTGACGCCGGTCTGGACACTGCTGAGATCCGGTCAGTCCTTGACGACGACGAGTGGCACCAGGCTGTGACCGAGCGATTCGACGAGGCCCGACGTGAGGGCGTCACCGGCGTGCCGACCTTCACCTACGGCGAGTACGCCGCTCGGGGTGCCGTGCCGCCCGAACACCTCGAACGACTCGTGGACGGAACCTGAAACGAGGGCGGACCGAAAGAATCCTGCAGGCGGGACGCGGAGTTGGGCCATGGCGAGTGTCCTCTCCGATCCACCGACCGAGCACATCAGTCGGGCAGCCCTCATGGCCTACCTCTTCGGCATCATGGGCGTCACGTTCGTGATCGACAACGCGATTTCGATGCTCGTCCACGGTGTGACCACCTACGCGGCTGGAATGGCGAGTCTGGGTCTGTTCGCACTGGTCGCGACCGGTTTCATGGTCCGGAACCCGGACACGTTCCGGAAGGGGGACGAACCGGCACCGGCCTATCTGTACGTGCTGCCGCTCCTCTCGACCGTCGCGGCCGGATTCCTGGTGACTGGCTGGATCCTGCGAGCGCTGTGAGGTCCACCGCCACCACGAATCCGAACCGGCCCCGGTTTCGGTCCGCGAGCAGGGGCACAGTTTCCGGGTCGGAAGTCGTGTGGCCCCTTTTATAATCACGCCGGAAAAACCGACGACCGATGAGTACCGGCCAGGATCCGGAGGAGACCGGGGTGATCTCGTTGCTCGACGACGAGTACGCCCGGTCGATCCTGGTCGAGTCGAGCCGTGAGGCGCTCTCGGCTTCGGCACTGGCCGAGCGGTGTGACGCCTCGGAACCGACGATCTATCGCCGCATCGAACAGCTACAGGATCACGACCTCATCGTCGAACAGCAGCAACTGGACCCGGACGGCCACCACTACAAGACCTACCAGACCCGCGTGGAGCGCGTCACCGTCGAAATCGAGGACGGCGAGTACTCGATCGACGTGTCCCGTCGCGAGGTGGACGCCGCCGACCGGTTCACGCGCCTGTTCGAGGGACTCACCGAATCATGATACCCACCGCCCTCAGCCCCGTCCAGCCGGCGCAGGTCACCGCGACCGGCGGGTCGGCCGTCCTGGCCGTCCTGGCCCTGCTCGGCCTCTTCGTCGCCGCCGGCCTCTCGCTGCTGATCGCCTACGAGGCGCTGCGAGGCTACCGCGGGACCCAGGAGCGCGCGATGCTGTACCTCGCGGTCGGGATCGTCCTCCTGACCGCGGGTCCGATCGCCCTCCGCATCGCCCTCCCCACCTTCACCGACGCCCCGGAGTCGGTTCGCCTGCTCTCGACGACCGTCAGCGAACTCCTGGGCCTCGGGTGCATCCTCTACTCGATTTACGGACGACCATGACCGAACCCACACCACAGCATCGCCACGGCGGACGCCCTGACGCGGCCGGCGTGAGCGCCGAGGCCGAACGGACCCGGAGCCCCCGGGACCTGTCTGTGCCCGCATCGACCACCGAGGTGGTCCCATGAGGGACGCGCTCGTCGGGGTCTACGGTCCACTCGCGGCCCTCGTTGCGGTCCAGGTCCTCCAGATCACCCTGGAGGTCACGGCCGCGACGCTCGTCAGGTCCCTGACGGCGGCCGTAGGCCTGTTCGTCGCCTACCAGGCCTACCGGGGCTACCGACGCAACGAGAGCCGTCCGATGTTGTTCCTCGGACTCGGCATCTTCCTCGTCACCGTCGTCCCCTACGTGGTCACGACGCTCCTGGCAGACGCACTCGGTGCGAGCGACGCGGCGGCCGTCCTCGCGTGGACTGTCTTCGAGATACTCGGACTTGGGTCGATCCTCTATGCACTCCGCGGCGCGTGAGGGGACCGGCCGGTCGGCCCCACTGGCCGGTCGAGGAGCGGGCCGCCGCTTCCCAGTCCATTTACTACCCAGGCGGATGAGGATTCGACAATGAGTCTACGGGTTTCCCTGCCCACGGCCCCCGACGGTCCCCGCAGCCTCCTCTACCGGTTCCTCCGCGTCCCCTTCCGTGCACAGACGTACGTCAACCTGCTCTACCTCTCGCTGCTCTTCCCGATCGGGTTGGCGTACTTCATCGCGCTCACGGTCGGGTTCGCGCTCGGAATCGGCCTGACGGTCATCCTCGTCGGAATCGTGCTGACGATCGGAATGGTGTACCTGGTTCGCGAACTCACCGCCTTCGAACGCTTCGTCGCCGACCGGGCGCTCGTCGTCGACGTGCCCGCCGGTGACCCCGACCCACCGTCGTTTTCGACCCCCCTCGACCATCTCAAGTACGTCTTCACGAGTCTCTCGACCTGGAAGGGGCTCGTGTATCTGGTGAGCAAACTCTTCGTAGGCATCGGTGCGTTCACCCTGCTCGTCACGCTCGCGTCGATTTCGCTGTCCATGGTGGCCGTGCCACTCTACTACGAGAACGTGCGATTCGGCGTCCACCCCGCGACGGGCGACGTTGCCTTCGCGCCGTCGATCGAATTCGCCCTCCAGACCTGGCAGATCGGAGTGACCATCCCGTTCCGCATCACGACGTGGTACGTCACGACGCTGCCCGAAGCGCTCGCAGTCTCGGTGGTCGGGTTGCTGGCAGTCATCGCGTCGTTGCACGTCTGTAACGTCGCCGCGCGTGTCACAGGGTGGTACGCGTCGTTCTTGCTCGGCGGCACCGACCCCTCCTCGATCCGGCGACTGCTGGACGTCTGAGGGGAGGGCGGTCACATCGGGGCCACAGGTGGGCGTCGACGATTTCCCGCCGCTGCCAGTGACTGCTCACCGAACGAGTCGCAACAGCTACGCGGTGGCGAACTCGGTCGCTTCGTCGACCGAGAGGACGCCGTCTTCGCGCGTCGCGGCGAGGGCACCGTCGACGAACAGCAGGAGTTTCGGGACGCTCCGCACGTCGTATTCGTCCACGAGGACCGGGTCCTCCCGTGGGTTCATCGTCGCGACGGGGACGTCCGTCGTTCGTGCGACGGCACCCAGGACCGGTTCCATCGCCTTGCACTTGCCGCAGCCCTCGGTGTGAAACTCGACGAGCACGCGGTCGTGACTGGCGATCAACTCGTCGAGGGCTTCCTTCGTCGACAGTGTGAGCGGTCGATCCTCGGTCGTGGCCATACCCGATCGTCGGTGTTCGAGGCGGGTAAGCCTCGCGGCCGATCCGGAGTGTCGCACCGGATCCCCGGTCCTCCTCAGCGCCGCCGCGTCACCCCCACCTCGATCGGAGTCTGGGGCTGGAGCGTGAGTTGCATGGAGAGATCCAGCGGTGGCACGGTGACGGGGTCGAATTCGAAGCGCTGGAGGAGCGTCGCGAGGACCAGTTTCGTCTCCATCAGGGCGAAACGCATCCCGATACAGTGGCGTGGCCCGCCACCGAACGGGAAGTAGGCGTACTCGGGCAGCGATTCGCGGAATTCGTCGGTCCAGCGCTCCGGGCGGAACGCGTCGGGGGCGTCGTACCAGCGTTCGTCGCGATGGACGACCCACTGGGGCATCGAGATCGCAGACCCCTCGGAGATCTCGTACCCGCCGATCTCGACGTCTCTGGTCGGCTCGCGGAAGATCGTGTAGGCTGGCGGGTACAGGCGGAGGGCCTCGTCCACGACGTCACCGAGGTAGTCCAGTTCGAACAGGTCGCTGGCGGTCGGCCGCGCTGCGTCCGCAGCGCTCCCGTCGGTGCCGTCGCCGAGGACCTCGTCGATTTCGGCGTGCAACGTCGATTGCTGGCCCTGGTTGGTCGCGAGGAGGAAGAGCGCATACGAGAGCGTGAGGGCGGTTGTCTCGTGGCCCGCGAAGAGGAAGGTGAACAGTTCGTCTCGGATCTCCGTCTCGGAGAGGCCGTCTCCGTCGGCGCCCTCGACGTCCAGGTCGAGCAGTATCGACAGCAGGTCGTCGTACTCCTCGTCGCTGGAGCGTCGATCCGCGACGATGTCGGCGATGGCCTCGTCGAACTCGTCGACGGCACGCTGACAGCGGCGATTGGCCGGCGTCGGCACCCACAGGGGCAACATGGCCGAGACCGACCCCGCATCGAACCGCTCGGAGATGGCCGCGGCGGCGTCGCGGATGGCCGATTCCTGGCCGCGGACGTCCACGTCCAGCAGCGTCTTCGCGAGGATTTCGAGCGTCAGCGTGCGCATCTCCTCGCTGACTGCGACGACTGACTCGCCACGCTCCGCGCGGGTCTGCCACTCGTCGGCCCGTTCGTCGGCGAACCGGGCCATCATGTCCGCGTAGGTCTCGATGCGGTCGCGGTAAAACGACGGCTGGAGGGCCGACCGCTGGGCCTGCCACTCCTCGCCTTCCATGAGGAAGAGGCCGCCGTCCGCGATCTGACCGAGGGAGTTCTGCGTGATCTCCGACCGGACGAACGCGGCGTTGTCGGTGACCAGCACCCGTTCGATGTCCGCCGGATGGGTGAGCATGAACCCGTCCGTCGTCGCGATCCGATAGGCGACCACGTCGTCCTCGTAGGCGGCACACCGGTCGTGGAACCCGATGGGGTCCCGGATGAACTGGAGCGTGTTCCCGGCCAGCGGAATCCCATCCGGCCCGGGCGGTCGGTCCCCGGGCGTCGATTCGCGCACCGCCTCGGTACCCGACACCTCCACGCCACTCGCAGACTCCTCCTGTGTTGCCATCACCTGTTCGTAGGGCCCCGACTGCCAATGGTCTTCGGCCGAGTACCCACGCCCATTTATAAGTAAGTCGCACTGATAAGGGGGGTTCGACGGACGTTGGTGGCAGCCATTTCCGCTGGTGTGAGTCGGGATGGTCCGGCGACGGGGACGACCGACAACGCAGTCCTTATGCGCCCCGTTCCAGTAGTCCCGCCGATGACAGTCATCGGGATCGTCGGACTGCCCGGCAGCGGCAAGAGCGAGGCCGCCGCCGTCGCGCGCGAGGAGGACGTCCCCGTCGTCACGATGGGCGACGTGATCCGCCAGGCCTGCCGCGACCGCGGCCTCGACCCCGCGACCCACCACGGCGAGATGGCCCGCACGCTCCGCGAGGAGTCGGGCCCCGACGCCATCGCCCAGGAATCGCTCCCCCTCATCGAGGCCCACCTCGAAGACAGCGACACCGTCGTCGTCGACGGCATCCGCTCCGACGTCGAGGTCGAACGCTTCGTCGAGGCCTTCGGCGACGAGTTCACGCTCGTCGAAGTCCACGCCCCCGACTCGCTCCGGGCCGAACGCCTCGACCTTCGCGGCAGGGACGCCAGCGCAGAGGACGGCGGCGAATCGCTCGACGAACGCGACGAGCGCGAACTCGGCTTCGGCATGGGCGAGGCCATGGACATGGCCGACATCACCGTCGACAACGACGCCAGCCTCGAAGCCTTCCAGTCCACTATCGAAGGCCTGCTGGCCGACGGCCCCGACGCCATCGAGGACGACGAATGACGCCCAAATTCAGGAGCACACCATGAGCACCGTTTACAGCGTCGACGTCCAGATCACCGCACCGGTCAACGACACCGAAGTCACCGACAGAGTCGCCGACGCCATCACGAACCTCTTTCCCGGCGCCGACGTCGAGCACCAGCACGGCGAACTCGTCGCCACCGCCCACGACATGGAACACTTCTCCGAGTGTCTCCACCGCCAGGAGATTCTCGACACCGCCCGCGGCGCCTTCTTCGAAAATCTGCGCGGCGACACCTTCTCCTTCGACCTGAAGAAACAGGCCGCCTTCCAGGAGGTCGTGAACTTCGCCGTCGGCGAACCAGACGAACTCGGCGAGATTCACGTCCGCGTCCGCGTCACCGAACCCGACGCCGAATCCTTCATCGACCACGTCGCCCCACCCACGGAAGACGGCCGACCCATCGACGTGGAGTAAGCGGCGTCCATTCTGCGACGGCTTGTGGGTCGTTTCGTTCGTGTGCTGTGAGTCGCATCTCTGAATTGGCGCGCGCTGTCTCGGCCGCGAGTCCAGTCCGGACGAGCGGCCGTGACGGAGTCGTGCGAGGGATGACTGAGGGAGCGAAGCGACCGAGGGAATCGGCTGGGGAGGCGTGTGGCTGTGGTCGGTTGCGTTTGTGGGGAGGACTGAAAGGGGCGAGCCGTTCGACGAGTGAGGCGACGGTGAGCCGAAGGAAGTGAGGCGAATGACGAGAGAGCTTGCTCTCTCGGAACAAGCACTGGACCGAACGAAGCGAGGGAAGCGCGCAGCGAGCCGCAACCAGAGAGGGAGCGAAGCTCCATCCGGCAGTCGGCGCGAAGCGCCGACGACGTCGAACGGCTCGGGGCTTTCAGCGCTACTCACACGGTATCCGATCAGCACGGAAAGCCCCCGGACGCTGGCCGGTCCTGACTCGCTGCGCTCCTCACTTCGTTGCGGTGTCGTCCGCACGGCCCGAGGGACCTTCGGTCCCTCGCTGCTTGCGTCGTCAGCTACCGGCCAGCGTCCGGCCCCTTTCAGTCCCACCGCAGCAACCGCACCGCCACAACCCTCCCCAGCGGACTCGTTCGCTCCCGTCGGTCGCTCACTCGTCCCCTCACGACGACAGTCGCGACAAAATAGCCGCGACAGCGCGCGCCACCGCATTGGATCCAGACCGTGCCATGTGGACCCACTACCGGACCAGATTTTTATCGAACTCACCCGACTACGTCACAATGGCAGCGATATTCTTCGACGTGGACGGGACGCTCGTCCGGTGGCAAGGCGACTACGCCGAAATCGTGACCGAGGCGTTCGATGCAGTCGGGGTCGAACCGACCGACGACAGACTCGACGCCTACAACGAACACTTCTTCAGGCACTTCGGTGACTTCGCGGACGACCCCTACCTGCGGGCGTTCGAAGATGTCTGCGAAGCCCACCATATCGACTCCGACCCGGATGAACTCGCCGAGGCACTCGTCGCGGCCGAGTTCGCCGCCGTCGAACCGGTCCCCGGCGTCGAACGAGCGGTCGAACGTCTCGCAGACGACCACACGCTGGGCATCCTGACCAACGGCGTCCCCGCGGTGCAGTTCGGGAAGGTCGAAGACATCGGACTGATCGACCACTTCGACGCCACGGTGGCCTCCCACGACGCCGCCATCGAGGCGACGAAGCCCGACCCTGCAATCTTCGAGGCTGCCAAGTCCCGCGTCGACGCCGAGCCGTACGTGATGGTCGGCGACGACCGTGAGCCGGACATCGACGGGGCGCAGGCGGCGGGCTTCGAGACGGTCCACGTCGACGCCGGGAGCACGGACCTGCGCGCGCCAGACTTTCAGACGCTGGCAACGTTGCTCTGAGCGGAGCGAGTCGCCGTCCCCCGCCGAGCACGCTCAGTCGTCGATACCGCTGACGAAGACGGCGAGCCACTCCCCGAGTTCGCGCCGCTGAGTCACTCGGACCGCGTCGACCCACTTGACCCACTGGAAGCCGCGCCGGCCCGGCGCGACGAGGCGCAGTGGTGCGCCGTGCCCGTGCGAGAGCGCCTCGCCGTCGACGTGGGTGGCGAGGAGCGCGTCCCTGGCTTCCGAGAGCGGGAGGCTCCAGCGATAGCCGGTCACCGAGCGGAACTGCACCCAGGCCGCGCCCTCGGCTGGCTCCGTAGCGTCGAGCAGGTCACCGACGCGGACGCCCTGCCAGTCGTGCTCGGAGTACCACCCGCTCGTGCAATCGAGGAGCGCCCGGCGCTCCCCGTCTCCTGGAGCGCCATCTGGGTCACCGTTCGTAATCGCCGCGTACTCGAGTTCCATCGATTCGGCCACGCGACCGTCGACACGGAGCGTCCAGGTCTCGTAGTCGATGGGGTCGGGGTCGTCGGCGACCCACGACGTGACCGGGAATCGGTTCCCGTCGTCGCTCCCCTCCTCGCGCGAGCCAGTGAAGCGCCGGTCGGCACCTGCGGTCCCGACGACGGCGTTCGTCGCTTCCTGTGCTCGCCAGACCAGGGCGCCGGATCCGACGAGGGCGGCGTATCGAAGCGCGTTCCGGCGGTCTGCGACCGAGTCGCGGGCGGGGAGCGCGAATCGCTGTCGGAGGTGAACGATGAGCAAGAGCGGGACTGCCAGCCCGAGGCCGATGTGGAGGTTGAGCAGGCCCCAGGGGCCCAGATCCAGCGCCCCGCCGAACACCCACCAGATACCCGTTCCGAGCGCGGCCGTCGCGACCACGGCCAGTAGTATCGACAGCACTCGCGTCCCGTCGAGCGCCTCCGGGGCTAGCCGGTTGCGCACCCGCCGGAGTTTCCAGGCCAGCAAGACCACGGTGGCCAGTCCCGCGACGGCGTGGACGTCGAACACCCACGCGCCGGTGGGCCGACCGGAGACGAGACTCACCGCACCCGTGGCGAGCAAGACGACGACGGCCGCCAGCAGGGACGCGTCCACGACCCGGGCCGGCGGCTCGACCCGCGGCAGTCGTGTCATCGGTGGACGTTAGCACTCGACGGGCTTGACTCACCGGGTCGGTTCGACGCTCCGAGGACCCGAACGTGGTCCCCCGGCCCGCAGGGGAGTCACCGACTATCGACCGTCCGGCGGTTCCAGCCGCCCACACGCTCAAGGGTCGTCCCTTCGAACGACCGACACGATGCTTCGCCCGCCCCCAGTCACCGAACTCATGGACACGGACGTCGCGACGGCCACCACGGACGAGTCCGCGCTCGCAGTCGCCCGGATGCTCGACGACCCGACCGTCGACGCCGTCGTGATCGTCGACGGCAAGAGCGTCGTCGGGACCGTCAGCAAGTCCGACGCGGTCACATTGCTCGTTGACGAACGCGACCCGGCGACAGTGACCGCCGCGGACGTGATGGCCAGCCCGGTCCACACGGTGCACGTCGAGGAGTCCATCGTCACCGCCGCAACACGCCTCCGGGAGCACAACATCCGCGTCCTGCCCGTCCTCGACGACGCCGAGGAACTCGTCGGTATCGTCACCACGGCGCTGCTCTCCCAGTACATCCCCCACGTCCGTCGGCCGATGACCGACGTCCACCCCGCCGACGACGTCGTCCACGAGACCGACCGTCAGGACACCGCGTACGAGAAACCAGACTGGGAGTTCGAGTACGTCGGCCACCAGGCCCAGATCGACGTCGGCGACGTGATCCGCTTCTCGAAACCGCTGGACGAGGCCGAAGTCGACGAGTTCGCCGACGCGAGCGGTGACACGAACCGCCTCCACCTCGACGACGAATACGCCAAGGGCACTCGCTTTGGCCGCCGGATCGTCCACGGAACGCTCGTCGCCGGCGTTATTAGCGCCGCGCTCGCCCGACTCCCCGGCCTCATCATCTACCTCTCCCAGGAGATCGGGTATCTCGGACCCGTGGACCTCGGCGAACGCGTCACCGCCGAATGCGAAGTCGTCGAAGCAGTCGGCGAGAACCGCTATCGACTCACGACGACCGTCACAGACATTGAGGACGAAACCGTCATCGACGGCGAGGCAGTCGTCCTCGCGGACCCCATTCCCGACACGGCCTGACAGACGGTTCCAGCGGTGTCGGGCGAGCCAGATCGGGGAGTGCGCGAGCCCCTGGCGACGAACACGGCCGTCGCTACGTGGCTGTGAAAAACTGAGAGTAGATGGTGGCAGACCCTACAGCAGGCCGGTCTTCTGGAGTTTCATCAGGTCCTCGGTGTCGAGCGTCTCGCCCTCCTTGAACTTCTGATAGATCTCCTCGGCCTCTTCGCGAGCGGCCTCCTCTTTCTCCTGGCGCGCCTCGCGCTCTTCTTCTTCTTCCTTCTTGTCCAGTTCGCGCAGGCGCTTCTGGACGCGCACGAAGTCTTCGTGGTGCTGGTCGGCCGCTTCCTGGGCCTCCACGAACTTCTCGTGCATCTCGTCGGCCTCGTCGCGGATGTCGTCGGCCTCGCGGTAGGCCTCGATCATCTGGTTGTGGTGCTCCTGGGCCTCGTCGGCCAGCTCGGTCACCTTCTGGTGGTGCTTGGAGGCCTCAGAGCGGATCTCCTCGGCTTCCTCCTTGATCTCCTCCAGGTCGCCGCCCTGGTTGAGCTTCTCCTTCTTCTCGGCGAGCTTCTCGCGCTTCTCCTCGATCTTCTCGATGAGTTCGCGCTCGTCCTCGGCCGAGAGGACCTCGGTCTGCTGTTTGAACTCCAGGTCCTCGATCTCGTCTTCGAGCTGCTCGATGTCCTTGCCCTCGTCGAGCTCGAGCTCGTCGCGCTGGTCCTCGACCTCGTCGAACAGCTCGTTGGCCTCGGCGTTGAGCTCGTTGCGTTTCTCCTTGTGCTCCTGGACCTGCTGGTTGAGCTCGTCGCGCTGCTCGCGGTGCTCCTGGGCCTCGTCGACCTTCTCGCGAGTCTTCGCGTTCAGGTCGTCGCGGTCCGAGGCGCGCTCGGAGGCCATCTGGTTGAGATCGTTGCGTCGATCTCGCAGCTGCCCGGCGAGCTTGATGAGCTCGCCCTTGGATTTGTTCTCGAGGTCGTCGTCTGTCACCGATACGTTCTTGGATTCGTCTATCGAGTCTGCCATAATTGTACCTCTATGCCATACCCGCTCCGGCGAGAGACAGGGGCACCGCTACGAAGTGGCTGACGCCGACAACAAGGGTGTCCTGTCATGCTGGTCGAAGTGCGATACAGCCGGAACGCCGGAGACGTTCTGGTACCAACACATTGCGACTCCCCCCGTTTAAATATTGCGATGGGCCATGTGCCTGTTTCTCAGTCCCACGGGCCCGAGAACGCCACGTCAGGACTTACCACACGGTAGCCGCTGCTTATAAACGATAGCGGTTCTCGACGCCGGCGTCGCCGACCCGGACGGAGAGTTCGACCGACGAGGCGGATTTCGGGACGGAAATGGTGTCGACGACCGTTCGGCCGCCCGCGTCGACGGTCGCCTCGACCTCGCCCGACTCGTCGCCCGCGGTCCAGGTGACGGTCCCGGAGATGGCCTCCGGAGCGTCGTTGGCGACGACCACGTCGCACTCGCCGGGCGAGGCGCCGACGAGGAACGCCTGGACCGGCTCGAACGCCGCCGCGAGGCTCTCGGCCGCCTCCTTGGCCGTGCCGTCGCGGGCGTAGACGCCCATCCCCGCGTCGCCGGCGTCCCGGAGCGCGTTCGCGACGACGACCGGTGCGCCGTCGGACCCGTCGTCGTCGGCGACGCCGTCGGTCCGCAGTCGCTCGGCGATCCCCCGGACCAGTTCGGCCTGGTATGCCTGGGAGGCCGCGGGGTCGTCGCTGCCGACGACGGCGTCGTGTTTCGCCCGGTCGAACCCTGCCAGGTCGAGACCGCTGCCGTCGCCCGCCTCGGCCGGGTCGACACCCTCGGGGAGCGACGCGGCGCCGAACGCCGCGACCGCGCCGTCCAGACCGTAGCGCTCGCGCACCCAGTCCAGATCGTCGACGCCGCCGTAGTCCCAGCCGGGGTACAGCGCCGCCGCGTCGGGGTCGGTGCCGGGGCCGCCGACCACGGGGTACACCGCCACCCCGTCGGGGACCGCTTCGGCGACTTCCTCGGCTGCGCCGCGGTCGTAGTCGCTGCGCCACACCCGGTAGCGAAAGCGCAGCCGGTCGAGTAGTCCAGAGCCGACGCGCTCGGCGAAGGTGTCGGTCGGTTCGTCGTGGACGCCGACCGCCGCGAGGCTCGGGTGGTGGGCGTACGTGTCGACGAGCCGTTCGGCGAGGGACTGCCCGCGCGCGATGTCGAACACACCGGGCCCGGTCAGCGGCAGGTCCTGCCAGACGAGCAGCCCCGCCTCGTCGCAGGCGTCGTACACCGCCTCGGGCAGCGCGTGGGCGTGGGCCCGCACGAGGTTGGCGTTCACCTCGACCGCTCGCTCGGTGTCGGCGACTGCCGCGTCCGTCAGCGCGACCCCGCGGACGGGCACGTCCTCGCCGTTGACGCGCACCCCACCGGCGTCGGTCCCCTCGACGGTCGCGATCCCGGTGGCGCTCGTCCGGGTGGCGTCGCCGAGCTTCGCGCGCACCTCGTAGCGGTGCTGGCGCCCCATCCCGCGGGGCCACCACAGCGACGGGTCCCGGACCTCGATGGCCTTCTCGACGACCGTGCGCTCGCCGGCCGCAGCGGTGACGCTCGCCCGGTCCATCATCCCGCGGCCGCGCCGGTCGCCGGCGGGCTTCGTGGTGAGCGTCAGCCGGTCGTCCAGCGACTCGTCGGCGTACACCTCGACCGCGGCGTCGATGACCGCTCCGTCGTCGGTCACGCGCGGCCGCAGGTCCACGTCGACCACGAACGGGTCGGGCTGGCCGGTCACGTCGACCCCCCACCAGATCCCCGGGACCGCCCGCTCGTCGGGCACTCGGTCGGTGTCGTGGATCCCGCCGAAGCGGTCCTCGGGCGCCCGGCACTCGACGACGAGTTCGTTCTCCGCGTCGGGCTCGAAGGGCACTCTGACGGGGTCGAAGACGGCGTCGGACTCGGCGACCAGCTCGTCGTTGAGCCAGACCTCGGCGCCGGCGTAGCAGCCCCGCAGCTCCAGCAGCGCCAGGTCCTCGTCGGGGTCGCGCGGGTCGTCGAAGACGGTCCGGTAGGCGACCCGGTCCTCGCCGGCGAACGCGGCCGGCCGGCCGGGGACCTCGACGGGGTCCCACTCGCCGGGCGTGGGCTTGCCGCCACCGGGGTCGACCGCCGCACCGCTCCACTTGCTCGGCATACCAACGTCCGCGTCCCCCGGTGGTATATCAGTTACGTCGGACGGACACCGGTGCGACCACCCCGCCCGCCACCGCTCCCCACCTCGTTTCACTTTCGCTCACAGCACCGCCGTACGGGGCGGGGTTCCCCGCTGCAGTCGTGCGATTATACTTTCACTCAGGGTACGGCTCGGCTTGATATGTCCCCCGGTCGAACTCCGGGGTATGTTGAGCGAGATAGCGTGCCGGTGCGAGGCGTCGAACTGTTCGCGGCGGCTCACCGACGGCGACTGCATGCTCGTCTTCCGCACCGACGGCGGCGAGCGGCGCGCCTACGAGTGTGACTGCGGCCACGTCACGATCACCGTCGCCGCGCCCAGCGAGTGAGTCCCCCCGTCCGCGCGTCGACTTCGACTCCCTGAAGTAGCGGGGTCCGAACCCTCAGCCATGAGCGACGACGCCGATAGTTCCCGAGCGACCGACGGGTCCGAGGACGGGCTCGTCGAAGTGGTCCGCGCCGAGGGTCACGAGAACGTCACCGCCGAGCACGTCAGCACGCTGGAGTTCACCAGCGACGACTTCCTCACGCCCGCCGGCGACTGCATCCTCGCCGTCGAGGCCGACCGGGTCCCCGCGGACTTCGACCCCGAGTTCGTCGACGCCTGTCAGGCTCACGGCGCGACGATCACGGCGACGATCGAGGCCGGCGGCCACACCCACGAGGTCACCGGTCGCGGCCACCCCGACTTTTCCTTCGAGAACGAGCGCAGCCACGTGATCCGCACCAGCGACTACGTCGACGACCGGACCGTGATGGTCGGGGCCACCGGCGCCGCGGCCGACGTGGACCGCGAGCTGGTCGCCGCGCTGGCCGACGGCGCCGACGCGACGCTGACGCTTCGTGTCGACCCGGCCTGATAGGCCACCAGCGCCCCCATCGCCCGCGTGATCGTCACCACCGCGGCCGCCGTCGCGATACCCACCGCCCCCGGCGGCCGCGAGTGCGCCCGCGTGTTCCCCGTTATCATCGCTCGGATTTTGGGAAGAACCCTTATATTTATTTGCGAATAGGCCTCGCCATGGCGAACTCGACCGGCCGGGCCAGGGGGCGGGGAACCGTGAGCGTCCTGCAACACTGGGCCGCCGAGAACTCGGCGGCGCTGGACCACGTCATCGAGGCGTTCGGTCGCGAAAACGACGGGATCCGGATCGACGACGACGCGGCGCACATCTCGACGCTCCGGCTGCACGTCAAGAGCCAGATCCTCAGGGAGGACCCGCCGGACGTGTGGTCGGACTGGCCGGGACGGAACCTCGCGCCGGTCGTCGAGGCCGGGGCGGTCGCCGACGTGACCGACCTCTGGCAGGCGAGCGACATGGAGTCCGCCTACGGCGAGGGGGCCAGGACGGCCGCGCGGTTCGACGGCCGCTACCGATGCGTCCCGCTGGACATCTACCGGATCAACAATCTCTACTACAACACGGACCACCTCGCCCGCGCCGGCGTCGATATCGACACCGTCGCCGGTCCCGACGACTTCCTCGCACTGCTGGACCGGCTCGACGACGCGCTGGACGTGCCGCCGGTGCTGGTCGGGGCGAAGGACCCGTTCGGGCCGCTGCAGCTCTGGGAGACGTTCCTCGTCGCCTACGGCGGGCCCGCGACCTACGAGGCGCTGCTCGACGGGGAGGCGCGGGCCAACCGCGAGACGGTCCGCGAGGCCGTCGCGGGGCTCGAAGCGGTGCTCGAACGGGTCCCCGAGGACGCGAAGTTCCTCGCCTCCGAGGAGGCCGACGCCCGCTTCGCCGACGGCGGCGCCGCGCTCTTTCACAACGGCACCTGGGCCATCGGCCGCGTCGGCGCGACCGAGGGCTTCGACTTCGGCGAGGCGTGGGAGCATCGTCCGTTCCCGGGCACCGACGACCAGTTCCTGATGAACATGAACGCGCTGGTCCCCGCGGCCGCGGCCGACGACCCCGAGGCGGTCGCCGAGTTCCTGCGCTTCGCCGGCTCCCGCGAGGGGCTGGAAATCTTCAACGCCGAGGTCGGCGCGGTCCCGCCCCGGGACGACGTGCCCCTCGACAGCCTCCACCCGCTGACCCAGCGACTCGCTCGCGAGCGCGAGCGCTGTCGGACCCTCCAGTCGCTGACCCACGGCCTGGGCGTCGCGCCCGACCGCCTCGTCGAGTGCAAGGAGATCGTCGCCTCCCACCTCGCCGACCGCGACGTGGCCGAGACGACCGAGCGGTTCGTCGACGCCCTCGCCGCGGTCGACGAGTGAGCGGCCGAACGCATTTCGGGACGCGGCCGATAGAGCGACCATGACCGAGACAGCGGTGATCGCGGGCGTCGGTCCGGGGCTCGGCGAGACGCTCGCCCGCACGTTCGCCGCGGCGAACTACGCCGTCGGACTGTTCGCTCGCAGCGAGACGTACCTCGACGACCTGGCGACCGACCTGCGCGAGGAGGGCGCGCAGGCGGTCGCGGCGCCGACGGACCTGTCCGACCCCGCGGCGATCGCGGCGGGGTTCGAGACCGTCCGCGAGCGGTTCGGGCCGGTCGACGTGCTGGTCTACAACCCGAGCGTCCCCGCCCCGGGCCACCTCTTCGAGGTCGACGCCGAGGCCTTCGAACGCGTGTTCGACGTCGTCGTTCGCGGCGCCCTGTTCGCTTCCCGCGAGGCGATCGGTGACATGCGCGAAAGCGACGACGGCGGGGCCGTCCTCTTCACCGGCACGTCGATGGCCGAGCGGGCCTTCGGGAACCTCCTCGCGTGGGACGCGGCCGGGCCGGCGCTGAAGGGGTTCGCGAGTTCGCTCGCCCACCGGTTCGGCCCCGACGGCGTCCACGTCGCCTACGTCCTGGTCGACGGCGCGATCGGCGGTCCGGGCGAGAGTGACGTCGACCGCCCGGACTCGGAGCTGATCGACCCCGCCGCGATGGCCGAGAGCTACCTCCACCTCGTCGAACAGGACCGCCACGCCTGGACGTTCGAACTCGACCTGCGGGCCTACGGCGACGAGCCGCGGATCTGAGCGGCGACCGACCGCGGGACGCGGGACGGTTATGCCGCTGGCGTCCCGAGGCCCGGACATGAGCGACCGAGCCGACGACGCCGAGAGCGACGGGGACCCGGAACCGGCGGAGAACATCAGCGGCGGCGCCGCCGGCGGGGGCGAAGCCGCCGCTTTCGAGCCCGGCGAGGCCGAGACGCGCGCCGAGGCCGTCGTCGATCGGCTCGGCGACATCTACTGGCAGAAGGCCTACGGCGGCCGCGACGGCTTCGAGTGTCTCGTCCGCACAATTTTGAGTCAGAACACCTCCGACACCGCGAGCCAGCCGGCCCACGACGCGCTGATGGACCGGTATGGCGGCGCCGGCGACCTCGCCGAATCGCTCGCGACCGCCGACCAGCAGGCGCTCGCCGAGACCATCTCCTCGGCCGGACTCTACAACCAGAAGTCCGAGCGGATCGTCGCGCTCGCCGAGCGGATCTGCGAGGAGTACGGCGGCGCCGCCGGCTTCGACGAGTTCGTCAAGACCGCCGAGCCGAGCGCGGTCCGCGAGACGCTGCTGGACATGAACGGCGTCGGGCCGAAGACCGCCGACTGCGTCCTCCTCTTCGCCGGTGGTCGCGGCGGGGTCTTCCCCGTCGATACCCACGTCCACCGCATCGCTCGACGGATGGGGCTGGCGCCCGCCGGCGCCGACCACGAGGGCGTCCGCGAAGCCCTGGAGGCCGCGGTTCCAGAGGAGAAGTGTGGCTTCGGCCACACCGCGATGATCCAGTTCGGTCGCGAGTACTGCTCGGCGCGCACGCCGGCGTGTCTCGACGACCCCGAGGCCTGCCCGCTCGCGGACCTCTGCGACCAGGTGGGGGTCTCGCCGGCGACCGGCGAGGTCGTCGACCCCGCCGAGGCCGCCGGGGACTGAGCGCGATCCCGTGTTGCGTTAGCTATCGGCCGCGTCGGCGCTCGTCGCGTTCGCCGCGGCCCTGGCCTCCTCGATCGGATCGTCGGAGTACCAGACTTGCAGCGACCGATACGCCGATTCCTGGGAGGGCACGTCGGGAGCGTCGCCGCGGTAGAGGTACGCCCGCAGGCGGTCCGGAGCGTCGCCGTCGGTCGGGTCGGGGTCGAACTCGACGACCCCGGTCGCCCCGGCTCGCAGCGAGCGGTCGGTCCTGGCCCGCTCGGTCGCCGAGCGGACGACCGTCAGGTTGTCGCGACGGACGACCGTCTCGCGGACGAGCACGACGGTGTAGTCGGTCCGCTCGCCTTCGCCGTTGTCGATACGGAGGTAGATCGGTCGGTCGGCGGCGACGGCGTCGGTGTAGTTGGCGGTGACGTACTCGCCGGAGGCGTTCAGCGTCAGCGCCCCGAACTCGGTGAACTGCTCGTCGGTGCCGGCGGCGTTCGTGTCGGTCGTCGCGAGGACGGCCGTCGCGCCGACGGCGCTGGCGACCAGCAGGAGTCCGAGCACGAACGTCGCCGAGAGCC
>ENA-ORCR01000521-ORCR01000521.1-marine-metagenome-genome-assembly--contig:-NODE-521-length-19931-cov-3.632014_pt1 | contig 19931 bp, 17 predicted proteins | sample MGYA00237782_ERZ508514 | MGnify/ENA primary metagenome ERZ508514 (study PRJEB26185, sample SAMN06268960) | marine metagenome | isolation source: Eden Landing Ponds, San Francisco, CA, USA | place...
CCGAGCGCGGGCACGACACGCTGGAGCAGAAACGCGACGGCCTCATCATGGAGTTCATGGACATCCTCGACGAGGCCCAGGACGTCCGCGCCGACCTCGACGAGACCTACGAGGAGGCTCAGAACGCGATCAACATGGCCCGCGCGCTCGACGGCGACGTGGCGGTGCGGGGCGCGGCCGCCGCGCTCAAGGAACACCCCGAGCTGACCACGGAGTCCCGCAGCGTCATGGGCGTCTACATCCCCCAGATCGACTCCACCAAGGTCTCCAAGAGCCTCGACGAGCGGGGCTACGGCGTCCTCGGGACCAGCGCCCGCATCGACGAGGCCGCCGAGGCCTACGAGGACCTGCTCGACCAGATCATCCTCGCCGCCGAGGTCGAGACGGCGATGAAGAAGATGCTCGACGAGATCGAGACCACCAAACGCCGCGTCAACGCCCTGGAGTTCAAGCTGCTGCCGGAGCTGCGCGCCAACGAGGAGTACATCGAGCAGAAGCTCGAAGAGCAGGAGCGCGAGGAGATCTTCCGCATGAAGAAGATCAAAGACAAGAAGGAACGCGAGGAGGCCGCCGAGGCAGCCGAAGAGGAGGACGAGGCCGAAGAGCCCGTCCCGGCCGACGACTGACGACGCCCGCCGTTTTTATTCTCCTCCCTCCGGCCGTCCCCCGTCATCGTTTAGTCCGCGCCGCGCGCACGCACGGACGTGACCTGTCCCGACTGCGGCGCCCCGACGCTCGCCTTCGCCGTCCCCGAGCAGTACCGCGACGCCCTGCCCGGCGACAGCGACGGCGCCGAGGTCTGTTCCCGCTGTCTCGTGCTCCGGCCGGTCGCGGACCCGCCGGCCGCGATCCCCGACTTCACGACGGTGAGCGACGCCGTCCCGTCGAACGACGAGGCGGCCGTCCCGTTCGTGCTCATGGTCGGCCTGCTCCCGTCGCTGGCGACCAACCGCGCGGAGATCTCCGAACTGCTCGCCCGCGTCGAGCGAGCGGGCACCGACCCGCTGCTCGCGCTCGACCGCCTGGCCGACGACCCGGCCGTCGACGCCGAGGCCGACCTGCGGGGGCGCCGGCGCCAGCTCGAACAGCTTCTGTGACCGCAGGGTCCAGCGGTTTTCCACCTGGTAGGCCATGCTTTCGGCCCGCGACCGTCGGCTCCCTACTCTGTTAGGTACACTGCATTTAATCCAGGGGGTAATACGATACGATGCGGCATCGACGCCAGGTGCCGCCGCGACGACACTTAGGACCCGTCGTCGTCTCCCCCCAATCCCCCCTTACCACCAGCACCCATTTCGCGTCGCCGGTGGTGGCCCGGCGGAGGCACTCTCCCCCGCCTCCCGGGTACGCCGGCGACACTCTCTCCCTGCCGGTAACGCCCGGTTACTCGCGAGTCCTTCGACCGCCGGCCGTCCACCGACGGTGCCCTGGCTGATCGGCCGAGAAATCGACGGAGAACCGATGAGCGACGGGGCGATTAGACGCCGGTGGAGTACCGAAGGATGCCGGCGATACCGCCGAACGCCGAGAGGAGCTGTTCGCCCTTCTCGAAGTCCGTCGAGACGAAATAGGTCTCCGTACCGCGCTGTTCGGCCAGCTCCATGAGGTGGTCGATGGCGTCGTCGCGCTCGCCCTCCATCTCCTCGCCGCAGCGGTCGCAGGCCCGGTCGTCGTCCAGCGCCTCGGACTGGCCGAGCAGTTCGCGCTCGGTGTGGCCGCTGGGGCAGTCGTAGACGGCCACGTCCTGACGCAGGTCCTCGCTGAGCAACAGCGTCTCGACGGCGCCCATGTTGAGGTTCTCGCGGGTGGGGCCGAACCCGTAGGTCGCCAGGTCGCCGTCGTGGAGCTCGTCGAAGAACTGCTCCATGTACTTCTTGTCCTGGAGCATCTCGTGCTCGTCGAGCACGTCCTGGGCGGCGTCGACCAGGTCGTGGAGCCCGGACTCGTCGGTGTAGGCCACGTCGAACTTCCCCAGCACCATGTCGCCCAGCTCGTGGTGGAGGTAGTCGCCGTCGAGGAACTCGTCTTTGGTCGGCGAGGGGCCGCCGACGAGGATGCCGTCCATCTCGTGGCGCTGGTCGACGAAGAGATCGTTGGCCATCCCGGCGACCTCCTGGTAGAAGTTGTCGATGGCCTCCAGCCGCAGACGGGCGAATCGCTGTGCGGACTGCCCACCTTTGCGCTGCTTGCCCGGCACCAGCGAGGAGGCGGACTTGACGGGTTCGACGCGTTTGCCCCGGAGCCAGCCGACGTTGGCCTCCCGCCGGTCGAGGACGACCAGGCCGAACAGGCCCTTGTCGGCGAGCATCTCCTCTAGGGGCTCCGTGAGAAAGTCCGAGTCGCAGTGATACCGGAACGACTCGATGGGCTGGGGCGGACTCTCCAGCGTGCGGGTGATCATCTCCGAGCGGCCGCCGCCGGTGTCGATCGACCCCGAGAAGACGACCATGCCGTTCTCGGGCGGGTAGGTGTCGTAGTAGCGCAGCCGGTCTTTGATCGAGGTCAGCGCGTCCTGGACGGCCGTGCGGGTGTCCTTGGACTTGATGTTCGCCGCCTCGCTGTGCTCCTGGGTGACGTGGGCGACGACGCTGCTGACCTGCCGGTCCTCCGGGATGTAGATCGAGACCAGCTGCGTCCCCGACCCGCTGTAGCCCTTGAGCTCCTCGATGACCTTGCGAAACTCGTATTTCTGTTTGTCCGACTGTTCCTGTTGCTCACTCATTGTCCAAATGTGGGGCGCTGGACGGTAAGTAAGTGTTGACCTTCCCGGCCTCTCGGGGCTGCCCACGCCGCCGAGCGGCGGTCGGGCGTCGCGGCCCGCCGACGCCACGCCTCTCGCTGGCGAGCGCGCCGGCCGCGGAGCGGCTCCGATTGCGGCGGCCGAAACCGCTAAGAGGGCGCGAACGGGACAGTACCGCAGGGAACTGTCGTCGAGTGCGTCCGCCGTGGTGGGTGGGGCGCCGCCGGCGACCGACGCGGGTGAGTGGGATGAGCACGGACGCGACGGCGGACGACGACGGCCGGATCCACCGACGGATAGTCGCTGCCGTCGTCGGCCGCGTCGGTGCCGGCCCGCTCGGCGCGCGACTGCGCGCGTGGTACCTGCGCGTCGACCCTCGCTATCGGCCGGTGACCGCGGCCGCGTGGGCGCTCGCGCTCGTCGTCTACGCCGTCGGCGACACGGGACTGACGACGGTCGTCCTCGCGCTCGGCGGCTTCGAGGCCAACCCCGTCGCCCGCGTGTTTCTCGCCCACCTCGGCTACGCCGGGCTGGTCGTCCAGAAGTCGCTGGCGGTCGGTCTGCTCGCGGGCATCTGGCGGTACTACCCGACGGTCGGCGGCCACTCGCGGGACCCCTGGCGGCTGGTCGTCCCGACGGTCGCCGCCGCCCGCGGGGTTCAGCTGGTCGCGATCCACTGCTCGAACGTGCTCGTTCTGTTGTGAACCACCGGTGGTCTCCAGCGGCGTCGGAACCAACCGCGGCTTTATGTGGGTCCCGTGATTTGAAGTAACACAATGGCGGGCTACGTCTGTACCGTTGCCGGCGGCAAGGGTGGGGTCGGCAAGACGACGACAGCGGTCAACCTCGCCGCGGCTATGGAGGAGGAGGGCTACGACGTGGTCGTCGTCGACGCCGACCTCGGCATGGCGAACCTCGGGGCGATGCTGGGCGTCGATCCGGACACCAGCATCCACCAGATCCTCGCCGGCGGCCGCGCCGTCAGCGACGCCCTGACCGATGTCCAGGGCGGGATCACGATCGTCCCCGGCGAGCAGAGCCTGGAGGCGTTCGCCGACGCGGACCCAGCCAAGCTCCGCAAGGTCATCAAGACGCTGCGCAACGCCTACGACGTGGTCCTCATCGACACCGGCGCCGGGCTGAGCCACGAGACGACCGTCCCGCTCGGGCTGGCCGACGGCGTCGTCCTCATCACCACCCCCGACGACGTGGCCGTCGGCGACGCCATCAAGACGGCTGAACTCGCCGACCGCGTCGACGGCGAGGTCATCGGTACCGTCCTCAACCGGACGACCACCGAGACGGACGTGGAGACCATCGCCGACCGCTTCGACTCGAAACTGCTCGCGGTCGTTCCCGACGACATCGAGGCGACCGCCGACGAACCGCTCGTGCTCAACGCCCCGGACAGTCCCGCTGCGGAGGCCTACCGACAGCTAACGGAGCACATGATCGGAATCTTCTTCGAGGGCGTCGAAGTCGAGGAGGTCGAGACGGCACTCGAACCCGACTGGTTCCTCGACGAGGACGAGGAAGAGGAGGACGACGACGACTCCGGCGGCCGCTTCGGCCTGTTCGGTTGATCCCACGGCGGCCCTGTTCGGTTGTTCCCACGGCTGCCCTGTTCGGTTGATCCCACGGCTGCCCTGTTCGGTTGATCCCACGGCTGCCCTGTTCGGCCGCTCCATCTGCGACGCCTTCGACTGGCCAGCGAACAGCGAACGGGTGTCCCTCGGACCCGTCCGCGGACATTCGTCATTCCTATATCCGCCGCTCGAAAACCGGGAGGTATGTATCTCTCCTTGCGTTCGGAGGTCGAGGACGCACTCGAAGCGGCCCTCGCCGCCCTCGACCTGCCGACCGACGACCTGGGCATCGAACGCCCGCCCGAGGACGTCGACGCCGCCGTCGCCTCGAGCGTCGCCTTCCGCCTGGCGGGCGAGGTTGGCGCACCGCCGCCGAAGGTAGCGGCCGACATCGCCGCCGAGTTCGACCCCACTGGGTACGACTACATCGGCCGCGTCGACACCCAGGGCCCCTACGTCAACGTCTACCCCTCCGATCGGTACGTCGCGGAGACGGTCGAGCGCGGGCAGGAAGCGGGTTACGGCCGCCTCCCCGACCGGGACACCTCCGTCGTCGTCGAGCACACGAGCGCGAACCCGACCGGACCGGTCCACGTCGGGCGCGCCCGCAACCCCATCGTCGGCGACGCGGTCGTCCGCGTCCTCGATTTCGCCGGGTACGACGTCGACGCCCACTACTACGTCAACGACGCCGGCCGCCAGGTGGCCGTGTTCACCTGGGCCTACGAGACCTTCGACGAGGCCGACCTCCCCGAGCCAGCACGCGACAAGCCGGACTACGACCTCGTGCGCTACTACCGCAAGGGCAACGCCTACCTTGAGGACGCCGAGGAAGACGCCGTCGAGGCCGCCGAGGCAGAAATCGAGGCCATCATGCAGGGCCTCGAAGCGGGCGACGAGGACACCTACGAGCGCGTCAGCGACGTCGTCGACCAGGTGCTCGACGGGATGACCGAGACGCTCGACCGTCTGCCCGCCGAATTCGACGAGTTCGTCAAGGAGACCCGCTTCATGCGCGACGGGTCGACAGACGACGTGGTCGACCGTCTCCAGGCCCTCGACGAGGCCGTCTACGAGGAAGACGCCTGGCAACTCGACCTGTCCGACCACGGCTTCGAGAAGCACCTCGTCTTCCTGCGCTCTGACGACACCACCCTCTACACGACTCGCGACGTCGCGCACCACGAGTGGAAGTTCGAGGTGTACGACCGCGCGGTCACCGTCATCGGCGAGGACCACAAACTCACCTTCGAGCAGTTGAACCAGACGCTCGAACTGCTCGGCCACGACACCGACCGTCTCGACCAGGTATTTTACTCCTGGGTGAACCTCCCCGGCGGCGAGGGAATGAGCACCCGCGAAGGCACCGGCGTCGACCTCGATGACCTGCTCGACGAGGCCATCGACCGCGCCCGCGCGGAGGTCGAAGACCGCCTGGACGACCGATTGCGCGACGACGAACTCGACGAGGACGACGTCGAGCGCATCGCCGAGCAGGTCGGGACCGGTGCCGTTCGCTACGACATCGTCTCGAAACAGCCCACCAAGTCGATCACCTTCGAGTGGGAGCGTGCGCTCGATTTCGAGGCCCAGTCTGCCCCGTACGTCCAGTACGTCCACGCACGCGCGTGCGGCATTCTCGGCGAGGCCGAGAGCGAGGGACTCACGCCCGCCCAGTCGGTGGATCCGGACCTCCTGGACACCGACGCCGAGCGCGACCTGCTCAGAACCATCGCGCGCTTCCCGGCAGTGGTCGAGGAGGCCGCGGACGAACTCGAACCCCACCGCGTCGCGACCTACACACGTACGTTCGCCGAGCAGTTCAACGGCTTCTACCGCGAGTGCCCGGTCCTCACCGCCGACGACGAGGCGACGGCACGCGCCCGTCTCGCACTCGTCGCCGCCGCCCGCGAGACCATCGGCAACGCCCTCGACCTGCTGGGCGTCGCCGCGCCGGACTCGATGTAAGTCGCCCGCGGGTCCTCGCGCTCCGTGGCAGCGATCCTGTCATCGCGACGGCTACGCCCACCTGCGTTCAGGCCCCGTTGAGGAGCACGAGCACGCCAGCGAGCGTCGCCAGCACGAGCACCACGAAGACGAAGACCCACCAACCGGGAACGCCCTCGTCCCCACGCTCGCGGCTGCTCATGGGCGCTCTCCCGACAGACTCGCGACTCGGTCTCGGGTGGTTCGAGAAGCTGCCATCGTCCTGATCAATTTACAGTGTATTGACTAATAGGTGATGCCGGGACTCGGTGCAAACTGGCGTTCGACCCGTCTCGCCGCGCGGAGGCCCCTCGCGTCGCAGCGAAACACGTCTCCGACCGGCACTCTCGCTATATAGCGCTCTATACCGTTCGTGACGACGATATAGCGAACTTAGTTACCGTCATGACTCTCGCTCCGGTAGCCTCTCGCACTTGGCGCGTCCGTCTGTCGGCGCGCTGACTGCCACAATGACTGACGGGACACGCGACGTGGACGACGCTGGCGGGGCATCACTCGAAGGCCTCGAGGCACAGGTAGCGCTCGACCGGATCCGCGAGCGACGGCCCGAGCGCGACCCCGACGAACTCCGGAGGGCGCTGGACTACGCGGTCCGTGACGGCATCGTCACGACCGCGGCGCTCGAGGCGGCCATCGCGGACCGCTCGAAACTGCTCGCGACCGCCGAGACCCGGGTCGAACTCGCTCGGAGCGCACTCGCGGACGCTCGCGAGACGGCCGCGTCGGCGCCCGACCTGCGAATCGTCGCGGGCCGGCTCGACTCGTTCGAGCGGGCCACCGCTGCACTCGAAGAACGGGCTGTCGACCTGGGCCCCTCGTTCACTGCTGTGGTCGACGCTCGGTCCGAGGGGGTCGAGTTCTCCGTTCTGGACGACCTCCGACGGGTCGAGTCGCGCGCGCGAGACGTCCAGCTGGCCGCCGACGACCTCCAGGTCGACCTCGAGGCGTTCGAGCGCTGGCTGACGGACCACGAGACCCGCGTCAGCGAACTGGCGGCGGACGTCGACGCCCTCGAAGCGGCCCTCGACGACCTCGAAGCGACCGTCGACTCGGTCTCGACGGCCGAGGACCCGGCCAGACGCTGGTTCGACGCCACGCTCCGCCACCGAACGACGGCGCTGACGGTCGCTGACCTGCGACGAGAACTCACAGACCTGCGAACCTGGGCCGACAGCCACGCCGTCGAGGCCACCGAGGACGGTAGCCTGGACGACTTCGCCGCCCGGATCGACGACTGCGAGGCCCGGCGGGAGTCGCTGGAGACTCACCTGGAAGAGCGCGCCGCGCCCGCGTGGCACGACCGCTTCGGTGACCGACTGGACGCCTTCGAGACGGACGTCGAGGACCAGACGCCGCCTGTGGACTGGGCGGTCGTCCAGGACGCGCTGGAACGGCGGTTGCCCGACGGCGAGGACGAGTGCGCGTGACGGGTCGACCGATTTGCTTGCGCTATCGCGTCAGTAGAGCAACTGCGGGTCGTTTTCGAGCAGGTACAGCGTTCGCGCAGCGACGTTGACAGCGTGGTCGCCGACGCGTTCGAGGTCTCGGATCGTCAGGAGCACCCGTGAGACGTCGTCGAGGACGCGCTCGGCCGCCCACGAGTCGGAGCCGGCCTCGCGTTCGAGCAGGTCGCGGACTACCTGCTCGCTCGCGTGCTGACAGAGCGCGTCGAGGTCGTCGTCGCGGGCGGCCACCGCGCGGCACGCCTCGGCGTCGCCCGCCTCGTAGGCCGCGAGCGCGGCCGCCACCTGGTCGCGCGCGTCTGATCCGATGGTCTGGACGTCGACCTCGTCGGCGCGCCGGTCGGTCGACAGCGCGTAGCGGCCGAGGTTGGTGGCCAGATCTCCGACCCGTTCGAGGTCGGTCAGGATCTTGAACGAGGCTGCGACGAAGCGCAGATCCGACGCGACCGGCTGCTGGAGTGCCAGCAGGTCGATACAGTCGCTTTCGAGGGCGAGGTAGTCGTCGTTGATGGCCGCGTCGCCGTCGATCACCTCGCGGGCGAGCGACTCCTCGCCGGTCTCCAGTGCGGTTAGGCCGTGGTCGAGTTGTGCGAGCACGTCGTCGCCGAGGCCACAGACGTCCGCCCGGAGGGCGTCGAGGCTCGCCTGGTACCGGGTGCGCGTCACCGCGATCACCCGAACTTGCCGCTGACGTAGTCTTCGACCCGTTGGCTCTCGGGGTCCTCGAAGATGGTCTCGGTGTCGTCGTACTCGACGAGTTCCCCGCCGGTGAGGAAGACGGCCGTCTGGTCGGAGATGCGCGCCGCCTGCTGCATGTTGTGCGTGACGACGACCACCGTGTAGTCCTGGGCCAGGGCTTCGATGAGGTCTTCGATCTTCGAGGTGGCGACGGGGTCCAGCGCCGACGCAGGCTCGTCCATGAGGATGACCTCGGGACCGACCGCGAGACAGCGGGCGATACAGAGGCGCTGCTGTTGCCCGCCGGAGAGCCCGAGCGCGTTGTCGTCCAGCCGGTCCTTCACCTCGTCCCAGAGCGCCGCTTGCCTGAGCGACTGCTCGACGAGTTGTTCCTCCTCCTCGCTGTCGTCGCGGCCGGTCAACCGCGCGAGCAGTCCGGTCCGGACGTCGCCGTGCTTGCGCGGGCCGTAGGCGATGTTCTCCCGGATGGACTTCGGGAAGGGGTTGGGGGCCTGGAACACCATGCCGACCCGCTTGCGGAGTTCGACCAGGTCGACGCCGTCGCGGTAGACGTCTTCGCCGTCGAGTTCGACCGTCCCGTCGACACGAGCGGCCCGGATCCGGTCGTTCATCCGATTCAGACAGCGCAGGAACGTGGACTTGCCACAGCCCGACGGGCCGATGAGCGCGGTGACGCTCTCTTCGGGGATGTCCATCGAGACGCCCTTCAGCGCGTGGTCGTCGCCGTAGTGGACCTCCAGGTCCTCGACGGACAGTTTAGAGGCGCCGGCGAAAGAGTAGTCGGTCCACTCCGCGCGGCCCTCCTCCCGGCTCTCGCCGGCCGTCGTGGTGAGACCGCGGTCGTCTGTTCTGTTCCCCTCGTTCGGTGTGGTGGTGTCCGGCTGACTCATTGGTGGAGTTTCCTCCGGAAGTAGTAGCGCGTCGCGATGCCGATGGCGTAAAAGGAGAGCACGACGAGCAGGAGCGTCAACGCGACGCCCCAGGCGAACTGCTCGGGGTTGGGCACGCCGCCGAGTCCGGCGGTGATCAGCGCGAAGAGCTGGTATGGCAGCGCGCTGCTGGCGTCGAGGAGGGCCGGATTCGAGACGAACGGCGGGGACGCGCTCAGCTGGAAGCTCCCCAGCACTGCGGCGGCCGACCCCTTCGCGGGCAGGACGCCGCCGCCGGTTGTGAGCAGGATGGGCGCCGTCTCGCCCGCGATCCGTCCGACGCCGAGAATGACGCCCGTCGTGACGCCCGGGATCGCGGCCGGGAGGACGACGCTGCGTATCGTTTGCCACTTCGAGACGCCGAGCGCGGCGCTCGCGTCGCGGTACTCGTCGGGGACGGCCAGCAGCGCCTCGCGGCTCGTGATGAGCACGAGCGGCAGGAGCATGAACCCGAGCGTCAGCTGGCCGGCGATGATCGACTTCTGGTTCCCGAACCGGGGAATGAGGAAGGCCGCGCCGAAGAGGCCGAACACGATGCTGGGCGTGCTCCAGAGGCCGTTGGTCGCCACCTCGACGACCTGCGTGAACCGGCCCTGTTCGGCATATTCGGCGAGGAAGACGGCCGCGCCGACGCCCGTCGGGACGGCAACGAGGACCGCGCCGACGACGAGCCAGACGGTGCCGACGATGGCCGGGAAGATCCCCTTCACGTCCGCGAGCAGGCCGGCCCCGTTGGTCAGAAACGGCCACCTGACGAGCGCGCCGTCGGTGAGCAGACCGAAGCCGCGGAACAGACCGGGGGCCCCCTTCAGTACGACGAACATGATGAGTCCGACGAGCACCCCGAGGATGGCCAGGACGACGAGGTAGATGAGGACGTAGGCGCCGACGTGGCGGCCGCGGGCGCCGTAACCGCCGTACGTCTTCGCCGCCGCCCATCCGGTCACGAGCGCGGACGTCATGACGAGGAACGGAACGACGACGTCCGCGAACAGCGTCGCGTTGAACCCACCGAGCGGCCAGGACCAGTTCGACCCGATGAACCCGGTCAGTAGCGACAGGCCGACGAGCACCGCGACGGCGCCCGCCGGCGCAGTCGAGCCGATGTCCTCTCGCGGGAGCGCCGTCCCGGCGAACGCGACGGCGCCGGCCGCGACCGCGGGGACGAGCCAGAGCGGCCCCGACAGACCGAGGGTCTGGGAGGCGACGAGCCCGCCGGCGCAGAACCAGAGTCCGGTGAACGCGACCGCCGCGACGATCCCGGCACTCTCCTGTGGCACCGTGGCGATGCGGCCCCGTCTGGAGGCGAGGCCGAACCCGATCACCGCCACTCCGGAGAGGGTGACCAGGCCGCCGAGGACCGCCACCATCGGGATCCCGGCGACGGGGTCGGTGATGCGGACGATCTCGAGCAGGGCGGCGAGCGCGACGGCGAAGAGGACGCCCGAGAGGCCGACCGTCGCGGCGGCCAGTCGCTCGTATCCCGTCCTTTCGTCCCTGACGAGGGCGTTCCTCGATTCCGTCGCCATTAGTTCCCACCCCCGAGTTTCCGGTCCATGCGGACCTGGATGTACTGGGAGCCGAGACTCAGGACCATGACCGTGATGAACAGGATGACTCCGGCTGCGAAGAGGGCGTGCTCGTGGATGCCGTTCGCGCTGCCGTAGTCCGACGCGATGACCGAGGTCAACGTCTCGTACCCGTAGAACACGTTGTACAGCGGTTCGCCGATGCGTGGGACGTTCCGGAGCATGACCGTCGCGGCCATCGTCTCGCCGATGGCGCGACCCACGCCGAGGAGCACGGCGGCCGACACGCCGGAGAACGCCGCGGGGACGGTGATCGACGTCATCGACTGCCAGTCGGTCGCGCCGAGCGCGAGCGACCCGTTCTTCATCGAGTCGGGCACGCTCGTGAGTGCGTCTTCGGCGACGGAGACGACCGTCGGCAGTGCCATGAGGCCGACCATAGCGCCGACGAAGAGGTACGTCGCCCCGCCGTTGAGGGCGAACGCGTCGCCCGCCCACGGGTTCACGATGGTGAACCCGATGAACCCGTAGACGATCGAGGGGATCCCGGCCAGGATCTCGACGGCCGGTTTCACGAGTTCCCTGACCGTCGGGGGTGCGATCTCGCTGATAAAGAGTGCGGCCGCGACGCCGAGCGGGCCCGCGACCGCGGTCGCGATGAGGGTCACGAGGACCGTGCCGTGGATCATCGGCAAGAGCGAGAACCGGACGGGGTCCGTGACGGCGTCCCAGCGCGTCTGCGTGACCATTCGGAGCCCGGGAACGCTGACGCCGAACACGGTCAGCGACTCGTAGCGGAACGCCGGGATCGACTCCACGAAGATGAACACGACGATGAGCCCGAGCGTGACGACGGTCACGGTCGTCATGCCGAAAGTGAGCGCCCGTGCGAGCAACCCCTGCTGTCTGAACCAGCCATACGTCGACGCGAGGAGGGCCACAGCCAGCGGGACCGCAGTCCAGCCGGCCGTGAGCAGGAAGCCCACGAACCCGAGCAGTATCGACCCCAGGACGAGGCCCACCACGGCGACCCCCTCCGGGTCCGTCTCCTCGACGAAGCGCCGCGCTCGCCCGACCCGTCTCCCGACGGTCGCCTGCAACCCTGCCACCGATGTTGGTTTGTCTGTCATGTACTGAAATATAGGTGTAGTCAGCGAGCGATACGAGGGGACACCGGGACCGTCAGGCCTGGTCCGGCAGCTTTGCCTTCTCGGCCTCGATGTCCTTCGTCGGCAGCGGGATGTAGTTGACACCCTCGACGAACACGTTCTGCCCGAACGTCGTCAGGAACATGTTGATGAACGCGGCCTCGCGCATGTCCGTCCCCTCAGGCGTGTCCTCCGAGATTTTCGTGTACATGTGGAGGTCGCGGTTGAGTGGGTACTCGGAGTCGAAGATCGTGTACTCGGCGTCCTTGTCGGGCTTGTAGACCGTGCCGTCGAAGTCGATGGCGATCGGGACGACGCTGTCGTTGGTGAACGCGAGCGCCATGTAGCCGATCGCGTTGTCGTTCTGCCCGATGACCGTCCGGACCTGCTGGTTCTGACCCTTCCGGGTGTCCACGTCCATCTCGGCCTCGGCGTCGCCGAGCATGTTGAGTCGGAACGAGGTGTCCGTCCCGGAGCCCTCGGCGCGCCCGACGACGAAGATCTCCTTGTCGGGGCCGCCGACCTCGCTCCAGTTGGTGATGTCGCCCTGGTAGATGCCGCGGATCTGCTCGCCGGTGAGCGTGTCGACGCCGCTGTCGTAGATCTGTTTGCTGACGACGACGGGCTGGCCGTCGCGGCCGACGACGTGGTCGACGACCTCCTCGCTGGCTTTCTCCTCGCTCCAGTCGAGTTCGGCCGTGATGGGCCCCGAGGAGTTGCCGATGTCGACCAGTTCGTCCACGACCGCCTTACAGCCGGTCCCGGAGTGGCTCAGGCCGACGTTCACGACGAACGGCGGCTTCGAGCGCTGGTCGGTCGGCTCGAACCCGTACAGGCTCGCGAAGTAGTCCGCGATCTTCATGTCCGGCTCGCCGAGGTCCTCCCAGCCAGGGACGGTGCTCTCCTCGTTGGAGCCCCAGTACTCGCCGTCGCTCGGGGGCGCGTTGGACACCCAGTAGGAGGCGCCGGTGTTCGAGATGGGGTACACCGTCGAAGACCCCTCGGCGGTCAGCAGCGACGTGCGCATCCCGCTGGATGCCGAGCCGTCGCCCGACGAGCTATCGCTCCCGTCCGAGGAAGAACCGTCGCTCCCGTCGGCGGAGCCGTCACTCCCGTCGGAGGAGCCGTCGCTCCCGTCGCTTCCCCCGTCGGTCACGTCGCTTCCACCGCCACCAGTACAGCCCGCGAGACCCGCCGCCCCGACGGTGCCGGACGCAAGCAGGAACTTTCGCCGCGTTACCCGATCTGTCGGACGCTCCGGATCGTGCGTCATCACCTGAACGGAGCGCAGACCGCACTAAACGGGTTTATAATAGGGGTACGAGGGGTCTCTGAGCGGTCCGTCCGCCCTCATTTGGGAACGATTCACAGGGGTCGGGATAGAGCGATATATACTGCTATTGCGTTCGGCGCTCCCGGCAGGGGCTCACTCAGTGCTCGTCCACGAGGGGGAATCGCGCCATCCGGGCGGCGGCGATGGCGGTCAGCCCCCGGGCCGTCTCGGAATCGGCGATCCGGCGCGTGTGAGCGCGTTCGAGGCCGATGTCGTCGGCGACGGGCACGAACCGGACCGTCGTGCCGGCTGGCGTCACGTCACAGAGGAGGTACGCCTGCGGGAACGAACAGGTGGTCGGCGTGGCGACTTCGCGGACGCCGCCGGTCACGGCCATCGCCGGGATGTGGTAGTGTCCCGAGATGACGAAGCCCACGTTCCCGTCGGCGAGCGTCTCCGCCAGGCGGTCGCCCTCCCGCATGGCCGGAATGTCGGCGAACTCGGGTTCGACGGCCTCGCGATGGGCGTCGAGTTGGTCGGTGATCCCCGGGAGGTTGTGGTGCATGAGCACGAGCGCGTCCTCGACGCCGTCGAGTTCGGCGGCCAGCCACTCGCGCTGAGCCGCGTCGACGTGCCCCTCGTGGGACTCGTACAGGCGGTCGGCTGACCCGGAGGTGTTGATGCCGAGTACGTTCACGTCGCCCACGCGTACGCGGAAGGAGAGGCCGTCTGGTCCCCGTGCAACGGGATCTGAGGGGGTGTAGACGTCGGTGAATCGGTCGAGCCCGGGCGTGTCGTGGTCGTCGCGGTCTTTGGGAACGTCGTGGTTGCCGGGGACGGCGTAGAAGGGCGCGTCCAGCGTCCCGAGAATGTCGTCGACGGCCTCGTAGTTCCACAGTTCGCCGTCTTTGGTGAGGTCTCCCGGCGAGAGGACCGCGTCGACGTTCCGGGTCGCGATGTCGTCGATTGCCGCCGCGAAGTGCGCTTCGGTGAGTTCGAACAGTTTCGAGGTCCCTTGTTCCTTCGTGGAGACGTGCGGGTCCGCGACGACGGCGAATCTCGTGCGTTCGCCCGCGGGACGGTCGAGTCGGGCGAGCACGGACCCTGGCTGGTCCGCGCGGGTGTCCACCGGAGCTTCGTGGTCGGTTCCGCCGGTCATCGTCCCTCCGGGAGGAAGTCCGCGGGGTGGTCGTGCCGGACGGTCGCGAGGTGCGTCCCGTCCAGCAACTCGACGATGGAGTAGAGGTGGCCGCGGTCGCTGGCCAGGGAGGCGAGGTCATCGACTCCGGGCTGTGACAGGTCCACGGCGCCGACGAGCAAGACGGCGACTCGCGCGTCGGGGTCGCTCACCCGGGTCAAGAGATACAGGTCGCTTCCGACTTGCTGGGTGAATACGGCCGACTGGTCGAGGCTCGCGCCCTCGATGGCCGCGGGGAGTGACTCCGCGACGCCGTCGGGGGCGACGTACGCCAGGCCGAATCGGTCGTCGTCCCGGTCGTCGGACACGACCGGTGCGACGTGTCCCGCACGGACGACGACGACCGTCCAGCCGTCTTCGCGGAGGTCCTCAGCCATCTCGTTGGCCTCCGCGATGGTCTGGGCCCAGGCGGAGGCGTCGCTGCCTGTGTCGGCGGACATGCCCGAGTGGTGCGGCCGGCGGCACATGTCAGTTCCGGACGGCTGGCCAGGATCCTTATATAGGACACAATACACTAAAGAGTAGTTCATAATGGTTCATAATACAATTCAAAACCTATTTGGACGCTCCACCGGAGCATACGACCGATGCCAGATAAACAGACTCGACGACGGTTCCTGACTGCCGCGGGTGCCGGGGCGGCCACAGTACTGGCGGGCTGTTCTGGAAACGACCCGTCGGAATCGGGTGACGGCGGGGACGGCGGAGACGGCGCCGATGGCGGCAGTGACGGAGCCGACGGCAGTGACGGGTCGTCTGGTGACGGGTCGTCGGGTGACGGCGAGGACGGATCCTCGGGCGAGGACGGGACGGCGAGTGCGGGCGGCACGCTCCAGATGCTCGCGACGGGGTCGATCCAGACGCTAGACCCGATCAACGCCAAGGGGTCGGGTGCCGGCTACAACCAGTACAACCGGTCGCTGATGCACTTCCCGGACGGGCACTACCCGCCCGAACCCGCGCTCGCGAAGGGGTACGAGGTCTCCGACGACGGCCTGACCTACACCTTCACGCTCCGGGAGGGCGTCACCTTCCACGACGGGTCGGAACTCACCGCCGCCGACGTGGTGTACTCCTACCGACGGCTCGCCGAGTCGCAGAACTCGCGCAACCGGGACGACATCATCGGCGAGACGATGACGATCGACCACGAGAAAGACGCGGCGCTGAGCGACCCCGAGGACGAGAAGACGCTCGGCGACGTGGTTCCGGAGTCGCTCGCGGTCGAGGCCGTCGACGACTACACTTTCGAGATGACGCTGCGCTCGCCGTTCCAGTACACCCTCTTCCAGATCGCTGGCGGTGCCTTCGCCATCCTGCCCGAGGGCTCGGTCGGTGACATCGAGGGCTACGACGGCGAGTACGAGTACAACGAGTTCTTCTCCACGGCTGGTGACGGCCCAACCTTCGCTGGCGTCGGCCCGTTCGCGGTCGATTCCTGGACGAAAGGCAGTCAGATCAAACTGACGGCCTACGACGACTACTACGGCGAGGCGCCCAAACTCGACGGGATCACCTACACCGTCGTCGGGGACGGCAACACACGCCTCAGTCGCTTCCGCAACGGCAACGCCGACGTCCTCGAAGGGATGCCGACCGCGAAGTTCAACCCCGCCAACGTCTCCATCGAGGAGCGGAAAGGGAACCGGTCGGTCGGCACCTACGACTTCCAGAACGGCGAGACGGTCAACTACGGCGAGATTCCCGCGCTCACCACCGAGTATCTCGTCTTCAACACGAAACTCGTCCCGCTGGCGGTCCGACGCGCGTTCGCCTACGCGATGAACCAGCACGACATCGCCAAGAACGTCTACAAGGGAACGGGCAAACCCGCCTATCACATCACGCCGCCGGCCCCGTACCCCACGTTCGAGGACGGTCAGTCCGGCGAGGCGGCCTACGACGCCCACGCCAAGGAGGGCGCCCACTCGAACACCGAGTTCGGCGCCGACGGCTACCCCTACGGCTACGGGGAGACGCTCCTCGAAGAGGCCCGCGCGGTCATGGAGGAGGCCGGCTACGGCGAGGACAACCGCTTCTCGCTCACGGCCACGACCATCGCCGGCGACAGCGGCTATCGCCAGGTGTTCACGCGTCTCCAGCCCAAACTCAAGTCGGCGTACATCGACATGGAGATCACAGAGGCGGAGTTCGGGACGATCATCAGCCAGGCCATCTCCGGCGACATGGCCGTGTTCGGCCTCGGCGACGGCATGGAGTACCCCGGCCCGCAGAACTTCCTCCGATTCCTCCACGCCGGGAACCCGAGCGGCGCGTTCACTCGCTGGGCGGCCGAGGGGAGCAACTACGAGCAGGAGTACGTCGACACGGCAAAACAGGCCTGGGAAGACAACTACGCCGCCGAGGGCACGACGCAGGCAGACCACAACGAGGCGTTCCAGACCGTCGAGGAGATGAACTGGGCCTCGGTGCAGGAACTACCCTTCCTCCATCCCAATAGCCAGCGCTTCTGGCACGACGCGGTCGACGTCGAGATGTACGGCGTGATGGAGAACCAGACCTTCGACGACGTCACGCTGAGCCGGTAATCGCGGGCTGCTGAGTGCGACCACCGCCTCGATGTGGGCGGCGGGTCGCCCGTCGCTGGAACTGTCAATTCGCACACGATGAATTCGAACGACTGCGCGTGGGTTCGATCCTGCGGGTACATGCGCGACGACGACCGGAAGCGATCGCCGGGAGACGGAGGGCTCCGTCTATGAGCCGGCTGAAGTACCTCGGGAAGCGACTGGCGCTGTCGATTCCCGTGATCTGGCTCGGCACCTCGATGACGTGGTTCGTCATCTTCATGGGCCCGATCGATCCGGCCTCGCGGCTGCTCAGCGAGGGCCAGACGCGCAACACGGACGCCTACCAGGCGGCCCAGACCAGGCTCGGCCTCAACCAGCCACCGCTGGAACACTACGTGAACTACCTGGTCGACCTCTACACCTTCGACCTGGGCCCCACCTTCCTGCTCTATCAGGGATCGAACGTCAACGCGCTCATCCTCGATTTCCTCCCGCGGACGCTCTGGCTGGGCTTCTGGTCCGTCCTCATCGCGGTCCTCATCGGCGTCCCGCTGGGCTTCTACGCCGGCCTCAACTCGAACACCGGGTCTGACTACCTCGCCTCCTTCGGCGGCATCGTCTGGCGCGCCATGCCGAACTTCTGGCTCGCGATCATGCTGCTGGCGGTGCTCGGCAGCGCCCAGGCCATCTTCGGCATTAGCTGGGAGCAACTGCTCGTTCCCATCGACGCCATCTCCGGCAGTCCAGACATGTCGCAAATCGGCACCGTCGACGGCTTCCTCGCGGCGACGAAGAAGGTGTTGCCCGCGGCGCTCGTGCTCGGGTCGGCGTCGATGGGGAACGAGATGCGTATCGGGCGGACGGCGGTGCTCGAAGTCCGGAACGAGGACTTCGTCGACATGGCCGTCGCGAAGGGCGTCTCGGACCGCTCGCTCGTCTGGAAGCACATCCTCCGGAACGCGCTGGTGCCGCTCGTCCCCATCATCACGAGCGAGGCGTTCCTCCTGATCGGCGGGTCGGTCCTCGTCGAGACGGTCTTCAGCATCCACGGCATCGGCTGGCTGTTCTTCCAGGCGGCGATCCAGGGCGACCTGCCGCTGGTCGGCTCGCTCATGTACATCTTCATCCTCATGATCGTCGGTATCAACCTGCTCCAGGACCTGCTCTACACGGTGATCGACCCGCGCGTCGGCATGGAGGGCGCCTGAGATGGCTGGTGCGACCGACGCCGCCGACCGGACGCGTGCATCGACGATACTCCCGACGGAGTCGCCCCTGCTCGTCTGGCTCGCACTCGGGGCGGCCCTGCTCGCGCTCGAAGCGGGCGCGCTCGCGGCGTTCACCGTCGGCATCCTCGCCGACGTCATCGGGACGAGCGCCTCGCTCGCGGGCGCGGGCTCCCTCGCGGCACCGCTCGTCGAGGCGCTGGAAGGCGTTCAGTCCGCCGCCCAGGCGGTCCCGACGCTGCTCTCGCGGGAGACGATCCCCAACGGCGGCTACTGGAACGGCTCTCGCTGGGTCGGGACGTTCATGGGCCTGCGACCGGGTGCTGCCTGGGCACTCCGGGCGGGCCTGATCTACTGCTACGCCTTCGCCGTGGCTGGGTGGGCGATCCTCGGCTATCGGCTCTACCGACGGGAGTATCGCGTGGCCAACTGGACGCCGCGCGACGACGTGATCGACCGCTTCCGCGGCCACGGCTGGGGATTGTTCGGGCTCCTCGTCGTCTGGATGTTCGTCGTCATGGCGGTCTTCGCGCCGGCGCTGGGCCCAACCACCGTCGACAAGAACATGCGCAACTCCTACAGCAACGAGATGAGTTACTGGGACACGGAGACTGACTCCGTCGAGACTATTCTGGTCGGTGACGCCAACCTCGCCTCCCAGTCACGGGGCGACACCGACGACCGGGTCCTCCCGATGCAGTACGACGACTTCGGCCGCTTCCACCCGTTCGGGACGCTCAACACCGGCCGCGACCTCTTTACGTTCATCGCCGTGGGGTCGCGCATCTCGCTCGTGATCGGCCTGCTGTCGGTCGGTCTGAGCGCCGGTATCGCGGCGTCGCTGGCACTGATCGGAGCCTACTACAAGGGCCGTGTCGACCTCGGGATGGTGCTGGTCTCGGACGCGATCATGGCCATGCCACAGTTGCTACTGTTGATCATGCTCACCACGGTGCTGGCCGAGACCTGGGTGGGCGGGCTCTACAGCGGCGGCTTCTTACTGGCGCTGATCTTCGCCTTCACCGGCTGGACGTACATGTGGCGCTCGCTGCGCGGCCCTGCCTTACAGGTCGCCGAACGCCAGTGGATCGACGCCGCGCGGAGCTTCGGCCAGCGCCCGCGCACCATCATGCGAAAGCACATGCTCCCGTACATCACCGGCTACCTGCTCATCTACGGCTCGATGACGCTGGGCGGCGCGATCATCGCCATCGCCGGCCTCTCTTTCCTCGGGCTGGGCGTCGCCCCGCCCACGCCAGAGTGGGGCCGGGCGATCAATCTCGGGCAGGACTACGTCACGACGGGGTCGTGGCACATCTCGCTGATCCCGGGCGTGCTGATCACGCTCGTCGTCACGGGGTTCAACGCGCTGGGCGACGGCATCCGCGACGCCATCGACCCGCGGTCGGACACCGCAAACGAGAGCGCGGCCGGGCGAGGTGGTGGCGCGTGAGCGCCGATCCCCTGCTGTCGGTGCGGGACCTCGAAGTCGTGTTCCACACCGAACGCGAGCGCATCCACGCCGTCGACGGGGTGAGCTTCGACATCGAGGCGGGCGAGACGGTCGGCCTCGTCGGCGAGTCGGGGTCGGGCAAGTCCGTC
>ENA-ORCR01000522-ORCR01000522.1-marine-metagenome-genome-assembly--contig:-NODE-522-length-19920-cov-6.975004_pt1 | contig 19920 bp, 19 predicted proteins | sample MGYA00237782_ERZ508514 | MGnify/ENA primary metagenome ERZ508514 (study PRJEB26185, sample SAMN06268960) | marine metagenome | isolation source: Eden Landing Ponds, San Francisco, CA, USA | place...
GTTCCGGCGTCACCGAGGTTCCACTCATACGTGCGCCGCCACGAGCGGATCCCGGATAAACGGGCCGGTTCGCGCGAACGCGGTCGATTCGCGTGAACACGCGGCACACTCCGTCGATCCCGACGTAACCGCTTTCCCGCGCCGCGCCCAGGGTCCGACAGTGAGCGAACGCACCGACAGCGGCTCCGACGGGAGCGGGGAGCGTCCCGACCCGTCCCCGTCCGCGCGGGCGCTCCTCCGCGAGGCGCTCGCGGGCGAGTTCGATCCGGAGTCGGTCAAGTTCGACCCCGAGTCGATCGGTTTCGACCCCGAGTCGGTCCCGCTCCCCGACGCGGACGTGCTCGACCGTCTCTCGCCACCGGTCCGCCGGTGGTGGGTCTCGGAGTTCGCCGCGCACGTCGGCGAGAACGGCGGCCTGTTCACCCCGCCGCAGCGCGGGGCGATCCCCCGCGTCGCCGACGGGGAGAACTGCCTCGTCGCTGCGCCAACGGGGAGCGGGAAGACGCTCGCCGCCTTCACCGCGGTCCTCGACGACCTCTTCGCGCGCGAGCGGGCCGACGAGCTGGAGAACTCCGTCTACTGCCTGTACGTCTCTCCGCTGAAGTCGCTCGCGAACGACATCGAGCGCAACCTCGAAGCGCCGCTCGACGGGATCGCGGCACAGATCGCGACCGAGGAGGGCGAGACGGCGGAAGACGTCGACCCCGGCGTCCGCCAGGCGATCCGCCACGGCGACACAAGCGAGGCCGACCGGCGGGCGATGTTGGAGGAGACCCCCCACGTGCTCAACACCACGCCGGAGACGCTGGCGATCCTGCTCAACGCCCCGCGGTTCAGGGAGAAGCTCCGCACCGTCGAGTACGTCGTCGTCGACGAGATCCACGCGCTGGCGGGGAACAAGCGCGGGACCCACCTCTCGGCCTCGCTGGAGCGGCTGACCGAGATGGCCGACGGCTCCCCGACCCGGATCGGCTGCTCCGCGACGGTCGAACCCCTGGGAGCGGTCGCCGACTTCCTCGTCGGGCGCGAGCGCGTCGCCGGCGAGGTCGGCGATCCGGAGGGGTTCGCCCCGCGCGACTGCGAAGTCGTCGACGCCCGGTTCGGCCGCGAGTTCGACCTGCGGCTCCGGACGCCGGCCGCGGACCTCATCCACACGGACGAGTCGGTCGTCACCGACCGCTTTTACGACGCGCTCGACGAGCTAATCGAGGACCACGAGAACACGCTGGTGTTCGCGAACTCGCGGTCGGGGGCCGAGCGCACGCTGCGAGAGCTTCGCGAGCGGTTCGACTACGACGAGTCCGACTCGGGCTGTCACCACGGGAGCCTCGGCGAGTCGCAGCGCGCCCGGATCGAGGAGGGGCTGAAGGCGGGCACGCTGGACGTGGTGACCACGTCGACGAGCCTCGAACTCGGCATCGACATGCCCCATCTCGACCTGGTGGTGCAGGTGGGGTCGCCGAAGTCGGTGGCGGCGCTCCTCCAGCGCGTCGGGCGGGCGGGCCACAGCCCCGGCGAGACCGTCGAGGGGCGGGTGTTCGCGCTCGACCGCGACGAGTTGGTCGAGTGCGCGGCGATGCTTGCCCGCGCCCGGGAGGGGTTCGTTGACGGCGTGTCGCTCCCGGAGGGCGCCGCCGACGTGGCCGCCCAACACGTCTACGGGATGGCGATCAACCGAGTCCGTCCCGACCGGGAGATCCGCGAGATCCTCCGGCGCGCGCACCCCTACCGCGCGTTCGACGACGAGTACGAGCGACTGATGCGCTACCTCACCGGCGATCACGAGGGGTTGGCGGAGCGAAACGTCTACCCGAAGGTGTGGCGCGACGCGAACGACCCGCCGGAGGGCGAACACCACCGCGAGGAGTTCCCGGTCGGCGAGACGCTCGTCGGGAAGCGCGGTCGGCTCGCGCGGGTCATCTACATGACGAACGTCGGGACCATCCCCGACTCGTTCGGCTGCGACGTGGTCACTCGCGACGGCGACGCGGTCGGGACGCTCGACGAGAACTACCTCGACACGCTCGCACCCGGTGACGTGTTCGCGCTGGGCGGCGAGCGGTTCGCGTTCCGCTACCGCCGCGGCTCGAAGGTGTACGCCGACCGGACCGACGAGCGCCCGACCGTCCCCACGTGGTACGCCGAGCGGCTCCCGCTCTCTGCCGACCTCGCGGCGGAGGTGCTCGCGTTTCAGGCCGACCTGCTCGACCGGCTGGATGAGGGCGGTCCCCCTGCGGTCCGCGCGCGGCTGCGGGAGATTCCGATCGACGGCAACTCCGTTCGGGCGATCACTCGCACGTACGACGAGCAGGTCGCGTACGCGGGCGCCGAGAGCGCCTCGACCCCCTCGCGACTCGCCGTCGAGGAAGTGCTCGACCGCGACGCGTACAAGCGTCGATTCCACGTCCACGCGACGTACGGCCGGCGATTCAACGAGGGGCTCTCGCGGCTGGTCGCGGCGGAGTGCGCCGCCCGCACCGACGCCGAGCCGACGGTGGCGGTCGCCGACCGGGGGTTCAGCCTCGCGCTCCCGCTGAACCGCAAGGTCGACGTCGCGGGGATCCTCCGCGAGTTGGACCCCGAGACGGTCCGCGGGGGCCTCCGGTCGGCCCTCGGAGGGACCGACCTCCTCCAGCGCTACTTCCGGATCAACGCGACGCGCTCGCTCATGATCCTCAAGCAGTACAAGGGCCACGAGAAGTCGGCGGCCGAACAGCAGGTGTCCGCCGAGACGCTGCTCTCGCTCGCCGAGGGGCTCGACGACTTCGCGGTGATCGAGGAGACGTACCGAGAGCTGTTAGACGACCGGCTCGACGCCACCCGGATCCGCGACGTAGCGGAGAAAATTTCTGACGGCGACCTCGCGGTCGTCGATCGGACGGTCGACTCGCCGACCCCGCTGGCGTTCGGGCTCGCGACGCTCGTCGACTCGGACGCGGTGCTCGCCGGCGACGAGTCGACCCTGCTTCGGGAGTTCCACGAGCGGGTGCAGGCGGCGATCGACGTTTCATAAGCGCTCCCGGCGCTGTTGAAATAGATCTACCTAGTGTTCCGTAGATACTGCAGGTGATGGGCTCCGGACAAATCGCCGTACCACATACGCAATAGTGGACGTTATAATCCCAATTGGTGCACCATACAGAATCGCTGTCCCCACACCGGTTAAGAGCCCATAGTCCGGTTGTGGATGGTTGAGAGAAATGACACTATACAGGGCAAAACCGTTCAGGATGATGACGGCGACGGCGATACTCACCAGGATTCCGTCGTTTCGATACGTATGTATCCCTGCCAAGATAATCGCTAACACTGTGACTCCAATCGGACTCATAAATACACTAGATGAGTTTCCCATCTCGAAATTCCCAGCAAGAGAGAGTTGACCGAAGAACACGGCCATGAGAATGACCGAGTACCCGAGATACCGAAGTGATCGTTTCAGCGACTTTCCTAGGAGAAATGACACTAACCGCGGGTCCATTTATATAGATTTGTTCACTGGTTGCATAATATTTTGCATCAAGAGGCCTCGCGAGGGGTCAGTCAAAACGCCGTTTGAAGAGGAAATTCGACGGCGTCCGGCTCCCCTACGGCGCTAGTTCCGGAGGGATCGGGTCCGGGAGCGCGTCCAGGAGCGACACGGTGTAGTAGAGGAACACGGCAAGCGCGGCGACCGACAAGAGAACCAGGAAGAGCAGAATGAGTCGCTCGTCGCTGCGCACCACCGCGCTGGCGTCGGCGACGAACCGGCGGACGGCCCCGTGCGACCTCATGCGCGACGGTACGGCTCGCGGGTGCTTAAAAAGGACGGCGCTGGCGGCCGGAGACGGCCGAAACGACCGAACCGCTCCGACTCAGTCGGTCTCGGCGGTCGGCGTCTCCGAGCGCGACAGCGGCTCGCCGTCGACCGGCTCGTCCGGGTTGGCGTCGATCGCGGCCTCGTTGAGCCCCAGTTGGGCGTCGACGTCGGCGTCCTCGCGGACGTGGACCGTGCCGCGGTGGATCGCAATGGCGTCCGCGAGGTGGAGCCGGACCGCGTCGAGCAGCACGTCGGCCTCGAGGGGCTGCCCGCGGCGTTTGATCTCGTCGACGCCGGCGCCCGCGGGGATGTCGAAGGCGCGCTGGGCGATCACCGGCCCCTGGTCGAGGTCGGTCGTCACGTAGTGGGCGGTGACGCCCGCGACACGGACGCCCGCGTCCTTCGCCTGCCGGTACGCCTCCGCGCCGGGGAACGCCGGCAGCAGGGAGGGGTGGACGTTGATGATCCGCCCCTCGTACCGGAAGACGACCTCCGGCGAGAGGATGCGCATGTAGCGGGCCAAGGCGATCAGGTCCACGTCGTACTCGGCCAACAGGTCGAGCAGGCGCTCCTCGTCGGTGTTGCCGTTGCCGTCGCCGACGTCGTAGAAGGGCTTGTCGTACCGTTCCGCGAGCGACCGGAGGTCGCCGCGGTTCCCGATCACGACCGGGATTTCGGCCTCCTCGCCGTCGTCGGCGAGGTCGCCGTTGGCCTCGGCCTCCAGCAGGGCCTCTGGCGCGTGGGTCTCCTTGGTGACCAACAGCGCGATCCGGCGGGCGTCGCGGTCGCTCGGGAACCGGACCTGGATGTCCACGTCGAGCTCGCGACCGAGCTCGGCGAGCGCGCGGCGCAGTTCGCCCCGGGAGGTCTCCATCTCCGAGGCGTCCACGCGGGTCGTCATCCGGAAGACGCCCTCGCGGACCGCCTGGTCGAGGTCCTCGATGTTGATTCCCCGCTCGAACAGCAGGGAGGTGACCCGCGCGATGAGTCCGGTCTTGTCTCCTCCGACCACCGTGATCTCGGTCAGTTCGCGGGTCATGCGACGATCACCTCCGCGGGTTCGAGCGGCTGCATACACCCGGTAAAGAACGCGAAGGGGTTTGCCCCTTTCGCTCCGCGCCGACCATGCCACCCCCACGATCGACCGGCATATATCCACGAACGTGGATATAAAAGACGTTCCAAAACGGTTTTTACACACGACTCCGCACTACCGCACATGACGGCATACACCGCGACGGTGACGGTCCGCCTGAAGCGGGGCGTCCTCGACCCGGAGGCCGAGACGACCCAGCAGGCCCTCGAACGCCTCGGGTTCGAGCTGTCGGACCTCCGGTCGGCCGACCGGTTCGAGGTCGACCTCGACGCCGCCGACGCCGACGAGGCCGCCGACCGCGCCGACGAGATGGCCGAGCGGCTGCTCGCGAACCCGACCATCCACGACTACGACGTCGCGGTCGCCGAGCGATGACGGTCTCTGTGGTTCAGTTCGGCGGCTCCAACTGCGACCGCGACGCGGTCCGGGCGCTCGCCCACCTCGGGATCGACGCCGAGCGCGTCTGGCACGAGGACGGCCTCCCCGCCGACACCGAGGGGATCGTCCTCCCCGGCGGCTTCTCGTACGGCGACTACCTCCGCGCCGGCGCGATGGCCGCCCGCGCTCCCATCATGGCCGACGTCCGCGAGGCCGCCGCCGACGGCGTCCCCGTGATCGGCGTCTGCAACGGCGCGCAGATCGGCTCCGAGTCCGGGCTCGCGCCCGGCGCGTTCACCACCAACGCCTCCGCGCGCTTCCAGTGTGAGCCCGTCCGCCTGCGCGTCGAGCGCGCCGACACGCCCTGGACCGCCGCCTACGACGAGGGCGACGTGATCGAAGTCCCCATCGCGCACGGCGAGGGTCGCTTCGAGATAAGCGAGGACGCCCACGCCGACCTCGTCGCCGACGACCGCGTGCTCTTCCGCTACTGCGACGCCGACGGAAACGCTACCGACGCGGCCAACCCCAACGGCTCCACCGACAACGTCGCCGGCGTGCTCGGCGAGCGCGAGTCGGTCGCCGTGCTGATGCCCCACCCCGAGCGCGCCACGCTCCCCGACATCGGTCGGAGCACGGACGGCGCGGGGATCCTCGAAGCGTTCGCCTGATCGACCGCCGACTCGCCGACTCCTAGCGCTGGCGCCCTGACAGCGAGCGCTCCGCGCTCGCCCCTCCGCGGTCGTCACCGCCGTCGGTCTCCTTGTCCCCGAGTTCGCGTTCCAGCGCCCGCTCGAACTCGGCCTCGGTGAGGTCGCCCTCGGTGTACTGCCGCTGGATCCGGGCGATCGGGTCGGCCTCTCTGTCGCCGTCGGCCACCTCGTCGGCCCGATCGCGCTCGTCGCCCCCGGCGAGCGCGCGGACCCCGACGTAGCCCAGCACGATGAGGGCCGCGAACGCGAGGAACGTGAGCGTGAAGGAGACGAACGGGAAGTTCCCCGACCCGCCCATCATCCCGCCGCCCATCATTCCGCCGCCCATCATCCCCGGATCACCCACCGTGCCGACGCCCGACACCCCGGTGCCGCCGGACGCGCTCGCGCTCGTCGTCGGGACGCGATAGCCGCGGATGCGGCGAACGCGCCCCCGGCGGCGACGCGTTCGGCCCGATCGAACGTAGTCATGTGTGATGAATACACTGCTACACATAAATACGGTGACGCCCGGTCTCAGACTCGCGGAATCCCGTCTGTTTTTGCGGCCCGCCGCCGAACCACGTCACATGCGAGCGCGCCACATTGACCACGTCAACCTCCGGATCCCCGCCGACGGCGTCGACGACGCCCGGGAGTTCTACGGCGAGAAGCTCGGGTTCGGGATCGAAGACGCGCTGTACGCGGCCGGCGAGAAGCCGTTCTTCGACGTGCGGCTGTCGGCGACCGCCGTCGTCCACTGCTGGCCGACCGCGGAGTTCGAACCCCCGACGGCGACGAACTACGACCACGTCGCCGTCGTCGTCGAGGGGTCGGCCGACGAGATCGAAGCCGAGTTGGCGGCCGCGGGCGTCGAGATCGAGAAGTCGCTGGACGAGCCGCTCGGCGCGGTCGGCGAGTCGTCCGCGGTGTACGTCCGGGACCCGTTCGGGTACCGGGTGGAGCTGAAAGCGCGGGTGTAGCGGAGACAGCAGAAACGTTTGTACTTTTAAGAGGTCACGCAAGCGACGTTTCGAGAAGATGGACGAGGAGATGGTGTCGGGATACGTCGAACGCTCTCAGTCGCTCGTGGAGTCGTCGCCGCAAATGGACGAGCAGAACACGCGGGCACGACTGATAGACCCATTTATCAAAGATGTTCTCGGCTGGGATTTCTATTCAACTTCGATCGAGATGGAGTACTCGGTTCAGATGGGATCGACGAAAAAGAAGGTTGACTACGCTCTGTTCACTGACGGATCGCCAGCGGTATTTGTCGAAGCGAAAGGCTGTGACACCACTATCACCGAGTCACATGCTGACCAACTCCGGAGCTACATGCGACAGGAGTGGGTCGACTGGGGACTTCTCACGAACGGAAAGTCGTTCCACGTCTACCGACTCAAAAAGGATGGCGACAAGCCCGACGTGGAATTCCTCAGACGCATCGCCCTGTCCGACCTCACGGCGAACGACTGGCTGCTCGCGGCGCTGTCCGAGGAGTCGATCCAGTCTGGTGCATCAACGGAGATCTACCAGCGTGTCGAACGCCGCCGACAAGCGATCGAGACGCTTACAGATCAAAAAGCGGCTGTCTCTGAGGCGCTTCGGGAGACTGTCGTCGATCGCGTTGGGGAGGTGGTCTCCCAACCAGCGGAGTCGCTCTCGAAAACGTTCGTCGACGATCTGATCGCAGAGTTAGAAAGCGATCAAAACGACAGCCACAGTGCCGCGAGAAACTCTTCACAGACAAAAACTGAGTCAGACCACAACAAACAGACTGAAGCCGGCGATCTGTCCGATGCATACGTGGTCGAAATAGCTGATCAAACTGAGTCAACCTCGTTCAGCGACGACAGTCAAGCCAACCTCATGGGGACTGTCGTGGACCACCTCATCAGAGACCATGACCTGATCGACGCGTATGCCCCGCTTCCCTATGTTCCCGGCAAGAAGATTGCAATATTAAACGACGAGCCGACACATCCGTCCGGCGAAGAGATGCGATTGTATCGTGCGGTTGGTGGCGATTACTACGTGTACACCTCGCTGAACAAGGGCGACAAGAGGCGTCACCTCACTGATTTTGCCGATGCCGCAGATGTTGACATTACCTTCGACGGCGACTGGTAATACTCCCCCACCCGAACCCGTTCGCATGCCCGAGCAACCCTTGTTTCCTTGCGTCCGTTTAAGACCCCTGAGCGTTACGGTCAGGTATGAGCGAACAGCAGCCGAAGTCGGAGGGATCGCGCTCCCGACGACGCGACGACGCGGACCGGTTTGCGGGCGAAAAGGACGAGAGCCTGCGGAGCAAAGACGTGACCGAAGGGGCGGACAAGGCCCCGCACCGCGCGATGTTCCGCGCGATGGGGTTCGACGACGAGGACCTCTCGTCGCCCATCATCGGCGTGCCGAACCCGGCGGCGGACATCACGCCGTGTAACGTCCACCTCGACGACGTGGCGGACGCCGCGATCGACGGGATCGACGCCGCGGGCGGGATGCCGATCGAGTTCGGGACGATCACCATCTCCGACGCCATCTCGATGGGGACCGAGGGGATGAAGGCGAGCCTCATCTCCCGCGAGGTGATCGCCGACAGCGTCGAACTCGTCTCCTTCGGCGAGCGGATGGACGCGCTGGTGACGGTCGCGGGCTGCGACAAGAACCTCCCCGGGATGCTGATGGCGTCGATCCGCACCGACCTGCCCTCGGTGTTCCTCTACGGCGGCTCGATCATGCCCGGCCAGCACGACGGGCGGGACGTGACCATCGTGCAGGTGTTCGAGGGCGTCGGCGCCTACGCCGAGGGCGACATGAGCGGCGAGGAGCTCGACGACTTGGAGCGCCACGCCTGCCCCGGCGCGGGCTCCTGCGGCGGGATGTTCACGGCGAACACGATGGCCTCGCTCTCCGAGGCGCTCGGGATGGCGCCGCTCGGCTCGGCCTCGCCGCCTGCAGAGGACGAGGAGCGCTACGAGGTCGCCGAGCGCGCCGGCGAACTCGCCCTGGACTGCATCGAGAACGACCGCCGCCCCTCCGACATCCTCTCGCGGAAGTCGTTCGAGAACGCGATCGCGCTCCAGACCGCGATGGGCGGGTCGACGAACGCGGTCCTCCACCTGCTCGCGCTGGCCGCCGAGGCCGACGTGGACCTGTCGATCGAGGACTTCGACGAGATATCGCGGCGCACGCCGAAGATCGCGAACCTCCAGCCCGGCGGGAGCCGCGTGATGAACGACCTCCACGAGATCGGCGGCGTCCCGGTCGTGCTCCGGCGCCTGCTCGAAGCCGACCTGCTCCACGGCGACGCGATGACCGTCACCGGGCGAACCCTCGCCGAGGAGCTCGACGAGCTGGACGAGCGCGGCGAACTCCCGGACGATTCGGAGATCGAGGCCGACTTCCTCTACACCGTCGACGACCCCAAGGAGGAGGAGGGCGCCATCAAGATCCTCGACGGCAACCTCGCGCCGAACGGCTCGGTGCTGAAGGTGACCGGCGACGACGAGTTCTACCACGAGGGTCCGGCGCGGATCTTCGAGAACGAGGAGGACGCGATGGAGTACGTCCAGTCGGGGGCGATCGACTCCGGCGACGTGATCGTGATCCGGAACGAGGGGCCGACCGGCGGCCCCGGCATGCGCGAGATGCTCGGCGTCACCGCCGCCGTCGTCGGCGCGGGCCACGAGGACGACGTGGCGCTGCTCACGGACGGGCGCTTCTCCGGCGGAACCCGCGGTCCGATGATCGGTCACATCGCGCCCGAGGCGGCCGACGGCGGCCCGATCGGCCTCATCGAGGACGGCGACCACATCACCGTCGACATCCCGGAGCGCGACCTCACCGTCGACCTCAGCGAGGAGGAACTCGCCGAGCGCCGCGAGGAGTGGGAGGCGCCGGAACCCCAGTACGAGGGCGGCATTCTCGCGAAGTACGCCCGCGACTTCGCCGGCGCGTCCGACGGCGCCGTGACGAACCCGCGACTGACCCGCGATTTATAAAGCGGCGACCGACCGTCTCCGAGCGTTTATAAGCGATTCCGGGAAGTCCCCTCCTCTTCCCACTCTCCCTGCTCTCCTTCCTCGCCCTACTCTTCGGCCACTCCGCCGTCGGTGTGGGCCGTCCGGACCGACTCGGCGCGCCAGACGTTGCTCCGGCGGCCGGCGCGCGAGAGTTCCATCTTGACCACAGAACCGACCGGGAGGTCCGCGACGCGGTCGCGGGCGTCCTCGTCGGCGTACTCGACGACATGGAACGTCTCGTTGCGCGGATGTGCACGTACCGTGGTGCAATCGTGATCGTTCTGCTCGGAAATGACGGTGTACGCGTTGGTTTCGGACATCATACTCCGTTATTCTTGGACATCCTACTTCAATACTTCGTATATTCACTACAGTCGTCGATCAGGTGCTAATACGAATATAAGGTGATTAAAACACCGCCCGGCGGCGGCGTTCGCCGTCGCCTTCGAGCGCGTCAATACGGGTGATTCATCGAACGACGATCACTGCGGGCGATTCACCGAACGACGGTCACGGGCGCCGCGGAGCCACGGACGATCTTCTCGGCGATGTTACCGACGAGCAGTCGGTCAGCGAGGCTCCCGCTGTGGCTGCCGATGACGACGACGTCGAACTCCTCGCTCGCCTCGACCACCGACCGCGCCGGGTGGCCGGCCATCACGTCCGTCTCGACCTCGATCCCGCTCTCGGCGGCGATCTCGCGGACTCGCTCGAACAGGTCGCTGGCCTGTTCTCGCGCCGCTTCCTCGGTGTCATCCGCGAGCGCGAGCCCGGTCGCGCCACCCATCATCGACGACGGCTGTCCCACGACGTGGAGCACGACGATCTCCGCGTCCGGGTGCGCCTCCAGCGCGAACCGGAGCGCCCGCTCCGCCATCTCCGACTCGTCCATCGGTACCAGCACGCGGGATATCATGGGATCGCTTCGCGTGACGCACGGATAAGTGGTGTGTTCGCACGGATCAACCACGCTGCGCCAGACCAGCACGCATATCTCCGCGGATCACGCACGGAGAGGCATGGAATCCAGCCGGTCGGACGACGGCCCCGTCGGCGTCGCGCTGTTCGTCGACGGACCGAACGTGTTGCGCGAGGAGTTCGACGTCGACCTCGACGACGTGCGTGTCGCCGCGGAGGCGGAGGGGCCGCTCGTGACGACGCGGCTCTACCTCGACGAGCACGCGACGCCGGGACTGATTCAGGCCGCGGAGGCCCGCGGCTTCGAGGTCGTCGTCACGAGCGGCGACGTCGACGTGAAGCTCGCGGTCGACGCCGCGCGCTTCGCGGCCGAGGGCCGGATGTCGACGCTCGCGATCGCCTCGCGGGACACCGACTTCAAGCCGGTCGTCGAGACCGCGAACGGCTACGGGATCCGGACGCTCGCGATCGCGCCCGGCGAGTTCGGCCGGTCCGACGCCCTCCGCAACGCCACGAACAACTCGGTGACGCTCGACGGCGACGAAGGCGACGAGGCAGACGACGAGAAGAGCGGGGACGGCGAGTCGTAATCCGCGGGCGAGCGACGCTAGCGATCGCGGTCTTCGCGGTCGTTGCGCTCGGATCTGTCGGGTCGGTCGCCGCGCTCGCGCCGGACGCGGCGCTCTCGCCACACCGGCACCCGACCGAGTACGAGTGCGCCGACCCCCCCGACGACGGCGGCGAGGCCGCCGACCCCGACCGCGGTCGGGAGGACGCCCACCCGCGCTATCGCGGCGTCGACGCCGACCCGGAACCAGCCGAGGTTCGGGACGGCGAACAGCGCTTTGGCCGTCACCCACTCCTCGCGGACGACCGGGGCGATTCCGGCGCTCTGGTCGTACTCGCCGTTGGCGTCGCCGTAGGTGACGTACCCGTCGTACGGGGCGGGACAGGCCTCGATCGTCACGCAGTCGCCGTCGAGCAGCGCGGGGTCGGCCCGCTCGGTCCAGTCCTCGCCGGCGGTCACCGGGAAGGCGATCCGGTGGAGAATCGGTCGCTCGCCGTCGTCCGGCGGGTCGAACACGATCACGTCGCCGGCGCGTCCGAACGTGGTCGGTGCGCCTGGCTCCGTCGCGCCGACGAGTCCGCCCCACGGGAACCGATCGGTCGACGTGACTACGACGAGGTCGCCACGCTCGAGTTCGGGGGCCATACTCCCGCTCTCGACGGCGACGAACGGGGGCCACGCGCCGGCGACCGCGGCGACGACGACCGCGACCAATAGGACCGCGACGGCGGGCGCGAGCAGGTCGGGGAGGTTCCGCGTCACGTGCGCTATCGGGAGAGGAAACGGCTTGAGGCTGTCGGCGGCGAGGGGACGTTGCGGTCGGGGTGATGGTGGTGTCGCGGTCGGAGTGTGGTGGAGTCACGATCGGAGTGCGGTGGTGCCGCGGCCCCGGTACGGAGGGGCCTCGATCGCCGGTCGATAGCCCGATGGCAAAGCCTTAGGTCGGGCCGAGCGACGGTGCAACCATGTCAGACCGACGCACCCCGCTCCACGGGGTCCACGCGGATCGCGGCGCGAAGTTCACTGACTTCGGGGGATGGCAGATGCCGGTCGAGTTCGACTCGATCAGCGAGGAGCACGCGGCGGTCCGCGACTCGCTCGGCGTCTTCGACGTGTCGCACATGGGCGAGATCGAGGTGTCCGGCCCGGACGCGACGACCCTGATGAACCGCCTCACGACCAACGACGTGGCGGCGCTCGATCCAGGCGATTCGCAGTACGCCGCGATCACGGACGCGGACGGCGTCATGCTCGACGACACGGTCGTCTACCGGCTCCCGGACGGGATCGAGGCGGGCGAGGGCGCCGACGCGCTCGCCGGACTCGACCGCGACCTCGACGCCGGATCCGGCGACCCCGCGTACCTCTTCGTGCCCAACGCCGGCCACGACGAGCAGATGGAGGACCGGTGGGTCGACTACCGGGACGAGGAGGGGCTCGACGCGGCGGTCGCGAACGCCACCGACGACTGGGCCATGCTCGCGGTGCAGGGGCCGGACGCGGCCGACGCGCTCGACGACGCGACCCCGACCGACCGAGTCGTCGACCTCTCGAAGTTCGAGGCGACGGTCGCGGCGGTCGAGGGGGTCGACGCCTGGATCGCCCGGACGGGCTACACCGGCGAGGACGGCTTCGAGGTGATGTGCCCCGCGAGCGACGTCGAGGGCGTCTGGGAGTCGTTCGTCGACGCGCCGCGGGACGCCCAGCCCTGCGGGCTCGGCGCGCGCGACACGCTCCGGACGGAGATGGGCTATCTCCTCTCCGGGCAGGACTTCGACCCCGAGACCGAGCCGCGGACTCCCTACGAGGCACGGATCGGGTTCGTCGTGAAACTCGACACCGAGTTCGTCGGTCGCGACGCCCTCGAAGCCCAGAATGAGGAGGGCGTCGACGAGACGTTCGTCGGGGTCCGCCTGCTCGAACGCGGCGTCCCCCGAAACGGCTACGCCGTCACCGACGGCGACCTCACGCGGGTCGGCCACCTGACCTCCGGCACGATGAGCCCCACGCTCGACGAGCCGATCGGGTTAGGGTACCTCCACGGGCATTACGCCGAGCCGGGCACCGAGGTGAGCGTCGTCGTGCGCGGTGACGAGAAGCGCGCCGAGGTCGTGATTCCGCCGTTTTTGGACCGGTAGGCCGGCTTTGACGTTTCGGCGGTGGATTCGGCGAGATCCCCATCGAGCGATTCGATCGAGGGTGGCTTCGGTCGGCGGTGACTTCGGTCGGTACAGTCACCGACTGCCACCCTCGGAGCGGTCACACGAGACCGGTGATGATCTGCCTGAGATATCGGATCTCGACGAAGCCGGCGAACAGCGCGTACACCAACAGTTGTCCGAGGGTCTCCGCCGTGATCAGGCCGAACATTTCGAGGTAGGGCGCGAGCACCGCGAGAACGCCGACCGTCACCCCGCCGGCGGTAGTCGCTCCGAGCACGCGATCGGCGGTGGCCGTTCCGTGGATGCGAGCGGCGCCAACCACGAACACGATGAATATCGCCGAGGGGATCAGCGTGACAAATGAAAGGAGCCCACCGGGGCTTAAAAACCAGTCCGCCTGGTTGTTTCCTCCCGTTTTGAGGACGTAGCTCTCGTTGCCGTCTTCGACGATCACGTGCGCTTCCGAAGGCGACAGATACGAGCCGTACGTGAACTCGTCCGGGAGCTCGTCTTCGCGGTACTCGTCGCAGACAAGCATGAACTCCTGACAGACGTTCGGCGTGTACGAGCCCTCCGCGTTTCTCGTCCGATCGAACATCTCCTGTGCGACCGGCGAGAGCTCGTCGTACTCGTAGACGGGGAGCTCGCCCTCGCCCTCCGGCTCGGACACCAGCGTGTGAGAGTACTGGTCGGCGTGTATCTCCGTGTACGGCGGAGAAAACGTTCCCGGGTAGAAGAGGAGGGCGACCAGAAGCACGGCGGTCACGATTCCGAGGATCTGGAGTGTTCGACTGGAGGGCAATTCCATCGTGTCCGGTCGAGACGTAGCAGATCGGTAAATGCTTTCTGCGGCGGCGACCGTCGCGTCGGCTCACCTACTCCCCGAGCGCCCGCTTCTCCTTCGCGACGACCTCGACGCCGGAGATTCCGGTGTCCGGATAGCCGCCGTCGGCGTCCTTCTCCGCGGCCTTCACCATGTCCCAGACGACGTTGAGCCCGGTCGTCACGCCCTCCAGCGCCTCCATCTCGCAGCCGGTCTTCCCGGTCGTCTCCACGGCGACCGTCAGCTCGATCCGGTCGTCGCCGACGGAAAAGTCGGTGTCGACGTTCGTGATCGGGATCTGGTGGCACATCGGGATCGTCTCCCAGGTGTGTTTGACGGCCTGCACCGCGCCCACCCGCGCGGTCGCGAGCACGTCGCCCTTCCCGACCTCGTCGGCCTCGACCGCCGCGATCGTCGAGGGCGTCAGTCGGATCTCGCCGCGCGCGACCGCGCGGCGACTCGTGTCGGGCTTGTCCCCCACGTCGACCATCCTGACCTCGCCGGACGTGTCGGTGTGGGTCAGATCCCCGGTGGACGCGGAACCGCCTTCGGGCTCGCCGCCGGTCGCTCCCGCCGTCTCCGCGCGCTCGTCACTCATCACGCATCGCCTCGGGAAGCCGGTCGGGTAAGTCCGTCGCCACGAGGCCGGTCCCCATCGCGTCGGCCGCCGCGTCGCCGGCCAGCCCGTTGACGTACGCCCCGACGGCGGCCGCGTGGAACGGGTCGGTCACCGCCGCGAGCGCGCCCACCGCGCCCGCGAGCACGTCGCCGGTCCCGCCGACGGTCATCCCCGGGTTCCCCGTGCGGTTCAGCCGGACCGCGTCGCCGTCGCTGACCACGTCTTTCGCCCCTTTCACCAGCAGCGTGTGACCGATCTCGTCGGCGAACGACCGCACGAGCGCCGCGCGCTCGTCGGGGTCGGCGGCGGTCTCGCCGCCCATCCCGACCAGTTCGCCCTGGTGCGGCGTGCAGATCAGTTCGGCGTCGGTGTCGACGTCGGGGACGACGCGCAGCGCGTCGGCGTCGACGACCGCGCGCCCGTCGTACCGGGACAGGAACCGCCGGACGAACTCGCGCGTCCCGTCGCCGTCGCCGAGCCCCGGACCGACCACGACGACGTCGTTGCCGGCGGCGAGTTCCAGCGCGCGGTCGACGTGGGCGGGACCGATCCGGTCGCCCGGGAGCCCGCGGACGATCAGGTCCGCTGAGTACCCCTGTACCGTCCCCGCGACGGTCTCCGGACAGGCGACGCGCACGAGGTCGGCGCCGGTCCGGAGTGCCGACCGGGCCGACAGCGAGGGCGCGCCGGTGTACGGTCCGCCGCCGATGACGAGCACCTCGCCGTTCTCGCCCTTGTGCGAGTCCGGATCCCGCGCGATCCCGAGCAGGTCGCCGGGCCCGGTGAACCGCTCCGCGGCCGCCGGGATACCGATGTCCGCGACGGTCACCGCGGCGTCGAGCGCCGCCAGCCCGGGCTTCTCGTCGTGGAAGGTTACGACGCGGTCGGCCTCGACGCGGACCGCGTCGGCGTCGTCGCTCTCGGCGGGTCCGCCCGACCCGGCACCGCTCCCGCTTGGCGCGCCGGTGTCGGCGTCGATCCCGCTTGGCGCGCCGGTGTCGGCGTCGATCCCGCTGGGCACGTCGATGGCGACGACCGCGGCGTCGCTTCCGTTCGCCAGCCGCGCCGCGGTGCGCTCGGGTTCCCGGAGCGCGCCGGTGATTCCGCTCCCGAGCATCGCGTCGACGATCACGTCCGGGTCGTCGAGCGCGAGGTCGGCGGCGTCGGTGACGGTCTCCGTCGGGATCTCGGCGCTCCCGAGGGCGTCCCAGTTCTCTCGGGCGATCTCGGTCCGGATCGACTCGGGCCGCCCGAGCAGGCGGACGGTCACGTCGTACGCGGAGAGGAAGCGCGCCGCGACGAACGCGTCGCCGCCGTTGTTCCCGCGCCCGCAGAGCAGTTCGACGCTCGCGCCGGGGTCCGCGAGCGCTCGGACCTCGCCGGCGACCGCGTTGCCGGACGACTCCATCAACTGCTTCCGCGGGACGCCGAGGGCGGCGGCGTTGGCGTCGACCGCCGCCATCCGATCGGTTGTGATCATGGGCGGGGGTTCGCGCTCCGGGTGATTAATGATGTGGCCGCGTGGCGGGCGGCGGCTTCCCCTTCGGACCGAACCGGTCTGGAAATGAAAATGTTGATAGCCGTCCGAGGGAAACCCGCGACGTAACAACCGTGGCACAGCCTGGATACGAGGACGGCGCTGCGGGACGGTCCGCACGCGACGGCGGCGCGACGGCGACCGGGGAGACCCCGGCGGTCCCGGGCGCGGTCCGCGTCGGATCTCCCCAGTCCCCTGCCCTCGGTGAGTGCTCCGACGGCGGCGCGCGACAGACGACACGGAGACGGCGAGCCCTCGCATGAACATCGGATTCTTCACGGACAGCTACTTCCCCGGCATCGACGGCGTGACGTACACGATCCGCGCGTGGCGGGACCGGCTCCAGGACCGGGGCCACGAGGTGTACGTCGTCTACCCGGCGAGCAGCCACGAACCCGACGAGCGCGAGATCCCCGTGCCGTCGCTGCCGAACCCACTCTACAGTCAGTACCGCGTTCCCCTCTATCGACGCCTCTCGACGCTGCCCGACCTCGACGTGGTCCACTGCCACGGCCCGGCTTCGACCGGCCTGATGGGCCGGCGATACGCGAACAAGCGCGGCGTGAAGTCCGTGTACACACACCACACGCCCGTGGAGGACTACTTCATTCAGGGACTGAAAGTCGAGTCGCTGGCCGGGCTCGCCGGCCGGGCGTACGTGGGCTACGAGAACCGGTTCCTCCGGTCGTTCGACTGCGTCACCGCGTCGACCTCGCGGATCCGGCGGAACGTGAAACCCCGAAAGCTCCCCGTCGGCATCGAGACTGACACGTTCCGCCCGGTCGCGGACTCGAAGTTCGCGAGCGACGAGCCGACGGTGGGGTACAGCGGTCGGATGACCCGGAAGAAGCACGTCGACGAACTCCTCCGGCTGGCCGATCGGCGGCCCGATCTGCGGTTCGAGTTGGTCGGCGAGGGGCCGGTCAGAAAGGACCTCGAACGCGGCGCGCCGGAGAACGTCCGGTTCCGCGATTTCCTCCCGCGCGAGGATCTCCCGGCGTTCTACTCCGCGCTCGACGTCTTCGTCACCGCGTCGACCTGCGACACGCTCGGGCTCTCGACGCTGGAGGCGAACGCCTGCGGGACCCCGGTCGCCGCCGCCGACGTTCCTCCCTTCGACCGCACCATCGAGGCGGACAACGGTGCACGGTTCGAGCACGGCGACATCGACGACATGGAGCGCGCCGTCGACGACTGTCTCGACGGCGACCGACCGACCCGCGCGGCGGTCGAGGGGTACTCCGTCGAGCGAACGATCGACGAGTTGGAGGAGATATACGGGGTGTCGTAGATGGGCGCGGACAACGTCGACGTGTTCCAGCGACTGGTGTTCAGCGTGCCGCCGCTCTCGCGGCTGCTTCCCGCGATGGCCGTCCTCGGAGGCGTTTACGGTGTCGTCGCGGTCGCCGCCATCTCGATGTTCACGCCGCTCTCGCCCGAGCCGTCCACGCTCGTTCCGCTCGCGGTGCTGCTCTTCCTGCTCCCGTTCCTGTTCGCCGGGGAGCTGTTCCACCGCGTCCTCCCGCGGTATCCGCGGACGTGGAGCTTCTTCCTGGCGCTTACCAACCAGTTCGTCACGTTCGTCTACGCGCTGGTCCTCTCCGGGGCCAACGACGTGGGGAACGCGTGGAGTATCGTCTGGCTCCTCTTCGTCACCGTCTACCTGATCAACATCCTCGTGCTCGTCGTCTCGACGGGGATCGGTCGCTACAAGCGGATCCTCCTCGTCGGGCTCGCGGAGCCGGCGGTGCTGATCGCCGCCTTCTACGCGTTCGCGGGCGGCGACCTCGGGTTCTCGACGTACCGCCACGTGTTCGCGTTCGCCTCGCTGCTCATCGCGGCGGCGTTCCTCGTGTTGGTGCTCGCCATCGTGGACTACCTCATCCGGAGCAACACCGACGTCTCCGCGTTCGAACTCACCTCCGGCATCCTGCGGAACGACCGCGCCTCGCTCGATCTGGGCGTCGAGGCCGAACCCGCCGTCGAGACGCTCGCGATCGACAACGGCGACCGGCTGACGCTCGTCGCGCCGTGGGTCCATCCCGGCCCGCTCGGCGGGTTCGGCGGCGGCCAGCTGAGCGGGAACGTCATCGACGCGTTGAACGACGGCGGCGAGGAGGGCGACAGCGGGTTCTTCCTCCACGTCCCCTGCACCCACAAGGAGGACCTCTCGAATCCGGACGACGCCGAGACGATCCTCGACGCCGTCGCCGACCCCGACCGCGTCGACCGCGCGTCGCGGCTGGTGCACCGCGACTACGGCGAGATCGAGTTTTACGGCCGTCGGATCGGCAACAAGCAGGTCATCTTCCTCCGCGGCGAGGGGATCGACGACTACGACACGGGCGTGTTCATGGGCGACGTCGACGAGTCCGAGGTGCTGCTCGTCGATCTCCACAACCACGACCTCCAGAACGGTCCGGAGAAGGAGGTGCTGTACGGCTCGTCGGAGGCGGACCGGCTGAAGCGCCACTTCGACGACTTCCGCGACCGGCTCGCCGACGAGCCGCGTTCCGACTACGCGGCGGGCTTCGCTGTCCGTCGGACGGACCAGGACGTGGCGGCGCTCGTCGAGTCGGTCAACGGGCAGGAGACGCTGTTGCTGGGGATCGACACCAACGGGATCACGCCCGACGTACGCGAGCTGGCCGCTGACTACCGCGGGGAGTTCGACGAGGTCCTCGTCTTCTCGACGGACACCCACGCCTCTATCCACGAACTCGCGAACACGACGCGATCGGACACCGACGCCCTCCGCGAGGCGGTCGAGCGCGCGACCGAAACCGTGGCCCCCGCGACGATCGGACTGACGAGTCGGACGACCCGACCGCTCAAACTCCTGAAAAACGACTACAACGGGCTCGTGTTCAGCGTCAACATCCTGATCCGACTGACGATCATCGCGCTCGTGATGCTGTACGCGCTGCTCGTCATCTGGCTGTTCTTCTGACCGCTGGGGCCGCTTCGTCGTGAATCCGGTCGATACAGGCGGATTGTGAATCGCTCAGCACAACCCGATTGATGCCGGAAGTGGGTATTGCAGATCGCTGGTGGCAGGATCGTATTTAAAAGAGGATGAGCGAGAGCGACGATCGCTTATAAATGAACGGTGCGGTGGCGCGTGCCTCCGAGCGCCCATCGGGCGCGAGGAGCGCGCGCGAGGGAGTCGGCGCGGCGCTTATAAGCGCCGCGCCGACGAGGCTGGGGAGGCGTGAGGTGCTGTGCGGTGCAGGGCGGGACTCAAAGGGGCAGCCGGCGAGGCGGGCGCAGGTGACGTAAGGACCGCAAGGAGCGAGTGAA
>ENA-ORCR01000524-ORCR01000524.1-marine-metagenome-genome-assembly--contig:-NODE-524-length-19893-cov-3.518218_pt1 | contig 19893 bp, 17 predicted proteins | sample MGYA00237782_ERZ508514 | MGnify/ENA primary metagenome ERZ508514 (study PRJEB26185, sample SAMN06268960) | marine metagenome | isolation source: Eden Landing Ponds, San Francisco, CA, USA | place...
CTAGAGGACATCCCCGAGATCTGGGAGAAACTCGAGGCCGTCGGCGTCTCCTCGCGCTCCGCGGGCGGTGACACGATGCGCAACATTTCCGGGTGTCCGGTCGCCGGCAAGGCCGAGGAGTACGTCGAGAGCCGCGACCTGCTCGAGGAGATCCAAGACGGCATTCGGGGGGACAACGCCCTGGCCAATATGCCCCGGAAGTTCAACATCTCGGTGACGGGCTGTCGACAGGGCTGTGCCCAGGACTCCATCAACGACATCGGTCTCGAACCGGCCCACACCATCATCGACGGCGAGGAAGTGAAGGGCTTCAACGTCCGGGCCGGCGGCGGCCTCGGCGGCCGCGAGCCCCGCAAGGCCCGCTCGCTGGACATGTTCGTCCGGCCAGAGCAGGCCTACGAGACCGTCCGGACGTTCGTCGAGCTCTACCACGAGGAGGGCAACCGCGAGAACCGCTCGAAGAACCGCGGGCGCTTTTTCGTCGACGAGTGGGGCACCGAGAAGATCCGCGAGGCGATGGTCGACCGGCTCTCCTTCGAGCCCGAACCGGCCGGGACGGACTTCCGCGGGGAGTACACGTACAACGCGGGCAAGCCCGTCGAGCGCGGGGCCCACGACCACGTCGGTGTCTACGACCAGGAGGACGGCCGGAACTACATCGGCCTCTCGGTTCCGGTCGGTCGGATGCCCGCCGAAGACGCGATCGAACTTGCCGACCTGGCCGACGCCTACGGGAGCGGCGAGATCAGGCTCTCGCGCCGGCAGAACCCCCTGATCATGGACGTGCCGGACGGCAACCTCGCGAACCTGCTCAACGAACCCCTGCTCTCCGAGTACCCGCCGGAGCCCAACCCGTTCGTCCGGGGGGCGATGGCCTGTACCGGCACGGAGTTCTGCTCGCTGGCACTGACCGAGACCAAGGCCCGGATGGCCCGGATGCTGCGCTGGCTCGGTGCGAACACCGACCTGCCCGACGACGTCGACCGGATCAAGATCCACTACTCGGGCTGTACCGCCGACTGCGGCCAGGCGATGACCGCCGACATCGGTCTCCAGGGGATGCGGGCCCGCAAGGACGACGAGATGGTCGAAGCCTTAGACGTCGGCGTCGGCGGCGGGATCGGCGAGGACCCCAGCTTCATCGAGTGGGTCCGCCAGCGCGTCCCCGCCGACGAAGTGCCGGGAATGATCGCCAACATGGTCGAGGCGTATGCAGCACTCCGCGAGGAGGGACAGACGTTCAGGGAGTGGGTCGATGCCACGGGACAGGAGGCCATCGTCGACCTCGCCGAACCCGAGGAAGTCGACGGCTACGAGGACCCTTGTCTGCACGACGCCAAACAGTCCTGGTACCCCTTCGATTCCGGCCCGAGCCCAGCGCCGACCAAACCCGACGGGACGCCGATCGAGACGGGTGACTGAGATGGCGGGCCGACTCCTCGACGTGACAGCGAGCACCACCCTCGATCACGTCCAAGGAAGCGCTCGCGGAGCCGACTGGACTGACGAGGGGGTGGGCGTCCTCGACGTGTACACCCCGCGCGACGATCCCGACGCAGTCGTCCTCGCGTTCGAACTTGACCCGGCCGATCAGGCCCACGTGGATCAACACATGGACCGGCTCAGGCTGTCGCCGGATCGCGCCCGAGATCTCGCTGCTGCACTCGAATCTGCGGCCGGCGAAACACGTGACGTGACGCGACCGCGCCGTCTCGGTGACTGAGCATGGCACGAACACTCACCGACGACGAGATCGGATCGCTCGCAGACTGCTTTACGGCCGGCCACAGGGCTCGCATCCGCCGGCGAACCGGCGGGCGGGGCCCTGTCCGGCGGCAGACGACGGGGGCGCTCGGACCGTGAGCGACTGGGTACCGACGACCTGCATGCGGTGTGCCGTCGGCTGTGGCCACGTCCAGATGGGCGTCGACGACGGCTACGGGCTCGACACCGTCCGCGGCGACTCGGCCCACCCCGTCAACCAGGGGCTGGCCTGCGGGCGCGGGATCAAGGAGACCGCCGAACCCGAGGGCGACTGGCTCACCCAGCCGGTGATCCGCCGGGACGGCGACCTCGAGGCCACCACCTGGGACGTCGCCATCGGCCGGATCGTCTCGGAGTTCCGTGACCGACTCGACGACCCGGACCGCATCGCCGTGCTGGGCAGCGGCCAGCAGACCAACGAGGCCGCCTATGCGCTGGGCAAACTCGCCCGCGGCGGCATCGGCACCGAATACTACGACGCCAACACCACGCTGTGTATGGCTTCGGCCGTCACGGCCTACTACGACGCCTTCGGCAGCGACGCCCCGCCGCCGACCTACGACGACATCCCCGAGGCCGAGACCCACCTCGTCTGGGGGGCCAACCCCCGCGTGGCCCACCCCGTCATGTTCCGGTGGCTCGCCGACAGCGCCGACGACGAGGGGTGCGAGATGGTCGTCGTCGATCCCGTCCACAGCGAGACCGCCGAGGCCGCCGACGGCCACGTCGCGCCCGACCCCGGCGGCGACCTCGACCTCGCGCGCGCTGTCCTCGCGCGGCTCGTCGAGTCCGGTGGCGTCGACCGGGAGTTCGTCGCGGAGGCGACGACAGGATTCGACGAACTGGTCGCGGACCTCCCGGACCCCGAGATGGCCGCCGAGGAGGCCGGGGTCGATATGGACGCGGTCGATCGACTGGTCGACCTGCTCGAATCGGACACGCTCATCTACTGGGGCATGGGCGTCAACCAGTCCGTCCAGGGGACCGACACCGCGGGCGCGCTGATCGACCTCTGTCTGGCGACCGGGAACCTGGGCCCGGGCACCGGCCCGTTCTCGCTGACCGGCCAGGCCAACTCCATGGGCACGCGGGTCTGCTCCTCGAAAGGCACCTGGCCCGGCCACCGCGCCTTCGACGACCCGCACCACCGCCAGGTCGTCGCCGAGGCCTGGGACATCCCGACGGGGCGATTGCCGGATGAGACGGGGCCGGGCCCCGTCGGTATCATCGAGGCCATCGAGGATGGTCCGGTTGAGGCGGTCTACGCCGTCGCGACCAATCCCGTCGCGGGCGCGCCCGACGCCGGAAACGTCTCGGCGGCGCTGGATGAGGCCTTCCTCGTCGTCCAGGACGCCTTCCGGACGGCGACCGTCGAGCACGCCGACGTGATCCTGCCGGCGGCGACTTGGGGCGAGAGCGAGGGGACGACGATGAACATGGAACGGCGCGTTTCCCGCGTGCGTGCGGCCTCGGATCTCCCGCCGGGCGTCCGGAGCGACCTCGACATCATCGCGACGATCGGCAACGCCCTCCGGGACGATCTGTTCCCGGACACCGATCCCGCGACGGTCTTCGAGGAGTTCGGCGACCTGACCGCGGGCACGGCCGCCGACTGCTCGGGCATCTCATACGATCGCCTCGCCGAGGAACTGGCGATCCGCTGGCCGGCACCCGACGAGACGGCCGACGCGGGCTATCGCTACTACGGGGGCGAACACGGCGAATGGGACTTTCCGACGCCCTCCGGCCGGGCCCGCTTCGCCGGCGGGACCGGTCGCGAGCAACCGGAGCCGCCCGACGAGGCGTACCCGCTGACGCTGACGACCGCCCGCGAGGCCGACGGCTACAACACGGGCGTTCGCTCGCGGTCGGCCCCGGAAGAACCCGATCCCCTCGTGGCTCGGGTCCACCCCGAGACCGTCGAGACCCACTGCGCGAGCCCGAGTGGGACCGAGCGCGTTCGGATCGCCTCGCGGCGCGGCAGCGTGACCGCCGAGGTAGACGAAGACGACGCGATCCCGCCGGGGATCGTCTGGCTGCCGATCCACCACCCGGCGGTCAACGAACTCACGATCCCCGCGACCGATCCCGATTCGGACGAACCCAACTTCAAGCAGTGTGCGGTCCGGCTGGCACCTGTCGAGACTGCCGCGGCGCTGGCCGAGAGCGGGCGGGCGGACTGACTTTTCCGGTCAGGTATATTCAAGAAAGACCTTCAGAGGCGCTCTCGACCGTCACGAACTGCCTCGACGGAATCGACGTCAACGTCGACGGCCAACTCGGATAGTGCATCTCCGAACGGGATAGTCTCGTCATCGTCCGGATCTGCTGCCTTAAGATCTTCGAGATCATCCGTCGTGAGACTCATACGTACGGATTAGAGTGGATCTGCAAACGTTTGCTGGTGATGTCACTCACCTGTCTTCGTCGCCGACCACGTCGCCGCCGTCCGGGGCGGCCTTCCCGGCCTCCTTGCCCTCCGCTGACTTCGCCTCGCCACTCGCCGATGACTCGTCCCGGTCGTACTCGTAGGGCGCACGGTCGCCCTCGCTGTCCGCGTATTCCGGATTGGGCACCCACTCGCCGTTGTCGTCTTCAATCAGGTACTCGCCGTAGTAGGGGACGCGCTCGGCGACGGTGTCCCGCAGGGCGGCCTCAATGGCCTCACGCGAGCGGTCGCCCAGCGACCGGAGGTCGTCGTTGCGGTTGAGACAGCCCTTCAGATAGCCGTCGTGCGTGACGCGAACGCGGTGGCAGTTCTCACAGAAGTCCGTGTTACCGACGGGGTCGACCACCTCGACGAGGCCGCCATCGCCGTCATCAGGAGTCCCGTCGATCCAGTAGCGCGTCCGGTCGTGCATCTCACGGGCGGTGACTTCGGTGGCCTGCTCGGCCAGCCAGTCGTGGACACGGTCGATGTCGATCGCCCACTCGGGCCGGCCGGCGAGTTCGGGCATGTACTCGATGAGTTGCAGACGGAGGCCGTCGCCGTCGGCGACGTGCTCGACCATCTCCGGGACGTACCCCGCGGTGTGCTCGAAGACGACCATGTTGAGTTTGACTGGCGCTAGGCCGGCGTCGAGGGCGGCCTTGACGCCCGAGAGTACCTGATCGTAGGCCCCCGACTGCGTGAGCGTCGCGAAGTCCTCCGGATCGAGGGCGTCTTGTGAGACGTTGACGCGTTCGAGCCCCGCGTCAGCCAGCTCGGCCGCGCGATCGGGGAGGAAGGTTCCGTTTGTCGTCATTGACGTCTCGACGCCCGCGGGCGTCCGGCGAACGATCTCCCCCAGATCGGTCCGGAGCATCGGCTCGCCGCCGGTGAACTTCACGGCCTCGACACCGTGGTCGGCGGCGACCTCGATGACGCGGACGACTTCATCGGTCGAAAGCTCCTCCTCGCTCGGCGCCATCGGCCCGCGCGTGTCGCCCAGCCCCTCGTTGTGACAGTACACGCAATCGAAATTGCACCGGTCGGTCAGCGACACTCGCAGACCGGTGAGTTCACGACCGAAGTCGTCTTCCAGCATCTACCATCACAAGGTGACCCGGCTTCAAATAGGCCACGCCGAAGACGTTCCACCGATCAAGTCGAACTGCCGGCCCGCGGCTTCAAATACCGGAACAGAACCACTCTCGAAATATACATGCGAACGGATCCAACCAGCGACCAGCGGAGGGAGTGCCGGTGAGCCACCGCGCTCTTGTCGTGATCCCCACCGAGGATGGGTGGTGGCGTGGGGAGACGACCTGGCAGGATGGACGCACCAAACCAATTGACGGCTGGCGGCCGCCCCGAAAACCCCCATCTGCGGCTGACTCGCTTCGGGATGTCGTCGAGTCGCTCGATTTCGCCCGGTTTGACGGCATGTACCGTCGCGCTGGTGGCGAGTGGACGGCGTTTGTGATGTGTTGGCTGGCCGTTGAGCACTATTTGGGAGAGCCAGTCCCGGATCCGCGCGGCGACGGTGCGGCCGTTGCGGTCCACTCGGCACGGGATGGGCCAGCGCTACGAACCTGGCTCCGGGGGGCGAAAGCGACCGTCGCCGACGCCGTCCGAACCAACGGACTGTCGATCGCGGCGGGACGACGACGGTTGCTGGCGGGACTTCGTCACCGAGCGGGGAATCGTGAGCTGGTCATCGGAGGTCCTCCCGGATGTGATCGCGACACGCGACGCTTTTGTGACCGGCCCGGTTACCAAAATCCGTGACCGATACGGGTGACGATCACGGGCCAACGTTCGAGCGGACTCCCGAACTGGCAGTCGATCCGCCGGCCGAGACTGCCCGCGAACGAATCGCCGGAGCTGTCGATCGGGGCGACATGGTGACGGTCTTCGGTCGCTGTCGCGTCGAGTACGACGGCCGTGCGAAAAGCACACTCGGCCCCGGCGATCGACTGCTCGTGCTCAAACCCGACGGGACTGCACTGGTTCACACCGACGAAGGCCACCAGCCAGTCAACTGGCAGCCACCGGGCTCGACGCACGAAGTGGGGCTTGACGACGCCCAGCTTCACATCGAAAGCCGCCGGACAGGTCCGGAAGAATATCTCGAAGTCACGTTCGAATCGATCGAATACGTCACGACTGTCGACGTGACTGATCCGGAGGACCTCTCGCTGTCCGGCACGGAGGAAGACCTCCGCGAGCGGGTTCTGGAGTCGCCCGGGTTGATCGAATCCGGGTTCCAACCGCTGGCGACCGAGCGATCGACACCCGCTGGCGCAATTGACATCTACGGCGAGGACAGCGAGAACCGTGCGATCGTGGTCGAACTCAAACGCCGGCGGGTCGGGCCGGACGCCGTCGGCCAGCTCGATCGCTACGTCGACGCGCTGGCCCGAGATCTCCACGCTGACCGGGAGATACGTGGCATCCTCGTCGCGCCCTCGGCGACAGACCGAGCGCAGGAACTGCTGGCCGAAAAGCACCTGGAGTTCGTTGCACTGGAGCCGATGCCGGGCGAGGAGTGACTGACCGTGTTCGATCGGCCGTGTCGAGGCCCCAGTCCTTTATCCGCTCGCCACCGTAGCGCTGTTCGTGACATCGAAGGTTTGTATCGTCGGAGCCGGCATCGCCGGGGCAGGAGCAGCGTACGCGCTGGACGAGGCAGCCGAGGTGACGGTCTTCGAGGCGGAGGACATCGGTGGGCGGATGGTCTCGGCCCACCGGGAGGACTGTGTCTACGATTACGGTGCCAACTACGTCGATCCACCGAACGACCGCGTCGAAGAGCGCTTCCGTTCGGTCGTCGGTGACAGACTCGCCGAGACGACCGGGGACGTCTGGGTGTTCGACGAATCCGGTGAAGTCGAGGAGGGCCGGCCGAATCAGGGGGTCAAACTGTCCGGGCGTGACGGCATCGACGAAATCGTCCGTGCGTTCCTCGATGCCAGCGACGCGACGGTTCAGGAGCAGACAGCTGTCAACCGGCTCGCTCGTACAGCGGACGGGTGGGCGGTTACTGCCGACGACGAACGGTTGGCGTCCGATGCGGTCGTCGTGACGCCGCCGGCTGGGGATCTCCTCGCCAAAGCGGACTGGGAAGCCGACTTCAGAGAAACGCTGGTGGCCGCCCGGCAGCGACAGTCCTATCGGACGATCGATTCGGTCGCGCTCCATTATCCCTTCGAGATGGACGTACCTTATTACGCCCTGGTCAACACCGACAAGGAACACGCCGTCGGGTGGCTCTCCAGGGAGTCGTGCAAACCTGGCCACGTCCCCGATGGCGAGGAGATCCTGATCGTCCAGTTGAGTCCAGCCTGGGCAGCCGGACGTCCTGACGCGACGCCGACGGAAGCGGCCGACGCCGCGAGCACTCACGCCGCGACGCTGCTGGCCGACGACCGACTGGCCGAGCCGGACTGGTGGGATCATGAACGATTCAGATACGCTTTGCCCGGGGACCGGGTCAATCCGGCCCTGTTTGAGCAGGCACTCGAGCACGACCTCGGACTCGCCGGCGACTGGCTCGCCGGGACCGGCCGAACGCACGCCGCCCTGGAAACGGGACTCGAAGCGGGCCGACGACTCTCGACTCGGCTTTGAGATCCGTGGGGAAGACTTATGCCACATACGACGGACGCACGATCATGTCACTTGATTCGACCGCCAGCGACGCGGATCCGATCACCGACTACATCGAAGAGGGTGCACGGATCGCCTCCATTCTGATCGTCTGGGGCATCATCGCCGTCGCAGTCGGCTGGTTGTTCGAAGATGTCGTCGCGGTCAACCGCCCCGGCGTCTTCGGGTTGAATCTCGGGGCGATCTTCTGGCTGACGGGCATGCTCAACGCCCTGTTGTACGTGTGTTTCCGGACTGTCGATCACTACCGTCACTGAGGGATCAGTCGGCAGGAGTTACGCCGGATCCGCAGCGACCGGCATTTCGAACAGCGTAACCTCACAGTCCTCACAGGAGACCGTTGCAACCTCATAATCGTTACAGCAGGAGGTCACGACGTCCGTGTCGAAGGACGCGTGTCCCCCACAGTCGGGACAGAATTCGAGATACAGCCGGACGCTGCCGGCAAATTTGCTCCGTTCGGCAGCCGACCGATCCGGCCAGTCGCCATCCCGCTGTTCGAAGACGTGACAGGCCGCGAGGTCGGCGACCATCGCGGGATGTGAAACCCACTGCGCGAGCAACCGCCCGTCGTGTCGGACGTGAACGGCCTGTTCAGTTTCGTCGATCTGAATCTCCCCATCCACGTCGAAGACATCCGCGATAACCGTATCGAGTGCGTCCCCGTCGAGTTCTTTGATTGCAGATCGCCAGTCGCGCCGAAACGACGGCTGGAGCTTGAAGTCCTCGCCGTCGCCCGCAAACTCCAAACAGTCGATGTCGAGCAAGACGCGCTCGACATCCAGCTGTTGGTCCGCCTCGGACTCGTCCGGAGTGCGCTGTTCCGAGAGGGTCTCCCACGTCTCGGCACACCCGCCGCCGTCGACCGACTCGCTGATCTCTTGTTGATGTTGCTCGTATCCGCGATCGTCGTTCTCCAGATCGCCTGTCATGTTTGATAGTATCATACGGATATCTTTTTAAAACTACTGGTCGGCCGCCGCCGTTCCCCGGGCGAGCCGATCAGTGTTCGTGATCGGCCGGCTCGCCCGCGTGATCGTGTTTGTGCGCCCGATCATTGTCGACACCGTCGGTCCCGGACTCACCGCTACCGACAACGACGACTTTGACCTGCTTGACGCCGCCGATCGCTCGCAGGCGGTTGGCCAGTTCGTCGATCTGGCCGGCGGTGCCATCGACCACGAGCGTCTCCATACAGCGGTCCTCCGAGAGGTGGATGTGCTGGACCGAGGTGACGACGTCGGCGTACTCGTGTTGGATCGTCTGGAGGCGGCCGGCCACGTCGCTGTCGTGGTCATGCTCGTGAGCGATGACGATCGTGCCGTAGTGACGCGTCTCGTCGCCGCCCTCCCATTCATAGGTCGTGAAGAAGTCACGCAGGGCGTCCCGGACGGCCTCCGATCGGCTCGCGTAGTCCCACTCGGTGACGATGCCGTCGAGGCGGTCGGTCATCTCGGGCGGCAACGTCAGACTCACCCTGTCGAGGTCGTCGGCCATACACCCGATTGACCGGCCGGTCATATCAGCCTTGCAGCTTCCGTTCCCAGTATTACTCAAACTCCGAAACGTATTATTACCTGGCGTGACCTACCACCGGCTATCGATGCACATCGCCGACGGATACCTCGACCTCTGGATCGCCGCCGGGGCGGCCCTGCTGTCGGTCCTCGTCCTGGCGTGGGCCGCGCGGCGCTCGGCGGGCGACCTCGACGGCCCCCACGCACCGTTGCTGGGCGTCACGGCGCCCGTGATCTTCGCCGCACAGATGCTGAACCTTCCCACCCCCGGCGGGACGAGCGTCCACTTCGTCGGCGGGGCCTTCGCTGCCATCCTGCTTGGCCCCCATCTTGCGGCGCTGGCGATGACCAGCGTCTTCGCGATCCAGGCGCTGGTGTTCGGCGACGGCGGCCTGCTCGTCATGGGTGGCAACGTCCTCGCGATGGCGATCGTGCAGGTCTACGTCGGCTACGCCGTCTACCGGGCGCTGGCCCCCTATCACGAGCGTGGGGCTGTCTTCGCCGCCGGCTGGGTCGGCATCTCGGCGGCCGCCCTCGTCGCGGCGGTCATGCTCGGCGTCTCCGAGGCTTTCGCCTACGAACTGTCGACCGTGCTGGCGATCGTCGGCGGCTGGCACGTCCTCCTGGGGATCGCCGAGGGCGCGATCACGCTGCTGGCCTACGAGTTCGTCGCCGAAGCCCGCCCCGACCTGCTCGCCGAGCGGACGCCGACGATCGACCGGCGTCGACTCCTCCGTCGCGGGGCCGGCGTCGTCGGTGCCCTGGTCGTCCTCTCGCCGCTGTTCGCCTGGGCGGCCGGCCAGGTCGGCTACACCGAACCGCTTGAACACGCCGCGAGTGCGACCGGCGCGACCGCCCACCCCGTCTCGACGCTGCCCGCCCTGCTCCCGGACTACGGGCTCGCGGGCGTCGATCCCTACGTCGGGACGCTCGTCTCGGGGCTCGTCGGTGCGGCGCTCGTCCTCGTGATCGGCTGGCTCGCCGGCCGCCCGCTGACCGCCCAGCGTGACCCGCGCTGATCCCGTCAGCCGATCGGCGGGCACGCTGACCGATCGGGCACGAAGTCTCCTGGCCGACGAGCGCGTCGCCGATCGACGGGGCTGGCTCCAGGCCGTCCACCCCGTCGTGAAACTGCTCGGCGTCCTGGCGCTGCTGGTCATCACCGTCACGTTCGACCGGCCGGGGCCACCGGCCGCGATGCTCGCCCTCACTGTCGTCGGGGCAGTCCTTTCCCGGGTCCCGCTCGGCACCCACGCGCTCCGGACGGGCGTGCCGATGACCGTCTCGCTGCTGATCGTCGCCCCGCAGGCTGTCCTCGTCCCGGGCGCGACGCTCGCCGGGCCGATCACCCTTCCCGGCGCGGCCTACGTCGCGACGTTCACCCTCCGCGTCGGCGCGAGCGTCTCGCTGCTCGGGCTGTTGCTCTCGACGACGCGGTTCGCCGCGCTGGTGGGTGCCCTGCGGACGCTCCGCGTTCCCCGAACGGTCGTCACGCTGCTGGCGATCACCTACCGGTACCTGCTGGTCGTCTTCGAAGAACTCTCCCGGCTCGTGCTCGCGAGGCGGAGTCGTCGGATCAGATCCGCCACGCTGCGGGAGTCCTGGCGTGAAGCCGGTTCGCTGCTCGGAACCTTCCTCCTGCGAGCGCTGGACCGCGGTGAGCGCGTCGGGCGGGCGGCCCGTTCGCGGGGCGGGACGGCGGGCCGGGCGTACGCCCGCCGGCAGGCCGTCGGCCTGCCCGACGCCGCCTTCGCGTTTGTCGTCTTCGCGACCGTCGCCGCGGGGGTGTTGCTGGCGTGAACACCCTCGACGCTCGCGATCTCTCGTTTGCGTACCCCGATGGCACGACCGCCCTCGGGGGGATCGACCTGACGATCGAGGCGGGCGAGCGCGTGGCGATCCTCGGTCCCAATGGCGCGGGCAAGAGCACGCTGCTCTCGCTGCTGGCGGGCCTGCGCGACCCCGCGAGTGGCGAGGTGCGGTACTTCGGGACCGACGAATCGGCCGACGACCTCCGCGATCGGATCGCCCACTGCCCGCAGACGCCGGCCGATTACCTCTTCAACGCGACCGTCCGCGAGGATCTGGAGTACGGGCCGGCACAACTGGGGATCGACCGCCGTGAAGCCGACGAGCGCGTCGACGCACTCGCATCCGAGTTCGACCTCAACGGACTGCTGGAGAAACCACCGTTCCGGCTGAGCGGCGGCGAGCAACGTCGGGCCGCGCTGGCGGCCGCCCTCGCCGTCGAACCCGACCTCCTACTGCTCGACGAACCGGTTGCCGACGTGGACGCCGACCACCAGGAGACGATTCTCGATGCGCTCGATCGACGGCACGAGGCGGGCACGACGATCGTCGTCTCGACGCCCGACGCTGACCTCGTCCCGCGGATCGCCGATCGCGTCGTCCTGCTGGATCGCGAGGGATCGGTCGTCCGGGACGGCCCGGTCCGAGAGGTCCTTACGGACGGTGATCTCCTCCGGGACGTGGGCGTTTCGCCACCGCAACTCGTCGACGCCTTCCAGCGGGCCGGCCTCGAGGATCCGCCGCTCACCGTCGCGGAGGCGGTCGACCGATTGGCGGACGTGATCGACGACGCCGAGCGATGAGTTGACCGCTATCTCACCCGTCAACGGCAATACTGGACCCCCATTCCGACAGAATTCACAACGAGAAGATATTTATTCTGTGGAATGAAATTCGGCGGATGTATGTCCGAATTGGTCACCCGCCGTACCCTCCTCTCGAGCGGTGTCGCCCTTGGCATCGGATCGCTGGCCGGCTGTTCGGGGCTGCTTGCAAGCGACGAATCGAGCGATTCGTGGCCGATGGCCCGACACGGACCCGGCGGTCACGCGGCCAATCCGTCGGCACCGGGACCGAAGGATTCCCTCTCCGAGGCCTGGAGCGTGTCCGTCGAGGACCTCAGAAGTGACGCCGGTGTCGAGGCCGTAATGTCCAATCTGTCCGCGCCAGTCGTCGCCGACGGATCGATCTTCGTCGCGTCCTGGGAAAGCGTTATGCGTCAGGACGGTTCAGCTGACAGCAGGGCCTGCTACGTCCACAAGATAGCGGAGAGTGGCGAGATCACGTGGTCGAGCGAGCCACTCACGTCTTCGGTTGTGCAGGCCAACTCGCCGGTGTCTCTCGCCGTCGTGTCCGGGACGGTGTATGTCGTCGCGCCCGACTCCTCGTATCAGACGGGGCTGTACGCCCTCGACGCGGAATCCGGCGAGGTGCTGTGGGAACATGACAAGTACGCACTGGGGAAACCGATAGTCCACGACGGCGAAGTGATCGTGGAAGGCAGCGCCGATACCGGGACCGTCTACGCCGTTTCGACCGACGGTTCGCATGCCTGGACGTACACGGCAACGGACGAGGAAGGAAATGTCCGTCATCCCACCGGTACCGTCGCCGTCGACGACCAGCGGACGTACCTTCCACTGAGAGATGGTATCCACGCCGTCGATCGCTCGGGCGAACGCGCCTGGCATACCGACGTGACCTTCATGGATTCGTTCTCGGAGAACCGTGCGTCCCCGAGAAGTATCGTCGCGGGGGACTTGCTCTATGCACCCGTGGGACAGGCACGCCAGACGGACGGCAAGCTGTTCGCGCTCGATCCGGCGGACGGCTCCGTTCGCTGGGAGTTCCAGCCAGATTTCGACGCCGACCGACGGCGGCAGGCGATCGAACGCGTTCCCGAAAACGAGAGCCACACGGGATTGCGTCTCGGCGTTTACGGCCCGCCCGCGCTGGCAGACGGGACGCTCTACGTGTTCGGATATGAACTCCCGGCGTCCGAGCTCGACGAATGGTGGACGTCGGATTCCCTCGACTACTACGCACCGAAACTGTACGCGCTCTCGGCCGAGAACGGCTCCGTCGAGTGGGAGACGCCGCTGGATGGACCACACGTCTGGACGGCGCCGGTCGTCGCCGACGGGACAGTTTACTTCCCCGTCGGTGGCGAGGAGGCGTGGCTGCTGGCGATCGATGCCGAGTCAGGGGACGTGCTCGATCGGATGGCAGGGTATCCGTCGGTGACGACCGACGTGGCGGTCGCCGGCGAGCGGCTGTACGTCAGCGAGTTCTCCGGGGACCTGCTCGCGGTCGGCCCGACGTGAACGGCTGTCAGGGGGATCGCCGACCCGTTCGATGAACCGGTAGCCGACCCGGCGTTATGCTTCGAAAACGGCCGCCCCGTCCAGGTCCCAGTCGGTGAGATACGGACGTTCGGCCGCGACGAGGTCGGTGAAGAGTTCACGAGCCTCTTCGGGCGGCAGTGTCACGAGCGGATCGTTCAGGAACGCCCGGTACGCCCGATCGAGGTCGCCGTCGAACCCGGCCTCGATGAGCGTCTCCTGGTTGCTCACGTGTGTCCTGACCATGCTCAGCACTTGCTCCGGAAGCTCCCCAGCGGCGTGCGGGACGATGTCGTCGTCCGTCACCAGCGCGTTCGTCTCGACGACCGCACTCTCGCGAACCCCGGAAAGTTGCCCGTGGTTCGGTAAGTTGACGTTCGTGACGAGTTCCTCACCGCCCAGCAGTGCCGTCATGATATCGACCATTTTCTCGCCGGTGTCGGTGAACTCGAACGCTTCTTCGCCCGCCAAATAGCGCTCGCGCTCCCGTTCGTTCGCCGGCCAGTGCTCGATCCGATGCTCGCTCGGCGTTAGCCGAATGCCCCACCGCTGGATGTCTTTCGGATCGTCGAGGTTGAGATACCACGGGACGAACTCGGCGAGGTGGCGGTCGCCAGCGGCGGGGAAGAGCCCGAAGCGTCGATAGAGATCCAGCGCGATCTGATCGTTGTCGACGTAGAAGGTCTCGCCGTCGAGGTCGCCGGGTTCGAACCCACCGGGGAGTGGTTGTTGGGCCTCGAGTTCGACGTCGATCACGTCGAAGAAGTCCTCGCTCCGGAAGCGGACGTCGTCGATCCAGGTAAAGTGGTTGATGCCCTTGACGTTCACCCGGATGTCGTCGCCGCTAACCGACTGGCCGTCCCCCAAGTTTCGTTGTTTCTCGACGTACTCCGCGAGGTCGTCTTTGACGTGGAGCACCTCGTGACAGAGCCCGACGGCCTTTATATCGGGGAATTCCTCGTAGAGCGTCCGGGTGCAGACGGTCATCGGGTTGGTGTAGTTGAGCACCCAGGCGTCGGGGCAGTGTTCGCGGATCGCGGCCGCGATCTCGCGATACTGGGGGATGGCCCGCATCGCCCGAAAGGTTCCGCCCGGGCCGACCGTGTCGCCGACGGACTGGTAGATGCCGTACTCGGCGGGGATGTCGAGGTCGTGGGCGAACGTCTCGGCCGGCGGGTCCTGCGTCGAGAGGACAACGACGTCCGCGCCCGAAAGCGCGTCGGCGAGGGACGGGACGGCCCGGTAGTCCCACTCGGCGATCGCTTCCTCGCGATCCTGGATCAGCGCGCCGAGGCGGGCGTTCTGTTCGGCGCTCTCCTGGTCGACGTCGTAGAGGCGAACCTCGCCGTGGAGGGTGTCCTGCGTGGCGAGGTCGGTCATCATCTTGCCCGCCCAGTCGCGAGAACCGCCGCCGACGAACCCGATCGACACGTCCTCGAACCGGCCGTCTTCCTCGTGGGACTCACACATAGCAAGCACCAGGAAAGCAGAGCCCAGGAAAGTACTGGTTCCGGCTTCTCGGAGAGATCGGCCTGGCGCGGAGTCGATCAGAATCCGAACAGTTCCTTCGGCCGGTCGTACGCCATCCGTTCGACGAGATCGCGGGCCTCCGGCTTGGGAACCTGCCCGCGTTCGACCATGTCACCGACGGCGTTGGCGAGACTCCGGCGGAACATCTCGAAGCGCGAGCCATACGAGACAAGCTTCCGAGAATCACTGACCATTCCCGCATAGTTCGACAAGAGGTCGACCGTCCCGATGTACTGCAACTGCTGTTCCATCCCGAATGGACTGTCGTTGAACCACCAGGCGGCACCGAGGCTGACGTTCGGGAACGCCCGTGCGATCGTCGCCGTCGTCGGGTAGTGCGTCGGGTCGACGGTGTAGAGGACGATATCGAGCTCTCCGTCGAAGGTATTGAGGAAGTATTCCAGCGCATCGACGAGTTCGACGTCCTGCGTGGAGATGTCGCCGCCGGTGTCGGGACCCAACCTCTCGTAGAGGTCCCAACGGTAGTCCCGGACGGCCCCGATGTGGAGCTGGGTCACCCAGTCGGTCTCGCGGTTCCACTCGCCGATCTGCTCGAGCATGAAGGCCTCGAAGTCCCGGACTTCGTCGGGATCGAGGTTCGCGCCGGCGATTGCTCGCTTGTAGATCCGCGCGGCGCGCTCCTCGCTGACAGGTTTCGAGATCGGCTGCTTGATTCCCAGATCACTTGCGACGCAACCGTGGTCGTCGAAGTGGTCGTGGCTGTCTTCCATTGCGGCGAGGAACCCATCGAGCGTAGTCGTCTCGATCCCGCGCGCTTCTTCGAGTTCGTCGACGAAATCCCGCCAGCCGTCGTCGGCGATCTTGATCGCCCGGTCGGGCCGCCAGGTCGGCTTGACCGCGATCCCGTCGAGTTCCTCGGCCGCACGCTCGTGATACGTGAGATCGTCCGTGGGATCGTCGGTCGAGCACATGACCTCGACGTTCATGTCCTCGAGGAGTGCCTGGGGCTTGTACTCGGGCTGATCGAGGAGGTCTTTCGTCTTTGTCCAGATCTCCTCGGCTGTCTCGGGTGAGATCCGCTTTTCGATGCCGAATCGGCGCTTGAGGTCGAGATGGACCCACTCGTAGGTCGGATTGCCGACCAATTCGGGGAAGATCTCCGCGAGGGCGAGCCACTTCTCCTTGTTCGAGGCGTCGCCGGTGATCCTCTCCTCGGGGACGCCGCGCTTGCGCATGAGTTCCCAGACGTAGTGATCGGTCGCACCCTGGACTTCCCAGATGTCCGACCAGCCGTCGTTTGCGACGACTTCCTGCAGGTCCACGTGACTGTGCGGGTCCAGGATCGGTGCGTCGCCGATTGCCTCGTACAGTTCGACGGCCGTCTCCGTCTCGAGGAGGTACTCCTCGTCGATGAATGCCATGGCAGGACCTTCGGTGAAGGGTCGAATCAATCTTGTCCCACGACGTTCCCGACCACAGATCAACGCTTATCCTTCCCACCGGAGAACGACCCGCCATGGCGACGGACGAGCTACAGGCGACGTTACCGCCGGAGGTGAGCGTATACGAACGGTCGGTCTACAGCGAGGGGGACTCGACGTTCGCGCTGGTCAACGACGAGCACGGAAAACGCCGGCTCTACGTCGAGGGACCGGCGATCGCTGACTTCGACGGGGGCACAGTCCAGGGCGACGGCCAGGTCTTTCCGCTGACCTACGGGAACGCGATGGCGCTGGCCGACGTCTTCCCGTGGCTCGAGCCCACGACGGCCGGCCTCGAGTCGGCCTTCGGCTTCGGTGACCGGATCGGCCTGGCGACGCCGGGCCACGCCCGTGCGGTTCGTGACTCCGATCTAGTGCCGGTGTTCGCCCAACAGTCGATCCGCGAGATGGACCGGACCGGCCGCTCGCCCGAGGACGTCCTCGCGACGGCCATCTTCGGCGTCTTCCAGGAGGGCTATGAGGGTGGCTTCGTCGCCGACGCCGACCACCTCATGGCCCGCGAGGACGTCGAACGGACGGCCGGGGTCGGCTTTACGATGTTCACCTGCGACCCGAGCGAGCACGTCGTCGCTGACGCCGACCACATGGACGACGACGCCATCGAAACTTCCTTCGCCGACCTCGACGACAGCGAGGCGATCCTCGATCGCTACGCCGGGGAGACCTTCGAGGCCGAGACTGACGGGTACACCTGGTCGGACTCCTTCTCGGAGATCGAACTCAAGCGGGCGGCAGTGAAGTATTACGCGGCAATCGAGTTCGCCGAGAAGCTCTATGGCTGGGTCGATTCGGCGGTCGAGGGCGGCTTCGACTTCGAGGTCTCCGTCGACGAGACCGAAACGCCGACGACTCACCTCGAACACGCCCTCATCGCTAGCGAACTCGACCGCCGCGGCGTCGAGGTGACCAGCCTCGCCCCACGGTTCGTCGGCTCTCTGGAGAAGGGCATCGACTACATCGGCGACCGCGACGAGTTCGAGGAACATCTCAGGGGACACGTCGCGATCGCCGAGACCTACGGCCCCTACCGCCTTTCGCTGCACTCGGGGTCGGACAAGTTCAGCATCTACCCCTTCTTCGAGGAGTACGCCAGCGACTACCAGCACGTCAAGACCGCCGGGACGAGCTATCTCGAGGCGATCCGCGTCGTCGCCGAGAACGATCCCGATCTCTATCGGGAGATTCACGCGTTCGCCCTCGAACGCTTCGACGAGGACAAGGCCACCTACCACGTCAACACGGACCTCTCGAACGTGCCGGACATCGACGACCTGACGGACGACGAACTTCCCAAAATTCTCGATCAGGACGACGGCCGGCAGCTTTTACACATCACCTACGGCTCGGTGCTGTCAGCCACGGATGAAAACGGGGAGTTCCGGTTCAAAGACGACTTGCTGGCGACGTTGCGGGAACACGAAGATGACCACTACGCGTTTCTCGAAGAGCACCTCGGCCACCACGTCGATCTGTTGACGGGTAACGTATAGCCGTCATCGGACGGTTCAAACGCTGGTTGCGTTCGAGGCCGTAGACGATGAGACAACTCCTCAGTAAGTGTGCATAGCGATTAATAAGGTGGAAATCAACATTTTGTTTTGAAAGGAGATAATTAAATATCTCGGGCGGGTGGTTCCAATCTGTTGGGTAAGAGCATTATTTGCGACGGTTCTTCTCTCAAGGAATTTAAATAGCGGCGACGAACGTGGTCGGTGCCGATAGGTACTTGAATCTGGTAGTATGCAACTAAAGACATCATGGTAGTTGATTTAACGAACCATTTTATAAGGAAGATCTCATCGCCTGCTAGTATTGAAACAATTGAAACGTATGAGAGTGAATTAGAATTCTATAGAGAGAACGACTACACGTACATCCCATTGCCTCTTGATCAGAAATATGTGAATGCGGAAACTGAAGAAGTCCATGATCTTGCACCTCAACAAATAATTAGCACGGATGCTCAGGTCTTCTCTGCAATGACGCATCTTCCCGGCGATGACTTTCTTCTAATTCACCCTAACTATGTGTATGGTTTGGAAGATGGAGAATTTGCATATAAGAGGAGTATTCGTTCCGATTTTGATCAGACGATAGGTAGGCCATATTCAGATGAAGGATTAAGCCAGGAACAGAAAATCGAATTAATGGAGTTAATTAGCCAAAAAGGACATTTTAGGATCATAACTCTTGCTGATATGAACAACAGAGCGACGAAAGAGGCGATATATCCTATTGTTGCGGAATTAGAATCGATTTTTGCTAGAACAATTAGAGAAGAGTTGGATGAGATTGATATAATACCATACTTGGATTCAGATACAATAGAACAATGGGCAGAGACTCAACGCGAGGGGCTAGGTATTCATATCTCAGAATTCATGAGTATGTCTGATTTGCTTAATGTCGCGAAGGAATATGAGGAGATCCGTTCAAAATTTGGATACGGTTCAAAAAATGAGTTTGAGGAAACCGGTGGCATCGTCAAATTACGAAACTCAATTATGCATTTACCGAGACCACTGATTCAAAATATAGAAGAATTACACAAGACCGTTGAAAGAATCGAGAGATGTAAAATGATCATTGAAAAAGTTGGCGGAGAGGTGCGTTTACAACATGACCAGCAATATTGGTTTGAAGAGTTCCCTCGATACTCAGATGTAAATTAACCATCATCGCGTCCACGCCCCCGGGCGAGACGCAGACCACCTATACTGACAGATCGTGAGTTCCGTGTAATCAGTGGGGTAAATGTCCTGAAGTGTGAGAGTCTTGTATGCTGTTTCCGGTGCCGTGGACCAATAGTGAACCCTATCATGCCACACCCACAGAGTTTTCCCCTCGCCCGTGTCACCGCCAGCCATGACTTCGGCGGACGAACCATCTCCGAGCCATCTCCGCGTCGAGTACGAGAAGTCGCCGACGAACGTCGAGCCGACGCGTCCGCCCCGTTTCTCCTGGCGTCTCGACACGGACCGTCGCGGTGCGACTCAGCGAGCCTACCGCCTCGTCGTGGGTCGTGACTTCGAGGCAGTCGCCGGCGGCGACGGAACGCTGTGGGACTCCGAACGGGTCGACTCGGATCGAGCCACCAACGTCGTCTACGACGGCCCCGACCTCGCAGCCGACAGGACCTACTACTGGTCGGTGAAGGTCTGGACGGACCGCGGCGAGACCGAGTGGGCCGAGCCCGAATCGTTTTCGACGGCGCTCCGTCCGGAAGACTGGTCGGGCGAGTGGATCGCCCACCAGCCCGGCGTCGGCGACACCGACGGCTGGCGTAGCCAGTGGCACCGGCCCGACGAGGACGCCACGGAGTGGGTCCAGCTCGATCTCGGCGAAACCCGCTCGGTCGAGGAGATCACGCTCCATCC
>ENA-ORCR01000525-ORCR01000525.1-marine-metagenome-genome-assembly--contig:-NODE-525-length-19892-cov-3.932980_pt1 | contig 19892 bp, 18 predicted proteins | sample MGYA00237782_ERZ508514 | MGnify/ENA primary metagenome ERZ508514 (study PRJEB26185, sample SAMN06268960) | marine metagenome | isolation source: Eden Landing Ponds, San Francisco, CA, USA | place...
CCCGTACCCATCCCGAACACGGAAGTTAAGCCCGCCTGCGTTCCGGTGAGTACTGGAGTACGAGAGTCTCTGGGAAATCTGGTTCGCCGCCTCCACTCATCGCCAGCCACATTCTGGCTGGCATTCATCACCCTCGACGAGCGACAGCGCTCGTCGGGGACGTTTCGTATTAATACCATGAGTGCCGACAGTGTCCTGGCAATTTCGTCACGGACGCGGCGCCAGTGACGCGTGAATCCGATGGGCTTAAGCGACACAGGCGGATACGTTCAGGTGCGCCAAGGTGGCAGAGTCCGGCCGAACGCAGCGGCCTGCAGAGCCGCCTACCGCCGGTTCAAATCCGGCCCTTGGCTTTCTGTCGCTCGCAATTCGCGAGCGACGAAACCGAGACGAGGATTTGAACCCTGGAAGTCGCAGCGGCCGAACGAAGTGAGGCCGACCGTCTTCCTCCGGTTCAAATCCGGCCCTTGGCTTCCTGCTGCGAGCAATCCCTGAGCGACGTGCTCGTCAATGGCACGGTGTTGCTCGACCGGTCCTGAATCGGTCGCTCGGCAAATCGAAACTACTCAGCGAGCAACTAGCTAACGGCGACCCCGCGTTCCGCCGAGACGTTCGTCTCACTCGCACAGTACAGAACGCACTCTGAAACGCGAGCACCCTGCGTTAGAGCACAGCTTCGATGTTGTCGGCTTGCGTCAAGCCATCGAACTTCGAGACGACGCTCCCGTCGTCGTCGAGTACGATCGTCGACGGAACGGACCGGACGCCGTACGTATTCGCCGCAGCGACGGCTTCGGTGGCGTCCAATTTCTCGAACTCGACGTCTGGTCGGTCAGCCGCGAGCGATTCGAGAATCTCCGCCTGCTGAGGACAGTGGCCACACGACGGTGTGGAGAACTGGATGATTTGGGTCACGTGTACCGCTGGGACCTACCCAAAGCTCTCACTTCAATATTCGTGTGGCACGTGGGGGTCGGTCCTCGAGTCGGGAGGCAGGCCGGCTGTCCCGTGGACCGCCGAACAGCCAATGAGTGTGGAACTGACAGCGATTGAAGGGGGGCGACGGACCCTCTCGTCGGTGGTACAGCGGCCGAGGTTTCGGCGGAATTGGTAATCGTTATACGCCGGGGCGTCCGAGAATCCCGATATGCAACGACGAGCCGCGGCGATATATTTCGTGTTCTTCCTCGTCATCGGGGCAGGCGCGTTCGGCCTCATCCAGACGACGGCCGAGCCGACTGTCTCGGTGGAGGTGAACGAGCAAGCGTACTCCGCGGGCGACACAGTGTCCTTCGGAGACCGAACCTGGACGGTCGCATCGGCCGACACCGATAGCGGTGAACTGACGTGGACCAACGAGTCGGCAGTCATCTCGACGACCATCGACAACGGCAGCGAGGTACCGGTGACCGACGTCGAGTGGGACGACCAGTCCGCTCGAATGGAGGTGACCTTCGAGGCCGGTTCGACCGTCGAGTACAACGGCAGCGAGTACTCGGTGAGCGTCAACGCCAGCGCCGAGACGGTCACGCTCACGGACGCAAACGACGGATCCGTCAACGAGACGCACGCGGTCGGTGACTCGGTCACCTACAAGGGCAACGAGGCGACGCTGACGACCGTCACCTCCGACGGCGCGACGCTCGTCTGGGGCGGTCCGTACGTCCTCGCTGTCGAGGCCGAAAACGTGACGAACCCGACCGAGGCGACGTTCATCGAGCAGCGCGACATCGCCGCGATGGTCGAGGACGACCCGGCGCTGTACAACGAGACCATCATGCAGGACGGCGTCGAGAAGGTCACCTACCGGGCGAACGACACCAACGTCCCCGTCTCCGAGTACTTCGACCCGGTCGAACGCCACGCCGTCGCCGAGGGTGAGTCGCTGGCCTACCAGGGCAACGAGACCACCATCGACGCGGTGACCAACACGAGCGTCGAACTGGTCCGTCCGGGCGAGCAGACCGTCAGCATCGACTTCTCCGAGGGCGAGAACTTCACGGTCGCCGGTGACCAGTACTTCGCGTACTTCCCGGACAACTCCTCGGTGCAGTTCCTCTCGACCAGCGAGCACTACGAGAACTATCACGCCGAACAGAAGGAAATCGACTCCTACAACGACCGGATGAACGGTCTCTGGGGCATCGCCGAACTCAGCCTCCTCGCAGCCATCCTCCTCATTGCGACTGCGTTCCTGCCGGTTCGCGGCTAACGTCGGACCGATCGCGTTTCTGGTTCGGGCGGTTCTGAGCGGTTCTTTCCCCGTGGCGTCTCTGTGCGCTGGTTCTGACTCCCCTCCAGTCACGGATTCGGTTCCGCGGGCCAGTCGAAGATTCGCGGCCGAGGCACTCGCGACTGGCCTCGATGAGAACGTCCGTTCGCTCGGTCACACGCGACGCCGGCCGAGCGAGTTGCAACGTGGGGCGAAAAAACGGGGTCGTTACTCGGTCCGACTGATCTTGATGAGTGCGGCGCCGATGGCGGCGGTGCCGATGACGCCGATAACCTGGATTACGGAGGCTATCGCGTCGCCTTTCGTCGTCCAGGGTGTGCCCGCGAGCGTCCCGATCGCGACGAGGATCAGCAGGGCGCCGGCGGCGATGCCGACTGGCTCCAGCCGGTCCGAAAAGCGGCTCGTGTCGTTCATACTCACCGTCTCGGGACTCACCCTTGTAACCTTCGTGGTTCGCACTCCGTCTTAGCGGGAGTGCTGGTCACCGTCTGGGGTCCACTCCGGCGCGTCGACGGCCGAGTCGTCGTTCTGGTTCGATTCGTCGCTGTCGGTCAGTGCTCCGCTGTCGTTCACTCGTTCGGCCACGAGCGCCGCCAGCGGATCGACCGCGACGTAACAGCGGACGGCGACCACGGCGAGCGGGCCCAGCGCGAGCAGGAGGAAGGCCAGGTCGTACAGCCAACCCACGCCCTCGACGAGCGGCGTCACTGCCGGCGCCAACCCTGCGTGGGCCACCAGCACCGCCGCGAGCACGACCAGCCAGTGGACGATGGCGGCAACGTGCTCGACGACGTCCGCAGGTCCCTCTAGCGCCAGTCGCGTCAGCGCCGCCAGCCCCGAGGCGAGATACAGCAGCAGTCCGACGACGACCAGCGTCGCCAGCGCCCCGAGAACGGCCGCGAGTGTGACGGGTGTCCGCGGGAGTAGCAGGTCCAGTCCCGGTAGCAGCGACGCGAGCGCCAGGACGAACGCGAGCGCGCCCGCGCCCAGGACGAGTTTGCTGACCGATTCGACCGTCTTCGGTCCGACGGCACTTCGGAGTCTGTCAGTGTCGACGTTCATGCGTGCACCCGGACGCAGGAGCGCCGGCTGATTATATGGGGTCGGCCGTGAGCACGGATTCACCCGGATTAAGGTGAATTACCCGTTGTACGGTCGGTTTCAGGGACATCTTCCTGCGCTGGCGCGCGCTGTCGCGGCCGCGAGTCCATCGCGGACGAGCGGCCGCTACGTTGCCGTGCGAGGGATGAGTGAGCGACCGTGGGGAGCGAACGAATCGGCTGGGGAGGGACGTGGCGCTTTGCTGTCCTGCGGTGGTTGGGTGGACTGAAAGGGGCGACGCGCTGGGTTGCGGCGAACGACGCAAGGACCACAGGCGAGCGACCGACGGGAGCGAGCCGAGGACCGCAGCGAGTTGGAGCGACCCAGCGCGTCGGGGCTTTCGACGTGTTGCCGAGGTCGCTGCTTCTGGTGGTTTGCCCTGCTCAAACCGGCCAGGAACAACGGGTCGTGGACACTCGCCCGTTCACTCGACGACTCGCTACGCTCGTCGTCTCGTTGTACGGGCCGGGAGGGACTGAGCGAACGCGAAGCGTTCGCGAGGGTCGAGAGACCGGACAGGTCTCTCGGGAGTTGAACCGGAGTCAGAGGGTCCGGGCGTGCGGCCTCACTCCGTTCGGCCGGTCCGGGCTGCCACCGACAGGGTTCAACTCCTTCCTGCCGGTTCATTCACCACCTCGCTGTCGCTCGGCGGTTCATTGCACGGGCCGGGAGGGAGTTGAACTACGCCCAGACGTGCTCGCTTCGCTGCGCGCGACTGGTTTACTTCAACTCCCACCCGGTTGCGTTGCTGGTCGCTCACGGATAGTTCGCGACACAGCAACGGGCCGGGAGGGAGTTGAACCCCCGACCATCTGGTTAAAAGCCAGACGCTCTGCCTAACTGAGCTACCGGCCCTTCGTCTGTGATTGAGTGAGACGCGGTTTAAGACCTTACGATCAACTGCGCTCGAATCGCCGGCGGAGGGCGGTCCCGACTATTTCGTCGGGGTCGACGTCCTCCAGTGCGGCCCGGCGGCGAAGCTCTCGATAGACCTCCGGTGGGAGGGTCATCGTCAGTTCGCCGAGGTCGATCCCTTCGGCGGCGAGGGCTGCTTCGACGGGGGTGCCGTCGTTGACGTCGCTGGCGACCGAGCGCACCTGACGAACGGTCATGTCGTGGTCGAGGACGGCCCAGGCCAGTTGCAGGCGGGCCGGGCCGGCCACGCGTGCGATGTGTTTGGCGGCGGTGGGCGCTATCTGTCCCATGGCGACGTGTTTCCGGATCGAACGGGGCAAGTCGTGCACGCGGGACCACTTGCGGATGAAGGCGACGGTGGCTTCACCGCCAGCGCGTTCGGCGGCGGCCTTGTAGGACCCTTCGCCGCGGACGAGGGCCGCGCAGGCGGCGGCGCCGCGGAGCATGAAGACGGTGTCGGCCTCGCCGGCGGCGTCGCTGGCGAACTTCCGGACGGTCTGTGCGGCGGTTTCGAGGCTCTCGGGGTCGTCGGGGTCGAACTCGACGGCCTCTTCCGGTCGCTGGCCGGTGACGGTCGGGTCGCCGCGGATGACGGGCGCACCGACCGGTGACTCGCGGTCCGTCGGTGGGTCGCCCGGCCCCTCGTGACTCATCACTATTCAGTTTGGAATGGTTCGTAAAAAGGCTCCCGTCTGCGGGGGTGGGAAACGCACAGTCGTGGTGGGACGGACGCGATGTCGTCCCGACCCCGGCCAGCGCCCTCAGTCGGACGCTTCGGCGCGTTCCTCGGAGAGGTGTTCCCACACCTCGGCACAGCCACAGCCGTCCTCGACGTCGTCGAGGTGGCTGGTGTCCGGTTCGGGCGCTTCGTCGTCGTGGTGGTCAGTTGCCTGCGTCATCGGTGCTGCGTGAGCAGTCATAACGACCGTTCCCCCTTAACCCCGCGCGCTCCCGTAATTGCTACCCCTGGTTCGAAGTACCGGCAATCGCTTCACCTATCTCGGACGCACGCGTTCGGCCCGCTCGGTGCCCGATCCGCCGGCGAGTGTTGTTGAGGCCGACAGCCTCTGGGATGTCGGGACCCAAGGCTCGGCAATGACGACTGACGTCCACCAGCTAGACGACGGCGCGTGGATCAGCGTCAACGACGAGCGCCGGATCAACGTCAGCGACCTCTGGCTGCTCGCCCGCCACGACGTCTGTGACTGTGAACTGGCGGATTTCCTCGTCGAAGGCTTCGCCGAGGTGGGCGTCGACCACCCCGACGTTCAGGCCCGAATCGCCGGCCGGTGTATCACCTGTGGGACCGAGGGCGTCACCGGGTGGATCACCGTCGGTCGCGTCATCGACCCAGAAACGGGCGAGTTCTGGCCCGTCGAGACCACGAGCGTCCATATTCCGGACAGACGCCGTCGGCTGGCCCGTCCGAAGTAGCCGGCAACATTGTCCTGTTCTCGGGAGAGGTGGGGTTGCTTGTCGTTATGCGCGCGCGTTTAAGTGCGGGGCTATTGGCACTGTACACGAATGCCGACGAAGGTCGAGAACTGGAAAGACGAGCTATACGGTAACGAGATCCGCGAGCACCTCATGGAGTTCGCGGAGGAGGGATGGGACGCCATCCCGGAGGACGAGCACGACGCGTGGTTCGAGCGGTTCAAGTGGTGGGGGCTGTACCACCAGCGGAAGGGCCAGGAATCCTATTTCATGATGCGCATCGGGACGCCCAACGGCGTCCTCGAGCCCGGTCAACTCCGCGTCGTCGCGGAAATCGCCGACGAGTACGCTCGTGGCCCGGTCGACAACCCCGAGTTCGGCGGCGCCTACTGTGACTGGACGACTCGCCAGTCCATCCAGCTCCACTGGATCAAACTGGAGGACATTCCGGCCATCTTCGAGAAACTCGAAGCCAACGACCTCTCGACCCAGCAGGCATGCGGTGACTCCTGGCGGAACATCGTCGGCTGTCCCGTCGCCGGCAAGGACAAACACGAACACATCGACGCGTGGCCGGTCGCCGAAGAACTCCACGAGACGTTCAAGGGCAACGACGACTACTCCAACCTCCCGCGCAAGTGGAAAGTCGCCGTCACCGGCTGTGACCAGGGCTGCGGACAGGGCGACATCAACGACCTCGCCTACGAGCCTGCGACGAAGGAGATAGATGGCGAGGAGCAACTCGGCTTCAACATCCGCGTCGGCGGCGGCCTCTCCCGCAAAGAGCCGCGCTTCTCGCGCTCCATCGACGTCTGGGTGCCCCCCGAGAAGGCCGCAGACGTCGGTGCCGGTATGTCCGCGCTCTTCCGCGAGTACGGCGACCGCGACGACCGCTTCAACGCCCGCATCAAGTTCCTCGTCGACGAGTGGGGCACCGAGAAGATGCGCGACGTGCTCCAGGAGGAGTTCGTCGACTTCGAACTGCAGACGGCCGGCGAGAACATGCGCGAGTCTTACACCTACAACGCCGGCGGCGAGGAACACGGCGACCACGTCGGGGTCCACGAACAGCCAGACGGCAACTACTACGTCGGCCTGGACGTGCTCGTCGGCCGGATGGGCGTCGACGACGTCTACGAACTCGCCGACCTCGCCGACGACTACGGCTCCGGCGAAGTCCGCCTCACCCAGCGCCAGAACATCATCGTCACCGACGTCGACAGCGACCGAGTCGACGAGTTCCTCGAGGAGCCCCTCCTCGACACGTACTCGCCGGACCCGCATCCGTTCATGCGCGGATCTATCGCCTGTACGGGCACCGAGTTCTGTTCGCTCTCCATCGTCGAGACGAAGAACCGCCAGGTCCGCTACGCCCGCTGGCTCAAGGACAACGTCGACCTCCCGGAGGGCGTCGAGGACTTCCACATCCACCTCTCGGGCTGTACGGCCTCCTGTGCCCAGCCCCAGATCGCAGACGTGAGCCTCCGTGGGATGAAGACGCGCAAGGACGGCGAACCCGTCGAAGCGCTGGACATCGGCCTTGGTGGCGGCCTCGGTGAGGACCCGCACTTCGCCGACTGGGTCGAGATGCGCGTCCCCGCCGACGAGGTGCCGGGCTACATCGAGAACCTGCTCGCCACGTTCGAAGACGAGCGCTCCGAGGGCCAGACCTTCCGCGAGTTCATCGCCGAGCGCGACGAGGAACAACTCCAGGACCTGGCCGAGGCCGAAGAGACCAGCTACGAGGACCCGTTCATGCACAACACGAAGATGACGTGGTACCCCTACGCCGACGAGGACGACATGGGCGACTCGCCCGCGCCGACCGACGGCGAGGGCAAGCCGCTCGCACCCGCCGACGACTGACCGCCTCGGTTTCCACGTTCTCGACGGTTTTCCGGGTCGCAGACGACCGGTAGCGCCGGTACCGGTATGTGAATCGAACGCGTAGTGTCAGCTATGGGCCACGACGAGCACACACATCCCGACGAGGGGGCACCGAACTGGGACAATCCGGACTTCTGTCCGTTCTGTGGCGCAGCCCTCGCCGACGGGGGCGCGGGCTTCATGGACCACATCGAAGACGCCGACACCTGCCGCGAGCGATTCGAGACGTGGCGAAGCAATATCGCCGGCGACGTTGGTGGTGAGTGGAGCGGGTGAGGACACGAGCGAGGCTGTGGTGCCCTGCCGGACAGTGGACTCCCGACCAGGACTCGCGGCCGCTTAAGTAGTTGCGTCGCCGACAGCCGATATGGTCGACCGCATCATGAAGGTCAACGCCTACACGACCTTCGACCTCCTCGACGGCGTCGTCGAGGGCCACGGATTCGACGAGGAAGCGCTCGCCGTACTCAACGTGACGACCGACAACCGCGACGACCCGACCCAGGTCGAACTCCAGGTCGAGATGGACAACACGGACCTCGACGAGGTCACCGCGCACGCGGACACAGTCGAACTCTCCGCCGACCAGGCCCGCGAACTCGCCGAGGAACTCGAGAAATACGCCGGTCGCGTCGAGGCCGCCAGCGAGGAGTAACCCAGAGCGCTCTCGTTCGGAACGAGGCCGATTTGCCCGGGGCCGCCGCGCCGAAAGAAACCTGTAGGGGGCGGTGAAACCCATGCGGCATGATAACGGAGACGCCGTCGGGCAGTGACGTCCCGCTCGTCGGGGACGTCGTCGCAGACGTGTACGTCGACCCGACGGACCACGCCGTCGTCGAACGGGCAGCAGCGGACCTGGCGGCGGACGTCGAACGAGTGACCGGCGCGCGGCCATCGGTCGTGAACGCACTCGCGGGCTCGGACGTGGCGGTCATCGTCGGCACGCTCGGGGAGTCCGAGGGCGTCGAACTTTGTCGGGACGCCGCGGACGCGGATTTTGGGGCGGATCTGGCCGCGCTCGCGGACGAGCGCGAGAGTTTCGTCGTCGCACCCATTCAAAATCCGCCCGTCGAGGCCGACGCGGCCGTCCTCGTCGCCGGGAGCGACCGCCGCGGGACGGCGTACGGCGTCTACGAATTGAGCCGGGAACTCGGCGTCTCGCCGTGGTACTGGTGGGCCGACGTGGCGCCCGACGAACGAGAGACGGTCGCCGTCGAGGCGGGAACCTACCGGCGCGGCCCGCCGGACGTCCGCTTCCGCGGGGTCTTCCTGAACGACGAGGACTGGGGATTGCGACCGTGGTCGAGCGAGACGCACGCGCCCGAGGAAGCCCAGGACCGCGACGGCGTGACCCCGAGCACGTACGAACGGCTGTTCGAACTCCTGCTCCGCCTGCGCGCGAACGTCGTCTGGCCGGCGATGCATCCCGGGACGAAGGCGTTCTATCGCTACGACGACGTCGAAGCCCTCGCCGACGAGTACGCCATTCTCGTGGGGACCTCCCACTGCGAACCGATGCATCGGAACAACGTCGACGAGTGGGACGACTCGTTCGGCGAGTGGAACTACGCGACGAATCGCGACCGGATTCGCGAGTACTGGCGCGAGCGAGTCGAGCGAGTGGCCGACTCCGAGAACGTCTTCACCGTCGGGATGCGCGGCATCCACGACTCCGGGATGCCCGGCGGCGAAACCAGGGCGGAGACGCACGCCCTCCTCCAGCAGGTCCTCGACGACCAGCGGGCCCTGCTCGACGAGGCCCACGACGCACCCGTGGCGGAGGTCCCGCAGGTGTTCTGCCCGTACAAGGAGGTCCTCGATATCTACCGCTCGGGCCTGGACGTGCCCGAAGACGTCTGCCTGCTGTGGCCCGACGACAGCCACGGGTACGTCCGTGAACTACCATCGCCAGACGAGCGCGAGCGCCCTGGTGGATCAGGCATCTACTATCACCTCTCGTACTGGGGGCGGCCCCACGACTACCTCTGGCTCGCCAGCGTCCCGCCCTCGGTGGTGCGCCACGAGCTACTGAAGACGTACGACGCCGGCGCTCGCGAGTGCTGGGTCGTCAACGTCGGCGACGTGAAACCGACGGAGAAAGCGATGGAGTATTTCCTCGATATGGCGTGGGACGTCGAACGCGCGCGCGAGGAACCTGTGGAATCGTGGCTGCGGCGGTGGGCGGCCCGCGAGTTCGACGAGGGCGTGGCCGCGGACGTGGCCGACCTTCTCCGGGAGTACTACCGGCTCTGTCTCGCCCGCAAGCCCGAACATATGGGCTGGTCCACGGTGTATCCGAACACGCAACCCACGGATCCGGCGTTCAGCGTCACGCACGGGGGCGACGAAGCCGCCCGCCGGCGCGACGCGTTCGCCGACCTGGTCGAGCGCGTCGAGGCCGTCCGTGAGCGATTGCCGCCGGCCGACCACGCGGCCTTTTTCGAACTCGTCGGGTACCCGGTCCGCTCGGCCGCCGCGATGAACGAGAAATACCTCGCTGGCGCGCGGAGCAAGCGTTACGCCGCGCAGGGCCGCGCGAGCGTCGAGCGCCACGCCGACCGCGCGATGGCCGCCCACGAGCGTATCGCCGAACTCACCGAGCGGTACAACGAGGAGATTCGCGACGGGAAGTGGGCGGGCATGCAGTCCCACGCTCCCCGCGACCTGCCGGTGTTCGACGCCCCGACGACCGCGTCCGTCGAATTACGCGACGGCGCGGCCCTCGGGGTCGCCATCGAGGGCCGTGCCGACCCGGTCAGTCCAGGCGAGGCACCGACCCCCTCACTTCCACCGATTCACGCCGCCACCGACCGGGCGCGCTTCATCGACGTGTTCGCCCGCGGTGATGCTCCGGTGGAGTGGACCGCCGAGACCGACGCCGACTGGCTCACTCTCGACACCGACGGGGGCACGGTCGCCGAGGAGTCCCGGGTCTGGGTCGGCGTCGACTGGGCGGCCCACCCCGAGGGCCGCGCGAGGGCAACGGTGACGATCACCGGTGCGGGAGAACGGCGGCAGGTCAGCGTGCGCACGGACGCGACCCCATCCGATGGCAGCGTCGTCACGCTAGACGGCGTCGCGGCCGTCGAGGCGGAGTCCTACGACCGGCGAACGCCCGGCGCGCACGCTCGCTGGACGACCAGCGACGTGCCGGGCCGCCACACCGGGGCGACGATGGCGCTCGAACCGTCGGTGTTTGACGCCCACGAGCCTGGAAATGCGCCGACACTCGAATACGACGTGGACCTGCCTCCTGGCGAGGCGACGGTGGCCGTCTACTGCCTCCCAACGCAGGCCCTCACGGCTGAGCGCAACCTCCGGTACACCGTCACGCTGGGCGAAGACCGGCAGGTCGTCTCAATCGACCCCGACGGCGGCGAACACGACCCAGAGTGGCAGGGCAACGTCCTCCGGGGCGCTGCCGTCGGGACGACGACCCACACCGTCGACGGGAGCGACACCCTCGTCCTGGCGGGCCTCGACCCGGGACTCGTCGTCGACCGAATCGTCGTGACCGTGAACGGGAGGGACGAGACGTATCTGGGGCCGCGTTCGACCCGGGTGTGAGTGGCGGCGTCGAACGCTGGCACACTGATGCGGAGCCACTGCGGGACCGCCCGTGGCTCGGTCCGCGCACTGCGGCCCGGTCGCTACTGGTCCCGCACGACGTGGTCGGCCAGGTCGAGGCCGAGTGCTTCGACCCCGTCGAGGACCAGTTCGGCCATCAGGCGAGCGCCCCGCTCGCTGAAGTGCGTGTCGTCGGCCACGCCGTCGGGATAGTTCGGATGCTCGCCCGGCGGCAGGTGGTTGTAGAGCGCTTTCGACTCGGTTGGCCCCAGGTCGCGCAGGAGCGACCGACTTCGCTCGTCCACGTCGACGAGCGCAACGTCCTGGGCCCGTGCCACCTCGCGCGTCAACCCTGCGTAGACGCGATGCGTGTCGATGGGCACCCCGTCGTTGTCGAAGTGGCGGCGGGCGATCGGTGTGAGCAACACCGGGGTCGCCCCGCGCTCGCGCGTCTCCGCGACGAACCGCTCCAGGTTGGCCACGAACTCCTCCGCGGTCGTGTGCTGGGCTTTCGAGGGCACCTCGTCGTTGTGGCCGAACTGGACGAAGACGTAGTGGCGCTCGGCCAGGGTCTGGACGACTGGGTCCCAGTGTCCCTCCTCGGAGAACGTCCGGGTACTGCGCCCGTTGCGGGCGTGATTTTCGACGGTCACCGCGCCGTCGAATCGCCGGGCCAAGGGCGTCCCCCAGCCGGTTTCGGGGCGTTCGTTCGCGGCTTTGTCCGCAGCCGTGGAATCTCCGATCAGGTGAACGGTGACGGACTCGGCCGACATTTCTGGAGCAGTCGTCGGGGTGAAAAATATATGCACCGGTGCGGTTCGAGGGCCGTCACTCACCACCGCGGCTGGCCGTCCCGACCCCATCGACGGATCCACAGACGACCACGACGCTTTTCACGACGACCGGCAAACCAGGGGGTAATGGAAGCCCTCACGCTCGGTCCGGCAGGGACGTACTCTCACCGTGCAGCGAGTGCCGTCGCGGACGAGGTGTCGTTCGCCGAGTCGATGACCGACGTCATCGAAGCGGTCGCCAGCGGCGAGTACGAACGCGGCGTCGTTCCCGTCGAGAACAGCACCGACGGGTCGGTCAACGAATCGCTCGACGCCTTCGCCGAGTACGACGTCGCTATCGTTCGCGAACTCATCACGCCCATCCGCCACGCGCTGCTCGCGCAGGGCCCGGAGTTCTCGACGGTCGCCAGTCACGCGCAGGCGCTGGCCCAGTGTCGGGACTACCTCGACGAGAACTACCCGAACGCCACCCTGGAGGCGGTCGCGAGCACCGCCCGCGGGACCGAACGCGCCCGCGAAGACCCCTCGGTCGCCGGCATCGGCCACCCGAGCAACGCGGGCGACGACCTGCAAGTCCTCGCCGAGAACATCCAGGACCAGTCCTCGAACGCGACCCGCTTCGTCGCGCTCGCCCCGGCCAGCGAGCGGAGCGAAGCGGGGTCGAAGACCTCATTCATCGTCTATCCGAACGTCGACTACCCCGGTCTTCTGCTGGAACTCCTGGAACCCTTCGCCGACCGCGACATCAACCTGACTCGCGTCGAATCTCGCCCGAGCGGCGAGCGCCTCGGCGACTACGTCTTCCACATCGACATCTCGGCGGGCCTCTACGAGGAACGGACCCAGGCGGCCCTGGCGGAAATCGAGGCCATCGCCGACGACGGCTGGGTCCGGCGCCTGGGCTCCTACGACAGCGAAACGGTGCTGGACTGAGCGGCGAGCGGTGGTGACGGCGCGGTCCGCTGGGGCCTCGCTATCGGTGGCAAATCCCCGGACCTGGCAGGCGGCTTAAGACCGTCGGGGGTGTACGGACCGATAGCATGACACGCAGCACCGACCCCTTCGGCGACATCGAAGAACTGCTCGACGTGATGACTGGTGGGTTCGAGACGGGCGGGGAGTTCCCCGTCGACCTCGCGGACACCGGCGACGAGTTCGTCGTCGTCGCCGACCTGCCCGGCTACGAACGCGACGACATCGGCGTCCAGTTGACCGACTCGACGACCCTGTTGCTCTCGGCGACTCGCGAGACCGACCGCGTCGAGGCGGCCGAGCGCTACGTCACCCAGGAGCGAACCAGCGAGTCCGTCTCCCGCCGGGTCGGCGTCCCGGAACCGGTCGTCGAATCCGAGGCCGCGGCGACCTACGAGAACGGCGTTCTCACGGTGACACTCCCGAAACAGACGGGCAGTGACGACACCGGCACGGACATCCCGGTCAACTGACTGGCCACCGAACGGGGCGGTGGGTTCCCAGGTGGTCGTGTCGGCCGTCTGCGCGACCACCGGCAGTCGACAACCGCAAACTGCATTCGGGCTGGGGTCCTGTCGCCGGTATGGTACTCCAACCCGGCGATCCGGTACCCGACATCGTCGCCAGCAACCAGGACGGCGAGCGCGTCGAACCCGACTGGGCGGGCGTCTCGGTCGTCTACTTCTACCCGAAAGACGACACGCCAGGGTGTACGACCGAAGCCGAACAGTTCCAGGCCGAGCGCGAGAGCTACGAGGCCGCCGACGTGCGCGTCTACGGCATCTCGACCGACGGCGTCGACTCCCACGCTGCCTTCGCCGCGGAGTACGACATCGAGTTCGACCTGCTGGCCGACCCCGACGCAAAACTCGTCGACGCGTTCGACGTGGACCAGCGCCAGGGCGTCGCGAGTCGAACGACGTTCGTCGTCGTCGACGGATCCGTCCAGGCCGTCTACGACGGCGTCGACCCGGACGGCCACGCGCGAAACGTGCTCGCCGACCTCATCGAGACCGGCATCGTCACACTCGAGGAGTGACTGTCCGACCGCGGCCGGCCCCGTCGGACCGCGGCCGGCCGACCCCCTTCAGAAGACTTATTCAGGACTCGGATCCGATACCCGACAGTGAGAATCGCACGCGGTAGTCTTCGCTACGCGCTCCTGGCAGTGGTCCTCGCAGCCGTGGCGTTCCCGTTCTCGCGAGTCGCGAGCGCGGCGTGTCTCGTGGCCGGCGTCGGCGTGGTCTACTTCCATCGCGACCCGGCCAGGGTCGTCCCACCGCAGGGGGTCGTCTCGCCCGCCGACGGGAAAGTCACGGTCGTTCGGGAGGAGGACGACGGCCTTCGCCTGGGCATCTACATGAGTGGCTGGGACGTCCACGTCAATCGAGCGCCGGTAGACGGCGACGTCACGAGGGTCGAGCACGTCCCCGGGTCGAACAAGCTCGCCTTCACCAAGGAGTCCGAACACAATGAACGGCTCCGCTTCGAGTTCGGCGAGTTTACCGCCGAACAGATCGCTGGCACCTTCGCCCGGCGAACGTATTCGTACGTCGAACCCGGCGACGAGGTGGCACGCGGCCAGCGCATCGGTCACATCTCCTTCGGGAGCCGGTTCGACGTCGTGTTCCCGCCCGAGTACGACCCGGAGGACCTCACGGTCGACGTCGGTCACCGCCTCTACGCCGGGGAAACGGTCATCGCACCGGAGCGGTCGGCCGTCGAACCGGAACCCGAACCGACGGCCGAGGCCCAGGTCTGAGGCCAGTCGGCGGTGAGTGTTGCTTCCTTGCAGCCACTCGCCCGCCAGATGCCACCGAGCTGTGGCCGATCCGACGAGAGTTGCTGGTAATTTTGGTCACATTACTATCTAGTTCTCATCACTTGTTATCCTGACATATTTACGCGCGGAGATAGCAGTTCCGTGCGAGCGATGTCTGGGACACGTGACGGGGACGAGCGTACGCGACCGCTGGGGGAGTGTGCGTACGACTCGTCGGTGGTCGCTCGCGACGACGTCTTCTTCAGAACGCTGGTCGAGAGCGCGTCCGATACCATCGTGACCATCGACGAGGCGGGGACCATCGTCTTCGCGAACCCGGCGATCGAACGGACCTTCGATTTCGAGCCCGAGGAGTTGATCGGACGCCCGGTGACGGCCTTCGTGCCGAAAGACGAGCGGGCGCGGATCCGCGAGGCGTTCGACTCGCTCGGCGACGAGGACGCCTCGAAAATCGCGTGGGACGGCGTCGAGACGGTCGGTCGTCACCGTGACGGGCGACTGGTTCCGATCGAACTCTCCTTGCGAGCCCATCGACACGAGGGGACGTGGCTCCTGACGGCCATCGTCAGGGACGTCTCCGACCGCCACGCCGAACGCGCCCAGCGCCAGCGCGAACGGGACCTGACCGACCAGCTACTCCGGACGGTCCCGACCGGACTGCTCGTCCTCTCGACCGACGGCGTCATTCGGCGGATGAACGACCGGGCCGGCGACATTCTCGGGGTCGACCCGCCGACGGTCATCGGTGAGACCCGCGAACTCGACGCCTGGCGCCTCCTCGACGAATTCGGCGAGCCGGTGCCCCCGGAGGAACGGGTGTTCCAGCTGGCGCGCGATACTGGCCAGCCGGTGATGGAGGTCGAACACCAGGTCGAACGTGCAGACGGCGACCGCGTCTGGGTGCAGGTCGGCGCCGCGCCGCTCCTCGGCGGCGAGGAGGGTGACCGGATCGTCATCGTCGTCGAGGACATCACGGACCAGAAAGAACGCGAGCAGCGTCTGCGCGAGCAAAACGAGCAACTCGAACGGCTCGACCGCATCAACGCCGTCATACGGAAGATCGACCAGGCGCTCGTGCGCGCGACGACGCGGCGGGAGATAGACGAGGCCGTCTGTGACGCACTCGCGACGGCCGATCCCTATCGGTTCGCCTGGATCGGCGACGTGACCGCCCGGAGCGACGAAGTGAATCCGCGGGCCAGCGGCGGGGACATCGGGGAGTATCTCGACGCGGTCGGGTCGTCTCCCACGGGCGATCCGTCGGGGAGTGGGCCGGCCGCTCGCGCCATCCGGTCGCGGTCCGTCCAGATCACCCACGACGTGGAGACAGACCCGGCGTTCGACGGGGTGCGAGCGGCCGCGGCCGAACACGACATCCGGTCGGCCGCCAGCGTCCCCATCGTCTACGACGAGACGGTCTACGGCGTCCTGACGGTGTACGCAGACGAGTCGAGCGTCTTCGACGAGACCGAACAGGACGTGCTGGCCGAACTCGGTGCGACCATCGGCCACGCGATCAACGCCGCGACGACCCGCCAGGCGCTCGTCGCCGACCGCGTCACCGAACTGACGCTCCAGGTCGAGGGCGACCTCTTCCCGGCGGTGTTGTCGGCGGCCAAAGACTGTACGGTGACCTTCGAGGGTGCGACCGTCGAGTCCGACGAGGCCTTCCGGTACTACCTCACCGTCGAAGGGGCGGACCCGGACGAGGTGGTCGCCTTCGCCGAAGATCATCCGCGCGTCGCGGCTGCACGTATCGTCAGCGTCGGCCCGGAGGGTGCAACCCTGCTCGAGGTGGCCCTCGACGGCGGCAGTGCGTTCGCACTCGTCGCGAGACACGGCGGCGTCGTGCGCTCGGCCACGGCGACCGACGGCGAGTGCGAACTCGTCGTCGAACTGCCGCTCTCGGCGGACGTTCGGACCGTCGTCGACGTCCTCGAAGGGCACTTCGGGAGCGTCGAGGTTCGGTCCCAACAGGACCGGACGCGCGAGGAGGGGCCACTGCTCTCGCGGCGGATGTTCGGCGCGGACCTGACCGAACGCCAGCGGACGGCACTCGAAACCGCCTACTACGCCGGCTTCTTCGAGTGGCCCCGGGAGTCGACTGGGGAAGAGGTCGCCGACACGCTCGGCGTCTCGGCACCGACGTTCCACAAACACCTGCGGGTGGCAGAACGCAAACTCCTCGCGACCCTGTTCGGCGACGACCATACGCCGAAACGACACTAACCGTTTAGCCACGTCACTGATTACCGTACACCGGGTTGTTCGACGTAGACGTATGGAACAGAGTCAGCACGAACGTTTCGGACAGGGGGAGTCGTCCGGGACAGCGCCGACAGACGAATTATTTGGCGTCCTCGCGAACGCGAACCGTCGGTTCGTCCTCGAACACCTTTCGAACCGTGAGTCAGACCCGACGCTGAGCCAGCTAGCCGCCACGCTGGCCGATTGGAACGAGACCCTCTCAGAGGAAGACGCACGAATCGCGTTGCATCACGTGCACCTGCCGAAACTCGAAGAGGTCGGAATCGTTACCTACGACGAGACGATTTCACTGACGAACGAGGCGGCCGTGTCGCTCAACCTCGTCGATCAGTCCTGAGAGGCGCGGAGCTGGGGGGCTCCGCAGGTAGCGGTTCTTCTGGCTGGTGCCCGGTCGATGAGCCCCGGCGGTGTCGGCCGAGACCCGAGCGAGGCGCTCGGCGAGCCGTCTCGGCGGTGATCACCACGGAACCTCCGCGACCGGCGGGCAACGGCGAGCGAACGCGAACTCGGACGCCAGTCTCAGTCGATCCGGATCGCCGGCCGACCGGGCTGTGCGTTGCCGGCGATGTCCTCGGCAGCGTCCTCGGCCGCCTGGACGACCACGGTCGCCTCGAACTCGTCCTCGATCAGCCACGCGGCCCGGTCCAGGGCGGCCCGCTCGGCTTCCGGCGCGAGTACGTCCGAGAGTGCCTCGCGCTCGGCCTGCAGATCCTTGGCGAAGTCCGCGGCGTCGCTGCCGTGGCGCTGGATCTCCTCGCGACCCATCAGCGCGCCGACGAGGTTGTCGGCGTCGGAGTCGCGGGCGAACTGGTGGGCCTCGTGCTTCCAATCGGGGGCGACGACGAGCGTGATCTCCTCGGGGTTCTCGATACCGACGGTCTCGACGATGTCGCGCACGTCCTCGCGGGTGTTCTCGACCAGACGGCTGGCCACGTCGTAGTCCGCGGGCAGGTCGGCCTCGGGCCACTCGGCCTCGGCGAGCAGTCCGTCGCCGTCCAGTCGCTCCCAGACCTCCTCCCCGACGTGGGGCGCGACCGGGCCGAGGAGTTTCGCGACCGCTCGAACCCCTCGCTCGACCGTCGCCTGGTCCGAGCCGTCGCGCTCGTGATACCGGCGCAGCAGCGAGACCAGGTCGCGCACGGCCTGCAGCGCGTGGTTGAACCGGAAGGCCTCGAACTCCTCGGTCACGCGGGCGGTCGTCGCCGCGATTTCGCGCTCGACGTACGCCGCGACGGGGTCCTCCTCGTCGTCGCCAGCGGTCGCCGCGCCGCTCCCGGACGGGTCCGCGCTCGACTCGGCGAGTTCGTCGGCCAGGTCGTAGACGCTCTGCAGGAACTGGTAGGCCGAGCGGACGCCCTCGGGGCTCCAGGCGAACTCCTTCTCCGGCTGGGCGGCCTCCATGATGAACAGGCGGGCCGTGTCGGCGCCGTACTCGTCGACTATCCGCTGTGGCGAGACGCCGTTGCCTTTCGACTTGGACATCTTGTTGCCGTCTTCGCCCAGCACCATCCCCTGGTTGGTCAGGTTCGTGAACGGCTCTCGAACGCCATCCACGAGGCCGATGTCGTCGAGCACCTTCGTAAAGAAGCGGGCATAGAGCAGGTGCATGACGGCGTGTTCGATGCCGCCGACGTACTGGTCGACGGGCATCCAGTCGCTCGCCCGCTCGCTGTCGAAGGGCGCGTCGGCCATGCTCGCGGGTCCTCCGTCCCCGCTCGCTGTTTCCGAGGCGCTCCGCGCCTCGCCGTCCGGCGAGATGAACCGCAGGAAGTACCACGACGAGTCGACGAACGTGTCCATCGTGTCCGTCTCGCGCTCGGCCGGCCCGCCGCAGTCGGGACACTCCACTGCCTTCCACTCCTCGGCGGCGTCCAGCGGATTGCCCGTCGTGTGGACGAACTCCGGGAGTTCGACCGGCAGGTCCTTCTCTGGCACCTCCACGTGGCCACACTCCTCGCAGTGGATCATCGGGATGGGAGTGCCCCAGTAGCGCTGGCGGGAGATGCCCCAGTCCCGGAGGTTGTATTCAGTTCGGTGCTCGCCGTCGAACACCTCGACGAATTGCTCGCGGGCCGCTTCACTCGTGAGCCCGTCGTACTCGCCGCTGTCGACCAGCATTCCGTCTTCGGGGTAGGCCGCCTCCTGCACGTCGACGTCATCGGGGTCAACGTCGGCGTCGTCGGTCGGTTCGACGACCTGGACGATGTCGATGTCGTGGGCCTCGGCGAACTCGTGGTCGCGCTCGTCGTGGGCCGGCACGGCATACAGCGCGCCGGTCCCAACGTCGGTCAGCACGTAGTCGGCCACGTACACCGGAATCTCCTCGCCGGAGGCGGGATTGACGGCGTATTCGCCGGTGAAGACGCCGGAGGTCACGTCGAGTTCGTCCTCGTCGGCCTGCTCGGCTTCCTGGATGTAGTCGGCGACGTCGTCGTTGTCCTCGGCGATTTCCTGTGCGACGGGATGCCCTGGGGCCAGCGAGAAGAAGGTCGCCCCGTAGATGGTGTCGAGTCGCGTCGTGAAGATGTCCACGTCGCCGTAGCCGGGGATCTCGAAGGCGACGCTCGCGCCCTCCTGGCGGCCGATCCAGTTGCGCTGCATCTCCCGGACGTTGTTCGGCCACCCCTCCAGGTCGTCCAGCGCCTCCAGCAGTTCCTCGGCGTAGTCGGTGATCGTGAAGAACCACTGGTCCATCTCGCGGTGTTCGATAGGCGTATCACAGCGCCAGCAGATCTCGTCGGCGGCGTCGCCGTCTTCGACCTGCTCGTCCGCGAGGACGGTCTCGCAGGAGGGACACCAGTTGAGTTCTGCGCCCTGGCGTTCGACGAGGCCTTCCTCGCGGAAGCGTTTGAACAGCCACTGGTTCCACTGGTAGTAGTCGGGGTCGCAGGTCGTGATCTCCCGATCCCAGTCGTAGCCAAAGCCCATCGATTTGAAC
>ENA-ORCR01000527-ORCR01000527.1-marine-metagenome-genome-assembly--contig:-NODE-527-length-19880-cov-3.153512_pt1 | contig 19880 bp, 16 predicted proteins | sample MGYA00237782_ERZ508514 | MGnify/ENA primary metagenome ERZ508514 (study PRJEB26185, sample SAMN06268960) | marine metagenome | isolation source: Eden Landing Ponds, San Francisco, CA, USA | place...
CGAGAAAAAGTTAAGACCGCACACCCAGATACGGGCGGATCTACTGAGGAATTTAAAGAAGTGAAGCAGGCTTATAATGTCCTGTCTGAAGACTGACTCAATCTCATCTGGATAGGCTTTAGATGAGTCAATCTAGCGACGTAGTGTCTCTATCAACTACACTGAATCCGAACGAACACGATTCGTGATTATGCATCCGAAAGCTCTCATTTGCGTTCGTGTCTACTCCAAAAGTGAGCTACCCAGGTAACCATTGTAGACAGTCATATAGGCGACGACAGCCGAATTGGCTTGGCTAGACCGTGCGAATAAGACATTGTTCCCTTGAGAAACAGATGCCTATTGAGACAAAGTGCCCGAGACAAGTATCGGAAATTCTGTTTTTATCCTGCAACGAATCACATGTTTAGTTGCATCCTGCAACTTAGCGAAGTCTTTTAAATAGGTATCGGCCGGTAAGGAAGGGAAATGCATCACAAAGACCACCCGCCAGGGAGCATCCGACGATACCGCGGGTTCTTGCCGCCCGCCGAAGTCATCGTCCTCACATCCCGAGCAGACGACGCGACCATCGCTGTTCTCGACGGCCCCGACGACGAGCACGTCGATCAAGCCCCGGATATAACCGCTAAGGAAAGCCGAATGGGGACGTCGGACATCAGACGACAGACAGCTGCGATGATCAGCGACCGCGATGACATCAGGATCCTCGCTAGTGACCCTGGAATGCTCGAACCGATCGAGACGGGGGGTGTCCGGAAAACAACTGGAATAATACCCCGTGGCAGCAAAACAATCAGATGAAACAACCCCATGTCCGCAATAATTCATCAAGAAATTCAACGCCGGGAGCAAATCGATAGAGGTGTGTGTCTACCGATGGGGACGGGGGTTGTCCGCAATTCTTGGTGCGAGAATTCTGTCAAGGTCCTCGGAGCCCACGAAACTGCATACCAGCCTGAAATGCGGTGATAGCTACCGCGAAGAGGATTACAACATAAAGCAGAGACGCTGACTCAACGATGCCCGTCACCGTCATCGTCGCAATGCCAACGACAATTAGCATCACAACAATCGGTAGCAGTCGATGAAGCGGGATGTCAGCCATAAATAATCCATATTCGTGTGACAGTATAGTAGTAACCCTGACCGAGGTTCACCGTCCAGAGTTGCTATACGCACCATTCTGTACTAAACAATCAGAAATTATCGGTATTGTTCTGGTGGGTAGAAAATGACGAGTGGCGCGACACCTAGCAGAGCATGAGGTACAACCAGTACGGTACCTGAATGATGCCGTCATCGACCTGCTGGATCGGGTCGCTGTCGCGGACAGTATCTCCTGCGAGGAGGAATCCAATCGGGGCGTCGTAGGTGTCCTGGAATTCTCGTACTGCTGCGAGCGCTGCGTCGCGGTCGCGTGACCGATATGCGAGTCCGACTGGAACAGGCGTGTCACCAACTTCGAAGACGAAGTCCACCTCTCCCTCTCGGCCGCACCAGTACTGAACAGATGGTGTGGGGTCGGGATTCCCCTGTGCAGCGTTGATGCCGTAGGCGAATCGCATCGTGTGGTCGAAAGCGGCGACGCGGGCGAGTTCTGCTTCTCGCTGGAAGTCGTTGCGCACTGCCGATGCGTCGCCGTCGGCGAGCGCCGTCACGAGGCCGGTGTCGCGGAGGTAGAGTCGGACACCGCGTGGGCGACTGTTGTCGTATTCTGTGACGCCGGTGAGAACGTAGAGTTCGCTGAGTGCGGGCAGGTAGCTGTCAGCGATCGTCCGCCGGTCAACGTCAAACAGTTCGACGAGGTCCTGATACCGGAACGGCTCAGCCCCCCGATTCCGAGCGGCGAGCGCACAGAGGCGTTCGAGATCCGCGATCGTTTGAATTGATTCGAAGCCGGGGACCTCTTGATACAGGGCATCGCGAACGTCCTCGCGCAGCTGTGCGTAGTCATCTTCCGTCAGATCTGCTGCGGACTCGGCGGCGCCGTCGAGGTCATAGCTGATGGTGCCACCCATCGCGAGGTAGTCAACGACCTGTGACTGGATGCGTCGTTCGACGTCTGCAACCTTCTCGTACTTCTGCTGAAGCTCTGCGACGAGTGACTCGGTCTCGCCACTCTGGAGAGCCGCTGGGAGGCTGTTCTCCCCGATCCGCAGAGAGGTGGGACTTATTCGAGTCTCTTCTTCCTCAAGATCGGGATACAACGTGAAGAGGTAGTCCCGGAATTTCTCTGGAAGAATCGGCTGGATAGCGTACTCTTCGGACGGCATCGCGACGCTTTCGAGTTCTCGTTCGACCTGGATGCCGGCGCTAGCAGTCACGACAACGTGTCGTCCCGGAACATCCTTGAGCAATTCCGCGACAGGGGCGCCCCACCCGTCGATGGTCGGCTTGTTCGGATGCTCGATCTGGTGGACATCGTCGATCAGGATGAAGTGTGGGTTGCCTGCCTCGATGCGGCCGAAAACCCTGCTCTCGTAGTACCGAACTGCGCGTCGCAGCTGTTCGTCCGATTGGAGTTGGTAGAGTGGGTCGGCATCAAAGGGTAGATAGAGGAATCGTTCCGGATCGTCGCCAGCCTCGATGCGATGGTGAATGAACTGGTGGAGGAGCGTGGTTTTCCCGACGCCACGCCGTCCGACGAGACCGAGAAGCGGTTGGTCCTCAAACTGGCTGCCGGACTCGTCGGGGCGGGCGAGATGGTAGAAGTCGCTCTTTTGTCGTGCTGGGAGTGAGAATGCCTCTGTCCCGTGTTCCCACCACGGATTATGGTCGTGAAGCGCCCGGACAAGAGCGTCACCAGCGTCGATAGGCATGGGTTTGTTGACTAACCCACGACGTTCTTCGCAATGATTGTTTCGACTCAATACTCGACAGTATAGAGTCGGTTACATACTAATAATCCATCTCCGAGAGTATAGTATTCTACCAATCTCGATATAAAGAACACTGTGATGAGCTTTTATCTATTAATACCTGCTCTATCTTGCTTATTGGCGAAGGTTTTATTACATCTTGGCGCACACTAGTGAGTGTAGAGGTGGATAAAGACGCATCGTAATGATGGTTACTCTCCCTTCGTTTCTGGGGGAGCGCACACACTGTCGTCAACTACCCGTTGGCCGTCCGGGGAATGGCAGGCCACACAGACACCATGGATACGATGTACGCGGACATAGAGGACGGGAAGCGTCACGATATCGCAGTCGAATTCATCACTCGGCGAGCCATCGACTGTGACGGAGAACACGTCCACCGCTTGGTGGTGGCCGATCGATCGGGGAAGCAGTTCACGGTACTCGCCACACCTGACAGTGAGACACTTCTGAGCCTGAAAACTGGGGCAACCCACCGCATCTCGGGGCTGCTGGGCGCTGCCCCTGTCACCTCAGTAGACGACATCGGGGCCGAGTGCCCTGATTGCGGAGGACGGCTTCGACAGGGACAGGTTGTCGATGCAACTGGAGCAGCCGTCACGCAAGCCGCGTCACAGCTCTCTCTCGACGAACCGTTCGGAATCATCGATGCCAGTGCGACCGTCCGTCGCGTTCGGGAGAACCGGTCGCTCGTCGACGACTGGACGCCAATGGACGACGACAGGTCGGTCACCCCACCCGACTACGTCTGTAGGTCCTGTGGGCGCCACGTCGACGCGTACGAACTTCGGGAGACAGCGGAGTTCGATCACATTCTCGAAAATCAGGTGGTAGAAAGCGCGTCAGCAGCGCCAGCAAGCCGAAACCCTGCGAGCCCGGAGACGGTCGGACTTGCCGCGGGCGGCGCGAAAGACGTGGCCAGCTTCCGGGAAAACGTCGCGAACGGGTATACGCCACAGCCGGAGGCGATCAGCGACGAGGGGCTGTTCTACGACTATCACTTCGAGACGGGAACGCGGACCGAATCGGACGCCCTGTTCGCGCCGCGCTACGCGGCTGCCGCGAGCGACCACCCGATCAGTGGGGAGACCGAGCGCTACCTGTCGGTGGGGCTGGATTCGACGCTCTCCGTCGACGAGTTCGAGCGGCCGCGGCTGGATCTCGTCGCCGTCCTCGACGTCTCCGGGTCGATGGACAGCTCCTTCGACGCGTACTACTACGACGAACACGGGCGCAAGCGCGAGGCCGAGGACGCTGAGGCGACGAAACTCGACGCGGCGACGCAGTCGCTGTGCGTGCTTACCGAGCAGCTCCACGCCGAGGACCGCCTCGGCGTCGTTCTCTATGACCACCGCGCCCACGTCGCGAAACCGCTCCGTGATGTCAGAACGACGGATATGCCGGCTATCCGTCGCCACATCCGTGAGATCGCTGCTGGCGGCAGTACGAACCTCGCGGACGGGTTCGAGGCGGCCGTCGACATGTTGGTCGACGGGACGCCCGGTCCTGACGTCGAGCGCCGTGTCGTCTTCATGACCGATATGATGCCGAACACGGGGACGACGGGGGACAGCGAACTCACCCAGCTGTTCGCGGACGCGGCCGCTGAGGGCGTCCATACGACGTTCATCGGCATGGGACTGGACGCGAACGCGGAGCTAGCGGACACCTTGTCGGGCATCCGCGGGGCGAACCACTACTTCATCCATTCGGCTACGGAGTTCGAGCGTCGGCTGGGCGAGGAGTTCGATTACATGGTTACCCCGCTGGTGTACGACCTGAACCTTGACCTCGACGCGGACGGCTACGAGATCGAGGCGGTTCACGGATCGCCATCCGCGGACGCCGCGACCGACCGCCTGATGCACGTCGGGACGCTGTTCCCCTCCGCCAAGCAGGACGGCGAGGCTCGGGGCGGCGTTGTCCTCGTTCGCCTCGAGCAGACGAGCCTGGACACCGACTTGGATCTGGTCGCCTCGTGGACGGAACGGGACGGTGGCGAGTACACCGAGCGCGTCACTGTCGACGTTCCTGACGAGTCTGGGACGTACGCCCACGAAGGCGTCCGGAAGGCGGTTGCGCTGGCCCGGTACGCTCGTGAACTCCGGACGTGGACGGCGGACATTCATGACCGCGCTGACGGCGCGACCGGTGTCGACGACTGGCTACTCCCTAACCAGCGCGGCCAGCACGAGCGTGAGTCCGTGCCGCTGGTCGTTCCTGACCGATACACTGAGCGGTTCGACCAGCTTCGCAGCTACCTTGTTGACGAGATGGCGGCTGTGGATGATGCGTCGATACAACAGGAGGTGGAACTTTTGGAGACACTGTGTCAGCAGGCGGCCGCGACGCCACAGGAGGTGCGTGACTGATGCTCGTGTTCGCGTTCGACCGGGACTGGACCGTTGACGTGAATCCACATCCCCGCCATGACGCTGTCCCGCTAGAGTGGGTACGCCATCTCGCCCACGAAACGCCACACGCGGTCTACGCCATCGGGAACCAGACGCTGGCTGCGGAAGCCGCGATTCCGGGTGTCGTCGACATCGTCGGTCGCCACCCCGACAATTGGGACGAGTGGCTTGGCGAGAAACAACCCGACGGCCGGTACGAGCAGTTCCCGCTTCGGCGCGAGCGTCTGTCACTCATCGCCGACATCCACCCGGACGCGGACGGCTACGTCGTTGTTGACGACCTCGATCTGAGTGATGTTGACGGGTGGGACCACTACCATGCGTGGGAGTTCGTCCCCGCAGTCAAACAGGGACAGATTCATTCCGACCTCCCGTGGGTTCGTGATATCGTGACCGACGGTGGGCTCCCTACGTCCGCCGGGATCATGCCGTCGGACGCGTCGATGCTCTCGTCGTTTCTCGACGATTACACCGATGCGGCCGGATTTGAGATCACGTACATGGATGATGGGACTGAACGAAAGCGGCTCTGTCATGACGTGTCGATGGATGCTGTGGCACTCGAACGACCCTCGATAGCGCCAGCACTCCAGTGTACCCCGCTCGCACCAGACAGTGACCAGTTCACGGTCCCCGTTGACGCGATGGAGTTGCTCTCTGTGGTTGAACCGCCCCCGGAGCTGTACACGGCTGACGCAGAGACGCCTGCCGAGGAAGCACTGGGACTTCGCCGCCTCGCCAGTACGCATCCTGAGGAAGTCCGTGTTTCATCGCTTCTCTCGATTTTAGACCGCACCGACGGTGATAGGAGACAAGATGAAAACGCACTCCGAGCCCTGCGTCAGGTCGCCCTAGTGCGCCCAACAGAATGTACGCCAGCCATTCCAATCCTCCAGACGTTACTGGCAGAAGAAGGCCGCTCCGCACAGGTGGATGTGCTGGCTACCCTCAGAACCATCGGCGATACCGATCCAGGGGCAATTGTTCCACTCGCTGACGATATTGTTCCATATCTGGATTCAAATATAATCTCTGTCCGACGTGAAGCGACCAGATGTGTTGCTACAATTGCTAATGAATGTCCTGAGGACGCCGTGGACGCAATTCCGGCGCTCGCAGTGATCATCGAAGATGAGGCTGATTCACTCCCGCACGCGGTGTATGCCCTATCGCGGATCTCACGTGAGTATCCAGAAGCAGTGAAACCAGTTGCTGAACCACTCGGCGAAGTCATCCTTGATGACTCGCTGTCGGACACTGTCCGGTTGAACGCGACTGCTGGGCTCGGTCGGGTCGTCGGTGAACACCCGAGCATTGCCGTCGAGATCGTTGACGATGTTACAACCCTGTTTAGCGCTGAGAATCCACAGCTCCGGAATAACGCAATCGCGCTGATTGGCGATGTGGCGATTATTCACACCGACGTCGTTGAGCCGTACACTGAGGCGATCGCTCCCTTGCTAACGGTCGATGACACGTACACTCGAATTAACGCAAGTGGTGCGCTGAGCCGCGTCGCTGACGACTTCCCAGAATCGGTTGCGCACGTCACGCCGACGTTTATTGAGCTGCTGTCGGATGACGATCCCCGGGTCCGTGAGAACGGCTGCTGGGCACTTGGATACCTCTCTGCTGGAGAAGCGATCTCGGAGCTTGAAGATCGCGCCCAGGAAGACGACAACGCAGATGTCCGCAAGCGGGCATCATGGGCGCTCGCCCAGATCAACCAGTGATGCTTATGTCGATGATCCGATTGCTGCCCCGGTCGACAGCGTTCACGGGTATAGGATTATACGACCAGACAGACATCGTAGTTCTATGACAATTAAAGATAACGCAGAGGGGTGTCTCCTTGGGTTGGCTGGTGGTGATGCTCTCGGTCGGCCGGTCGAATTAAAAACCGCCGAGCAGATCGCGTCCCGCCATGGCGAAGTAACGGAGATGCTCGGCCAGGGTACGCACGGCCAGCCACCGGGAACAATTACTGATGACACTGAGATGGCGCTCTGTATCGCAGAGAGCCTTGCTGATCGACGTGGCTTTGACCCACCTGACGTGGCAGATCGATTCGTCAACTGGCTCGATTCGAACCCGTTTGATATCGGATTGATGACGCGCGATTCCCTGTCTCAGATTAGACAGGGCGCGTCGTGGGAGGAGGCTGGCTCGACTGTCTGGAAATCGCGACCGGAGGGGTCCAACGCCGGCAATGGGAGTATCATGCGGTGTGCGCCATACGCGATCGCGTTTCGACACTTCGAAACAGAACTCACTCAGGTCAGTCAGCTTTCGTCGGCGATTACACACGCTGACCCGCGCTGCCGGTGGGGCTGTGTGATTCTTAACCGGACGCTCGCTAACCTGATTCTCAACAAACGCGACCCGCTCCGAACCGCGCTCATGGGTACCCATACGGCTCCCGACGAGCTTCGAACGGCACTTACACAGGTCCGAGGGGTAATTAGTGGTGACCGTGATTCCGCCGCCTTTGAAACCCAACTTGGGACTTCAGGGTATGTCGTTGACTCACTCCAAGCTGGGCTCTACTACGGTTTGACCGCAGCGTCCGCCAAAGCAGCGATCGTTCAGGCTGTGAACAGCGGTGGCGACACGGACACTATCGGTGCGATCGCCGGCACTGTCGCTGGTGCCCGATTTGGGGCAGCTGACATTCCGAATCAATGGACCGAAGCGATTGAGGAATCCGACCGCATCAAGCGATTAGCACAGCGATTGCTGACGATCCGGATGCGGATTCCTAGCAAGCGATGTACGACGATGGATGATGGAACCCTCGTCTTCAGGGAACGTACCATTGAGGGACCTGCGTACATTTCAGCTGGCGAATTTCAGGAGGCGACTATTGGACACCGTCCACACCCTGCGCCACATCGTAGTATCAGAACTGCGTATCATGAGCTGACACCCGCGACGGCTGCGATGCTCGACTGGGAACGGCGAGCGTACGCGGTTTTCAGTGATCGGTGTTCCGCATATACTGGCCCACGGATCGACATCGATGGGGAGGCGGGCTTCTCGCAGCCGTCGCTCGTCCCTGTGCCACAATACCCGTTCGTCGACGCTTTCGATGAACTCCCCGAACAAGACCAGAAGCGAATCAAGCGCGATGGGCAGGCGGCAGCAGACGCCTTCGTTCGGGCGTACGCGGCGTTCACAGGGATCCGGCACCCGATAACAGCAACCGAGACCGAAGCGATCGGCATCAAACGTCTGGATCCGATTGCGGGAGCGACGCGAGTGCTAGTCGGGACGTTCGCTGACGCCGGTGAGGCGTTGTTGGGAACGTTTGAGAGTGGTGGCTACGACTCGCCAGCGGAAATCGAAGCAGCCTTCGATATCTCGATCGGTGAGGAGATCATTGCGGAGCACCCACGTGCAGTCTACGAGGTTGCCGAGCTCTTCCCACAATTAGCAAGTGGTATGGGTGCTATTCTGGATTACCTCACACAGCTTTGCCTCCCTAAGCAGCAACAGACGTTGACGGACATCAGCCCAGAGGAACAACTTGCGGACCTCCGTGATAAGGCCCACACAAGGGTCGGGGAACTCCACGTCATGTACGAATCGCTCCAACGTGTAGCAGTCCGGCATCCCGAGATCGAACGCGAGCAATGGCAAACCAGTACTGGTCAGTCGGGGGTTACTGATTAACATTCTCCCGCGCCTGACGACGCGGGGATCCCACGACAACGGACCGCTAGTTTGGATAATGATTTCTACTTGTACGTTCAGATGTATTCAGATGAATGACGGATCAATCTTGGAAGCTAATTTCATCCAGGTATGCCAGTACTTTGGTCAAGAAGCACACTTCACCGACGAGGCGAAGAACGAGATAAAAGAGGGAATGAGAGGGCGTTGTTTTGAGGTAAGAGATAGATTTGAGGTGGAACATGAACCACAGTCAGAAGTTGAAGAGAAACTTGTCCCATATTTTGAAATGAAGGTCGTTTATTGTGAACCTGAAGAGAAAGTTCGAGTGACAGACAATACAGAGATACAAGTAGATAATATTGTGGATCGACCTTACCATCCGCCAGCATCAAGCAGACGGGAATAGTCAATTAAGCAGTCAGAATTAGTAGATCCAATAAAAATTAAAAATCCTGATGACAAGCGCTCTTAGTCAGCTAGCTCTATCCCGTTGAGTTGTTCAAGAACTCCATCACTTACCTGAGACTGTGCTGCTTCGGTTTCAGCCTGTTCGGTAACTCGTCGACGCTTTTCAAGAACAATTTCAGAGTCAAGCTGATTAAGGATTTTTTCGACGATCTCGTGAATACGTGCTTCCTCGAAGTAGTCGAAGGAAACTACACCTCCCTTGAAATAGATGTTCCCCGAGCGAGACTTGTGGGTAGTGTGTCGGATGTCGTGCTCAGTGTCCTCAACTGCGGCTTCCATCGCATCGTACCAGAGGTGATTTGATCCGAGGTATCTGTCCTTGTATTGTTCCTTGGTTTCCTCTGAGAAGTCGACATTTGGTCTGCTGATTTTGACTTCAACATCCTCGCCCTCAGACCCAGAGACGGTGATCTCGATATCGATATTCTCACCGCTGAGTGGGAGAGTTTTACTAAGTTCTCGTGTCTGGCTCTTGTGAACCATATCAGAATCGTATTGAAACCATTATAAAAATCCATCTCAAAAACCGTATCATTATTCTAGATACGGTTTATCACAAATGCTTATATATCCAATCCGTTACCCCTAATCTATGTCTGAGGATAAATTCAGGGCGCATGATCTTGACAGAGATCGTGGAATACTAACGGTCGAGGACCGGCGGTTTCTGGTCGGTGAAATGGACTACGAGAACCCACAGAGTGCTCGACGTACTCGTGCCCGAATTCGTCAGCGCGTGACTAACGCTCTCCTTGACTTCGAACTGCTTCGTCAGCTCGAGGATCGTGACCGAAATCAGATTTTTGAAGATCAAGAGTTTGGTGGGGCATTCGCGTCAAGTTATTCATTTTTGTATGACGGCCTACTCCGATATTGGGAGGATTACGAACACGTAGACATGAACCTCAGAATATATCTAGAGCAAGCCATTCAGAATGGTGACTTCGCTCGAGGCTACCGAACAGAATTTACTATGAAGACTTCCCGTGAAGAACTTGATGAGCCAGAGGAGATTTTCCAACGGGCAAAAAGTCAGGGGTTTGATTCGTTGACGTGGCCAGAATTCGAGTATATTTGGGAAAGTAGTGAAGTAAACGCAGAAGAGTTCGCAAAGTATCTCTCTCAGATGTTTGGTGAGGACATTGCCAGTAGAGACATCAGATACGAACGCCGGAAGATTGAACAATGGCAAGATGACCAGAAGTAACCAGTCTCTGCTTTGGATGGCTCTGTTGAAACCCTTCGATGTTAGTCTATCTCAGACTACGTGCTGTATATAGAGCGTATATCGGTCGACAGTCTCTCAGAAAATAAAATGGCGAGAATTTATTGATAGCTTATATATAAGTTGTAGCGAACTGAACAAGTGCTAGTGACGACTCATATCCTCAAGTCCGGTCATAAAGAATTTTTCGAGTATTGGCAGGAGTTCAATCTTGTCTCCATTGGCTGGTCAGCAACAGCCAATCCAGTACTGGATGGGGCTCCACGCGGCAAAATTAAGGATATCATCAGGGAAGAGTATCCAGAGGATGACCCCGGAGGAGCTGCTGGAAAGGTAATTCGTTTTGTGGGTCGAGAAAACAAATCCAACCATATCGAGGCCGGAGATACTGTGATTGTGGCTGGATCAGATAGTGTCCGCGGACGCGGGGTGATTAGAGCGGTCGTTGAGGTTGGAGAAGCAGAGGCTGTCGAGTCGCAGCTTGATCCTGAATTTCCACATCGGCTATATCGCGACATCCGGGAGTGGAAGTACAACGGAGGCCCGGTTGCTCGCACAGCCCTCTCCGAGAAATTCCGTCAAGGTGGCGAATACACAACACGCGCGCCCAGTGCGCTACGAGAATGGACTGGGGCCGGACAGCAACAGGTCGAAGAATTGATCGAGGAGTTAGAGAATACAGCGACGATCAAGCCAAAACAGTACGCCTTCGACTACGACGAAAAGGTTGTCCAGGCACATATACGCGATCACGTCGATAAGTTTCAACGGGATGCTCAGATTGTCTCTGAAGAGTTCGAAAAAGAGTATTACACTGAGGATGGCAAGTTCGCAGACTTTGTCTTTTTTTCAGAAGACGAGTTGATCACCGTTGTCGAAATCAAACGCGGACTCTCTCCACAGGCAGCAGTAGACCAACTCCGTCACTATATGGATATGATTAGTAACAACAGAGACGAGGGAGTCCGGGGCATACTGCTTGCTGAGGAGTTTGACGATCTCGAAGAATTCAGAGATAGCATTGGCAGGGACGATATCTCACTGATGCGATTCTCTGTGACTTTACAATACGATGAGGTACCGATCTGAATACGTCTTGTATCCTGGTAACTCGCTCAAGCAGGACAAGCACTACTTCACCCGAGTAGAGTACGACACCAAGGGGGAGAGCGGACCCACGGAGTAGTCAATATGGGCACGCAGGAAACTTGCTGACCAGGAAACCCACTTCGATCTTAAACTCACAGATGTCATCATCACAGAGTGTGTCGAACGCGGTGTTGGAGCGTTCGCAGTAAGTTGGCCCGAAGATGTACGAGAGTCTGATTAGGGCAAAGCGAGGAACAAGGAGTTACACTCGTGAGCGTTCGACCGACCCTCCGAGTACTCGCGTACAAAGGTGAGAGAACGCGGCGTGGAGGTACTTAAAGAAAACAAGTGAAACACCTAGAACACGTGTTCACAGTGCGGCGACGGCACAAAGTCGAATCGAGTTGAACGTGGCCAGTACATCTGTTCGTCATGCGAGTTGGTAGCCAACGCGGATTGCAACGGAGCTGAGAATATGCGCCAGAAGATAATCCGAGTCCGCACGGAGAGGGTAGGAGTAACGGCTGTGTGGCACAGTCATCGGCACACTTGTTCGCCACGAGATCGGACCGCTTATGACGAGAGAACGGGCCGTGCCGTTGACCAGCAAATATTCCACCTGCGGTACGGGGACCCCGTCGTTTACGACGGAGAGGATGTCACAGACAACAGAGCTATTCATACAGAATTCGACACCAAGCCGTTCTCGATCGTCGTCTTCGTCTACTCGGTTAATTAAAGAACGAATAGGGCTTCCAACTGTTAGTGAGTGATCAAGGTTGGGAGTTGGGACGTATTCTGTTTCGTGTGAACATTCACCGGGATAGAATGAACCGGCGTGAGGAAGGCTATCTGGTGAGGATAACCACTACACTTTCAAACACGTGCCTGAACTTCCCTATAACGAATGACGGATGAGCCAGCCGTTCTCGATTTGATGGACTCAGATCCCGCGTATTCTTCCGATCTCGGCGGTGCGTTTACTGATGACAGCAAACAATTACTGACAGAGCTTGACGATGATTGTATAGATCTCGTCGTTACCTCTCCTCCGTTTGCCTTACAGCACAAAAAGGAGTATGGAAATGAGGACCAAGAGGGGTACAACGACTGGTTCATGGAGTTTGCCAAAGAGGTACATCGTGTTCTAGCGCCCCATGGCAGCTTCGTCATCGAGATCGGTGGCGCATTCCAGAAGGGGTGGCCGAAGCGCTCACCTTACCAGTTCCAGCTCCTCACCCGCCTCGTCGAAGAGGGTGATTTCGACCTCGCACAGGATTTCTACTGGTACAACCCGGCAAAACTCCCCAACCCGATCGAATGGGTAAATGTTCGGAAAATCCGCGTTACCGACGCTGTCACCCACATCTGGTGGCTCTCAAAGGACGTCAACAAGGACTCTGCGGTCAAGGAAGGAGAACATCCACACCCGGAGGCAAGCAACCAGCGCGTGCTCCAAGAATACAGCGAGAGTCACAAGGAACTGCTCGAAACGGGGGAGTATAACGACGGAAAGAGGGGATCTGGGTGGGATATTGACGCAGAATCGTTCGCAAACGTGAATGATGGAGCCATCCCGGACAACTTGATTGAGGGCTTCGAAGCCGAGGATGTGCTCGACCGATACGACGAGATATCTGCGATGGAGTTCATCGAGCTCATCTCTGATGAGGACCCCGAGGACCTCTCGGCGGGAGACTTGCTTCGGATCCTCGGTATGGGTGGATCGACACCCGACAACCTTGTCGAGGCATCTAACACGGCCAGTAATACGCATTACCTCCGAATGTGTCGTGAGTTCGACTTCGACCACCACCCTGCACGATTTCCTCGGAAAATCCCCGAGTTCTTCATCAACTTCCTCACGCCAAACCCACCATACGATGAGTGGGATCGAGGCGAACTGGACCGTCCGGTCGTGTTAGACATCTTCGCTGGCAGTAACCTGACTGGCAAAGTCGCAGAAACAAATGGGCGGTATTGGCTCGGGTTCGAGAAAGAGGAGCAGTACGTTCAGACGTCGCAGTTCCGATTTATGGAGGAAGACGACATTCGTGACTCTCTAAACGATGAGTCAAACAATTTCGGTGAGTTCGCTGAGGTTGGCGACGACTAGACGAGGTTAGGAGTCGGATGCGGAGCCCGTCTCCTCGCCAAATTCATCTAAGCCGAGTTGAGTATCGTTGAACTTCCGTTCGACCTCCATGCCAGTAAGAAACCGCACTTCAGAGGCTTCGAGATACTTTGCGTCTTTCTCGAAGGAAAGCCAATATCGGCCGAAATCCTCCGCAGTCTTCCCCGTGATATTGGACCCGCCGAATATATCCAGCACAACCGGCTTATCGAGATACCCGCGTTCCCAATCATCGTACGGTGGATTGGGGGTAAGGAACTTCACGAAGAACTCCGGAATCTCTTTTGGAAAACGTGCTGGATGCTTGTCTAACCCCGCCCGCTCACACATCTTATCGTAGTGGGTCTGGCTGCCTGTGTTCGTCGCCGAAATCATATTATCAGGGATTGCGCCCCCTGAATCGGTGAAAAACCCCTCTTCGCTAATATTGTGGCCTGACGGACGCTCTCCAGCGTTGTATTCACCTTTCTCCATGAGATCTTGCTGGCTCTCACTATAATCCGTTAGTACTCGGCGGTTATCCGCCTCTGGAATCGGTTGACTGTTTGGTTCAGTCGCACTATCAGTAGAGATGTTCGGTGCGAGCCACCAGATATGCGTCACTGCATCACTCGCCCGGATACGTCTCCGGTTGACCCACTCTGCGGGCGACGGGAGTTTCGCTGGATTGTGCCAGTAGAAATCCTGAGCGAGCTTGAAGCCCACCTCATCGTTAGTGAGTTCGGTGAGAAGCTCGAACTGGTAAGTCGATCGCGAAGGTTCTCCCTTGTTGAATGCGCCACCAATTTCGATGACGAAGCTGCCATGGGGCGCCAGAACTCGCTTGACCTCCTCAGCGAATTCGAGAAACCACGATTGGTAATCCTGGTCATCTTCGTCCCAATCGTCGCCGTACTCTTTCTGGTGAGCAAGCTCGAACGGTGGTGAAGTTACCACGATATCAATCGAATTTGACGGCAGATCTTCGAGGAGATCACGACTGTCTCCGAGATAAGCCGCTCCGTTGTCCGTCGAATAGGCCGCGGAGTGAGAGAGGAGATCCGTTACCGGCGACGGCGAAGTCATATCGAGAAATCTCTCTCGACAGTAGTAAGTGGAGCGACTTTCCGTATTACTTGTTTAATTGGGAACTGTTCTCTATCTTGCATGGCTCTTTACTCTGTGAAGTCTGTTAGATCTCCCTTCTCGGATTCTGACTCCTGAAATCGTTCGAAATCATCCTCAAACTCTTGTACCATACTTTGGGCCGCTCCTGTGTCCTTCTCGATTCCGAATGAGCGGCCGCGGAAGGGCCCATCGTCGGGGATCTCCTTGGTTCGGCGAATGGAATGGAGCTGGGCTTCAAGCGCTTCGTTCAGTACAGCTGGATTCTCATCGTATGCCGGATCTGGCTGTCTGCTCAGCTTCAAAATCGTGTATGGCTCGTTTTGCATAATCCGGGCAGCCATCTGGATTGCATCTTCGCGAAACCCAGACCGGGCGACATAGAGGATAGTATTAGCATTCGTGAGCCGAGCGGTTGTCGTGACGCTTGCAATCTGTGTCGGCGTTACCTTCGACCGTGAGGCAGAACAGTGGATCAACCACCGAGTTAACGTTAGGTTCGCATCATCCATGATGACATCCGTGGTTGCCTCGTTCGTCCCGTTATCGTCGGTTCGTCGCCCAACATACGTCAGCCCTAATTGTCGCCCAAGTCGGACTCCAAGCGCTGTGAGTGCGGTCTCCTCTTCGGATGAGCTTCCATCATCGAGTGCGTTGTTGAGCTCGGTGAAATTGAGTCGAAGCGCCTCTCGTGGGATTCCCGTTCGATCGGCGTACTGCTCTAGTATTGGTTCAAGAACTTCAGCACCGAAGGCTTCAGTCGTCTCGATAAGGTTTGGTGAGCCACGCTGGGAGGTAACTTCGAGATATCCAACCGCTGCGAGTGGGTCAAGAATGTTCTCCGTGATTTTCGCTTGCGGGATGTCTTGATCGTGGATATTCGTTGCCAGCTTTCTGACTTCCGTATTCTCGATTGCTTCGTCAGGGTTGATCACCGCTAGTGCTCGGAGAAACGCCCGCTGTTCATCGGTGAGTTCTTCGAGCGCTTCGAGCTCCTCCGCAGTAAGCCCCAGTATCTCGTTGAGCCTGCTCGTGTTTATCTCGTAGTACGGACTTCCTGTGTTGAGAATCCCTGCTTCAGCGAGCCAGCCACGCATCTGACTCCAGTGATTCGACGTCTCTCCAACCCTGATGTCGTAATAGCGATTGAGAGCGTCCTTGATATGGTCTGCCGTCGTATCCTGCCCGGCAGATTTGAGGTCTCGAATTATGTCAACCACTTGCCGCCCGTGGAGGTTCAGCAGAATATGCCGGGCGAATTCTCGATACAGCTGGTCTTCGTCGTCCCTGAGGTCGTACAGCCGCTCGCCGAGATCGGTGAAGTAGAAATCGTCCGTAACGAGCTGATACCCCTGGCCCTTGAGTCCGAGGACGACGAGTCGTGCTCGCTCATCGGAGGTTCCAGAGTTTTCGAAGAAGCGCTCAGCAACGACTGACTTGAACTTCGCTTCTTCACCCTCGTGTTCTGCGACCAGGTTGAGGACCGCAGCGAGCTTCGTGTACCCTCCAGTATCGACATCAAGCTGCGCCGGGCTAAACGCATCTCCAAAGGGGAGATCAGATTCGTTCCCCACCATATGTAATTGTAGATTGATTTGTAACCACTGTATTAGTAGTGTCGTCGGGAGGGGGCAGGAGCGAAGACGGCCCTCTGAGAATCCGTCGTTTTCAGCTCATCCTACAGACATTTTTATATGATGAGCTGAATAGGTAGGACAGCTCAATGAGTCGATATAATGACGGTCAGGCGTCATCCCCTACGGACCTGATGGCGACGACGGATCCGAGCCAAGTGACGGATCTCTTGGGTGCTGAAAGGCCACAGTACGTCACGACAGCTGGGAACGAGAGTGTCAAGGTTCAGCCGTCTGTCGAGGCTGTTGGTGGGAACCCGATCCAAGGGGCTGCATACGCCGGTGATAGTCGATCGCTACTGGAAGCGGTTGAGGACGAATCGATCGATCTCGTGGTTACTTCGCCACCGTTTGCGCTCCAACGGAAGAAGGAATACGGGAACAAATCCCCTGAAGAATACGTCGACTGGTTCCTTGACTTTGCTGAGCGGGCCTACAGCGCGCTTGCTGCTGATGGCTCGCTCGTGATCGATATCGGCGGCGGTTGGCAGAAGGGCCAACCGCTTCGCTCACACTATCACTTCAAACTCCTCACGGCGCTCACGGACGATGACGGGCTACTCACCGACCGTATTGGTGAAAGCTTCAATCTCGCGCAGGACTTCTACTGGTATAATCCAGCCAAGCTCCCAACGCCCGCCCAGTGGGTAACTATCGAGCGGATTCGGGTCAAGGACGCTGTGAATCACGTCTGGTGGCTCTCGAAAGGAAATGCTCGAGAGAAGCCGGATAATCGGCGGGTGCTCAAAGAGTATAGCGATGCACAGAAGCGTCTCATCGAGACGGGATACGACGCCAAGACCCGTCCGAGCGAGCACAAAATTAGTGATACCTTCGACAAACCGACCGAAGACGGGGCAATTCGTCCCAACTTCAGAAACGCAATCGACGATGAAACGGTCGAGGAGAGTCCGTCGGAGCTGCTCGAAAAACTCGATGTGCCGGAGAATCTCTTGGAGGTCATTCTCGAGGAGGGGTTGACTGAGGAGCTCGTTCAAACACTGGGGGCCGCCTATACTGAGGACAACGTACTCGAGATCGCGAACACGCGTTCACAAACTCCATACCTCCAAGCCTGCAAAGAGACGGACACCGATATTCATCCAGCTCGGTTCCCTCGTGAGCTCCCGAAATTCTTCATTCAGTTTTTGACTGAGCCTGGAGACACGGTGTTGGACATCTTTGCTGGGAGTAACACCACCGGACAGATGGCCCAAAAGACCGGGCGAAAGTGGCTCGCGTTTGACGCTGAGGAGCGTTACTTGGAGGGCTCCAGGTACCGGTTCCAAGAACCCGCAGAGATTTCTTCGGCAGCGCCGTCCACGCCGGTCGCGAATACAGATTAACCCCCTGGCGACTATCCTGGCTTTAACTCCTTACTTTTGGATTTCGAGGAACGAGAGCATACACTCCTGGGGAAGCAGCCCTCCGTGGTAGTAACGATCGCCGCTGTACCCCTGCTTGCTGAAGTACTGGCGCGGATCAGCGAGGATCTGGATATCCGTGTCGAGATAGTCGAGTCCGGGCGTGTTCGCAGAGATGTGTACGCCGTTAGAAAGCCCACTCAGGTCATCCCCTGCGACACGGCGATACTTCACCTCACTGTCGGGGGCTTTTGAGGGAACGGCCTCGGTGGTCGTCCCTTCCGGAAGGAGAACAAATCCGTGGTCAGTAACGACGTAGATTCGGTCCCAGTTCTTGTTATCGAGCTTGTCCCGAATCATCGCCGCAAGATCATTGACGTAGTCGTCAAAGTGATGGACCATCTCGCCGATCTCGCCTTCGCCAACTTCGTCGATCTCCTTATCGTAGTAAGCAATGTGATGATGACCCCATCCAGAATCCCGATTGTCGGGGACTTCCCAGCCTTCGTCGCTGAGGAAGTCGACCCGCCGCTGTTTGGTCGAGAGCGATCGCTCCCCCTGGAAGGGTGTAAGCGCCCCGTTGTACATGTCAACAGAAAACCGGAACGCCCGCCCAGGCGTGAGTGCGGCCATCCCGAACTTCGTCTCGGAGGGAAGCGTCGAGAGGCGGGTTTCGTGGGTGACGTCGAAGGAATCGGTGAGTGCTTCGGCGAGTCGCTGACCGAGGTCGAACCGTAATGCGTCGATCAGCAAGACAGCAACGGTCCCGGCCTTCTCGAACTCGTCTTCATGATCGGTCCACCACTCATACGCTGAGTCCTTATCAACTAGGGGGTTCTTGACCTGCATCGACGCCTCAACCTCGTTGGCAAGCGTGTCGAGATACTCCCGATACCGATCGCCGAGCAACTCGTCCCGAAGGGTCGGTAACGTTGTCTTCGCTGGGTGGGCAGCCGGGATCCCTGTCTCGGGAGTACCTGTCAGCTGGAGTCGGAGCACTTCGTCATCAATCTGCCAACTTCCGTCTTCCGAGTCCGCATACGCCGTGAACGGATCATCGTCACTGGTTCGATTCTCCCAAGCTTCGAACTGATGTTGCAATCGTGCGAGGTGCTCGGCTTGGGCCCAGATATTGCGCCAACTGGTATGCTCAGGATAAACAGTCAGTGCGGTCTGCCTCGTCTGTGCATGATCAATACAAGTGGCGAGATCACCGGCCTCGAACCGATCGTGCCACACCTCCCAGAGAGCTTCATCGAGGGCGCGGTCGACTGGACAGTCAGCGTACTCCCAGACATCACCGAGACTCTGGATGACATCCGACCAGTACTCTACATCCAGATACTGCTCGGCCCGAGCCCTGGTCCCACCCATGTTGAGCAGCTCCGTCAGGGGGCTGTATGCAGATTCGCCATAACCCTCCTCGAACAGTGAGGCGTCGACGCCACTCTGATGGAGTGCCTGAGCGACAGCCCAGCGCCGGACCGTTTCCGTAATCTCGTCCGGGCCGGCATCGGCTGAAATTGGAACGTCGTCGTTGAGTCTGCGACGAACATCAGCGACTGTCTCTGGATCTCGACTGATTTCCGGCCAGCCATCCCGAAGGAGGTGGTCGATCAACTTCCCGCCACCCTTCGTGATAATCTCCTCGCGGAGAGCGTCGTACTGGGGGATCCCCCGCTGTTGGAACTTCTGCTTAATCAGGTCGGCGACCTCCGTCCGCGTAGTGGCGTCGTGCCGCTCGACGTCGAAGATGTCCCAGGGTTTGACCGCATAGAGATCGGCCGTGAGTTCTTCGATGCTGCAGGCTACTTCACCACCAGTTTCCCGGATATCGCGGAACCAATCACGCCCCGCTTTCGCCTCGGGGACGTACCACAGGACTGGTCGG
>ENA-ORCR01000528-ORCR01000528.1-marine-metagenome-genome-assembly--contig:-NODE-528-length-19858-cov-4.265659_pt1 | contig 19858 bp, 15 predicted proteins | sample MGYA00237782_ERZ508514 | MGnify/ENA primary metagenome ERZ508514 (study PRJEB26185, sample SAMN06268960) | marine metagenome | isolation source: Eden Landing Ponds, San Francisco, CA, USA | place...
CCCGCCTTCTCCCACGGATTGCTTTCCATCTACAGAACAGGTCGCTAAGACTTCATATGGGACCCGATCGCCCATCTAGCTTTCGATTATCTGTCTTGAGTTAACGTCTTGTGTAGGCCCAAGTGATATATTCTCATCATAAACATCTCTGCCATTTTTTCAACAGATATATTTAGTGTGACATCATCGTCAATGAGATTCACTACATCGATCTGTCTCAGTCCTGGTGGAGGAGAACTATCTGAGAGACATCCTGAAAGTGAAAAAGCTGAAATACAGCCAATCAGGTGATTTCTCCTACATAGGTATTCTCGGACCATTGACTGCTAATAATCACAAAGACGATATCAATCTTTTTGATTTATTACCAGAGCCAATTATTTTATATTTTATTATTTTTAGTTTAGAATGTTTGAAATAAATTCGGAGTTTAATTATATTTGGTGCATGTTCATCTATCCCGCTTCGTGCCGGGGTTCGACAGCGCGCCGTTGGCCGCCGAGCCGAAGTCGCGGCCGTACTTCGCGAGCACGCCGGAGGTGTAGGCGGGTTCGGGCTCCTCGCGTGCGTCGAGTCGTGCCTCGATTTCCTCGTCCGAGAGGTCCACCGAGAGCTCCCGGTTCGGGATGTCCACCGTCACCACGTCGCCGTCCTCTAACGCACCGATGGGGCCGCCGACGTACGACTCGGGGGCGACGTGGCCGACCATCGGCCCCCGCGTCGCGCCGGAGAAGCGCCCGTCGGTGAGGAGCGCGACGTCGTCCTCGTGGCCCTGGCCGACCACGGCGGCGGTGACGCCGAGCATTTCGCGCATGCCCGGGCCACCCTTGGGCCCCTCACCGCGGATGATGATCACGTCGCCGGACTCGATGCGATCCTCCTGGACGTACGCCATTGCGTCTTCCTCGTCCTCGAAGATCCGCGCCGGCCCCTGGTGGTAGAACTCGTCGTTGCCCGTCGCCTTCAGGACCGCGCCGTCGGGCGCGAGGTTGCCCGTCAGGATCTTGATCGCGCCCTCGGGTTCCTTCGGGTCGTCGATCGAGTAGAGGAAGTCGGCGTCGATCTCTTCCTCGGGCGGGAGTCGCCCCTTCTCTTCTAAGTGCTCGATCTCCTCGGCGAGCGTCCGGCCGGTGATCGTCATCGCGTCGCCATGGAGGAGATCGGCCTCCAGCAGTCGACGGAGCACGACCGGGACGCCGCCGATCTCGTGGAGGTCGTTCATCACTTTCTCGCCGCCGGGCTGGAGGTCGGCGATCTTCGGCGTCCGCCGGGAGATCTCGTCGAAATCCTCGATGTCCAGCTCGACGCCGGCCTCGGCGGCCATCGCCAGCAGGTGCAGGACGGCGTTGGTCGACCCGCCGATGGCCGTCTGCAGCGCGATGGCGTTCTCGAAGGACTCCCGCGTGAGGATGTCCGACGGTCGGCGGCGCTCTTCGATGACTTCGACGGCCAATTCTCCGGTCTCGCGGGCCACGTCTTCGCGACTCTCCTCTTCGGCGGGCGGGCTTGCGCTGCCCAGCGGTGCCAGCCCGATGACCTCCGAGATTGAGGCCATCGTGTTGGCGGTGAACATCCCGCCACAGGCCCCCGCGCCGGGGCAGGCGTTGCGTTCGAGGTCGTCGAGTTCGTCGGCGTCCATGTCGCCGGTGGCGTACGCGCCGACACCCTCGAACACCTGGACGATGGTGACGTCTCTCCCGTCGTGTTCGCCGGGCATGATCGACCCACCGTAGAGGAAGACGCTGGGCAGGTCCGTCCGGATCATCGCCATCATCATCCCGGGCATGTTCTTGTCGCAGCCGCCGATGGTGACGAGGCCGTCGACGCGCTCGCCGAAGGCCACCAGTTCGACGGAGTCGGCGATGACTTCCCGGGAGATCAGCGAGGCCTTCATCCCCTCGGTGCCCATCGAGATGGCGTCGGAGATGGTGATCGTCCCGAACTCGACAGGCATGCCGCCGGCCTCGTCGGTGGCGTCCCAGGCCGTCTCGGCCACGTCGTCGAGATGGACGTTACAGGGCGTGATGTCGGCAGCGGGGTTGGCGATGCCGACTAAGGGAGAGTCGAAGTCGGCGTCGTCGTAGCCCATCGCGCGGAACATCGCCCGGTGGGGTGCCTTGTCGGGTCCTTCAGTGACGTCGGTGCTCGGAAGGTCCTCGTCTTTGTCACGCGAGAACCTGTCGTCGTTGGACATGCCCTATTCGAGTCCCGGAGCGAGTAAAAAGGACCCGGTGGGGCCGATTGTCTCCGATAATTTGTGAGTGGTTTGTAATCGCCAAACTATACAATTATATGAGTAGGAATAGTGGCCCCAATCATGTCTTCCAGAACGCCCACCCAACAGGATATTATTAAATATGCTAAGAAGCATCCCGAGGCTACCGGAAATGAAATTGCGGAAACGGTGGGGTGCTCGGTTAGCTATGCCAATAAAGTCCGTCGTGAGAATCTTAATACTATTATAGGTAAAAATGACCTTTCTCCCTATACAATTGATATTTCACTTGCACACCCATACAAATTATTGCTATCAGATGAGTGTATTTCACAGTTGGATCTATTCGACGAAGAGATAGTTGAAATTGATATCATACGGAATGGTGAAACCGTCACTGTCCGAGCGCCAATAGAACATATAGAAAAATCAAACAAGAAAAGTGAATTGCACTCGTATACATATGGGTTATCGAAGGTAGCTCCTGATATTCCAAACGGCGTTAGAGTAGAATTGTCTGACTTCTTGGGAGACAACTCAGATGACGATATTTCCATATTCACACCAGATGCCTTTGATGAATATTTGTCCAGAATCGATAGTACAGTAAATAACAAGGTAGATGAGGCCGATATTATGGTAGGAATTGGTTTGGCCTCATTGGGTATAGAGCCAACCGAAGAAGAGAGTGAAGTAATTCAGTTGCCAAATTATCAGTCAAACACAACTGAATTTAGGGCCATATTTTCAGAGGAACATCCCAGGCTAGTTGACTTAAAAAAATATGAGGGCGAAGTAACCTCACCTGAAACAGTCATCTTTAGTGTGAGTGGAGATATATCCGAAAAAGGGAAGGAAGACATCAAAGAACACTTGCAAGAAATCAAATTTTTCGATTTATCCATCGGATACTTCCCAAGCGGAAAATATCCTATCAATGGCCCACAAACATTTGAACAAAATAATGGTATACTTGACATTAGCGAATCTTCTATTGAGATATGGGGGACGAAACTTGTAGGGCAATTTTTCAATTCAGATCCCCCAGAGTTCGATGACATAGTAAATAGTATAATGTCTGCTGATATAATGGTAGATATTAATGATAAAGAATATGAGATTACTAATGAAATATTCAGAGATAGTCAAGCGGTCGTCCTCTCTATTAATGATTTCTCAATCACTATTAGTTATTCGGAAGAAGCTCTATTGATTTTTTATTCTTCTGAAATGAACTCAATAGATAATTTTGTAGAAGGTATATTTGACTTTTTGTCAGATGAATTTGAGTCAGAATCGATCGGCCCCAGTTATTTTGGTGAGGAAAACAATCACCGCACGGATAATTGGATTTTTGACACTAATGCAATCTATCACCAGATAATTGATGATACTGCTTCAAGTATATTGAAAACTATCCTTCCCAACTTTGAATTATATATAGAGAACTTTATTATTCCTTGGCCTGTACTATATGAAATAAATAAACATAAAGACGATACAGATTCTGGTCCACCACCTGCTGTTCAAGAGATTGGATTAGAAAATCTGCGCACACTAAAGATTTTGGATAGTTATGAGTTCATCAACCTTGAGGTCGAAAGTATACCTGAGGATATAAAAACGAAAGTTAGTGAATCACATGTTGCAGATCTTCACGTTTTACAGAAAGCACAATCAACAAATTCTATACTCATCAGTGGTGATGGTAGACTTCGAAGACTTGCGGAAATTAGTGACACACCGGTCATAGATATACATGAATATGCCGTGGTAGAGGATATTCCCGATCTTAGCAATGAAGTCTGGGACGAAATAAATCCACAAATTGGTAAGGAAATATCCAAGCGAGATGATATTCTTGCGGCGATTGAGAAGGAAGAGTCAGAAGCCGTTGAGCGTCATTTTCAAAATAAGCGGAATGTAAAGCAACCAGATCCCGAGACTTATTTAGATCAATGGACAAACGATGGTAAAATAATACCGGTCTATTGTGAGGATGAAGAAGGCGATCCATCGGTACGATATGAGAAAGCTGTAAGTATGGATATAGTCATTACACCTTCCGTAGCTAGAGAATTAACAGATCATATTGAGGAATGCAATAATTCACCATACTTAACCGAAGAAGTGTTGGATAGTTTAGCTGATGTTTTAAACTTACCTAGTCCAGGATTACCTCTAATCTCATTTCATGTTCCTCTTTCAAACGTATTAGGCCCACAGTCAATTAGTATGGGTGGTATTAGTACCGAAGCAAGGCAATTTTATCAATTAAAGCAGTTAGAAAACGCGGAGTATCATGTAGATGAAGTTAATAGAAGAGTGGCCACAGGAGAGAAAGTACAATCAGCGGTACAACTTGCCCGAAATCAACAGTATACTATTCTTTGCACGGATACAGACAGGTATATTGATCCGATTGGCAACTTGCTAGGAGTAGATGTTAGGGAATATAAATTGAAATGATAAACTCGTCAATCATTCTATAGTCTAAAGGTTGGTTTTGTATTCTGAATCTTCTGTTTCAATAATCAGTGTAGCTTGATTTAGATCTTGCAAGTCCAGTTCCTTTTGGACATCTGAATCATCGTTTGGTCTCCGGTATTTTCTCAGCGTCATGAGAGTCTCTTGTAACTTAATTGTCTTAGTAGTTGCGACCCATTTCTGAAGGATTGATAGCCACATACTATCTGTGAGTGATTTATAGCAACAGTGTAAGCTTGAACCTGCGGGGTTACTCGACCGGATTACTCGCCGAATCGAGCCGCGTGATCCCCTCGATCGCATCGAAGTCGTCGTCGAACGAGTAGAGATACTCGATCCCCTCCCGTTGCATGTATGCCGCAATCGTCGCGTCGCCGAACGCGAGTCCCTCGTGGGTCTCGAACAGTTCGACGGCGCGATGAAAGTCCTTCTGGGCAGTCTGGACGAGTTCGAACCCGGCCGAGTCGACCAGTCTGCGTCGCAGATCAACGGCGATGTCGTGACGTTGCCGTTCGTGCATCCAGTTCAGCGACTCCAGTAGAATGTAGTTCGTGATCCGGGTGGTTGGCAAGTCACCGCGATCGATGGTGTAAACGATCTTCTCCGCGCGTTCGTGAGCACGGTCGTCGCTCGTATCCTTGTACGCGATGAGGACGTTCGAGTCGATGACAGCAACTGCCATCACTCGTCCTCCGAGAACGCCGGGTCTGCCTCGTAGCCGGCGAGGTCGTGGGTTTCCAGGCTGTCACCGCCCATGGGTGCCTGGAAGTCGTCGTCTTCGAACGCCCCATAGCGCTGCTGGACGACCGCCACAGACAGGTCCCCGTCCTCGTCGAGTTCCCACCGGAGCTTGTCGCCGGACTCGATGTCAAGCCGATGACGCAGCTCCGCCGGAATCGTAACCATCCCCCGATCGCTGACTTTCGTCTCTTCGATGGTCCGGTCGGTTGCCATACTGTCCCCTAGCGGTCCGAAATCTATACATGTTTCGCCACATGTGCCGCTCGTCATGATCTGGTCACCATACATCTGGACTGCACATCTCCTCGCAAGATCGCTTCGTCAGGTACTCAGGACAGCGAGAACGGCTGCCAGCCGCTGGGTTGGGCCGGCAGGCCCTGCACGCGCAGTTCGCCGTCGATGGCTTCGTCGTCGCCGTCGTATTCCCGGACTTCGATGCGGCCGTCGGCGACCTGGCCGAGCGTGTTGACGGTTCGTTCGTCGTGAGTCGTCGGATCGATCGCGAAGACGCCGAGGCCGCCGGCACTGTCGATGCGCCCCGAGAGCGTCTGGGCGAACCGGAAGAGTTTCCGCAGGTCGACGTACATCGCCAGCGACGAGAGGCTGATCAGGCCCGTCCGGACGCGCCCATCGACGGCGTCGGCGTACAGCGACTCGTACAGCGCCGAGAACTTCATCCCGATGCCGGTGAGATCGCTCTGTGTCGAGACGTATTTGACTTCGGCGTCGATCTCGGATGGCTTGGGTTCCTGGCCGCTACAGTCGATGATCCCTGTCAACGCCGTATCCAGGGACGGATTTGTCCGCCGACACGCTTTGAGGAGTTTTTCGGTCGTCATGCTCGTCGAGATGAACAGCGACCCCTCCTCGACGCTCGTCCCTCCCATCACTAACGAGCGGACGACGGCTTCGGCCGGACTGAACGCCGGTCCGGCGACCAGGACAGTCGACCCTGGATCGATGGGGTCGATCGGCAATCCATCGTCAAAGGCGTAGCCGTCGGTTTGCTCGCCACTCATTGGTCCGCCTCCTCGATATCGCCCACGGCACGCAGTTGGGTATGATACTCGATGAGGTCCATTGCCACTGCCGCCAGGTCTCTGAGATAGGCTTTCTCGGCCGGGGAGAACGACCGCGGTTCGTCGTCGTAGACACACAGCGGCCCGATAACGAGACCGTTGGACGTGATGAGATTCGCCCCCATGTACGACCGGATCCCTAACTCGATGAGTGAGTCCGCACGGGACTGAAACCGTGGATCCTCGGTCACATCCTCGACGGCCATGACGCCGGACTCTTCGAGGATCGTGAACGTACAGATCGAGTCTTCCCGATCCATCGTCTCCCAGTCTTCGGCTTCCCCGTAACAGGCCAGAAATTCCTGACTGTATTCGGTGATGAGGTTGATCGAGGCCTGCTCGACGTCGAAGTGGGCGGCTGCCAGGTCGGTGATCCGATCGAGTGATTCGATCAACTCCTCGTCGTCGAGGTCGAAGGACTGGAGTGCGGCGAGCCGCTCGGCTTCGGTCTGGGGCATCGGATAGGAGCCCTGGCTTCTGGTTTCGATCGTTGTGCGAACCAGATCGGCCAGCCGCTCCTCGCCGAAGACCGAATCCTTGCCGACGTACTCGGTGATCGCACCACGGAGTTCGGTCGTGTCGAGCGTTCCCGGATCGGTGTCGGTATAGAGGATCACCCCCGCATCGGGACAGACGTCTTCGGCCGCGCTGACGATATCGAAGCCCGTCCCGTCGGAAAGGTCGTATTCGGTGACGATCACGTCCGTGTCCGTCCCGAGCAACGCCTCGGCGTCGGCCAGCGTCCCCGCCGTTTCGACGACAGGGTCGAGATCCGCTAGCTGGGATCGGATGGTTTCAGCGGTGTCCTCGCTGGCGTCTTCGTCCCCGTCCACGCAGAGGATTCGGTGAGTCATGGTCACACGTCACAGATCAGGACTCATGTAGCTACTGGCTCGCCTCTCAACATCGAAACCGTTGCTCTGTGCGTCGATCGTGAACGGACTGGCCCGTCATCGCGCCTACGAAGGGACTATGCATCGAGCGACCGTACCGAACGTATGCCGGTCGAAGGGTCTGGTGAGATCACTGTCCTGCACGTCGACGACGACCCGGACCTCGCGGCGGTCGCCGGCGAGTACGTGGCGCGTGAGGACGACCGGATATCCGTCGACGTTGCGACCAGCGCCGACGAGGGCCTCACGATGCTCGCCGACGCGTCGATCGACTGTATCGTCTCGGACTACGACATGCCCGGCCAGGACGGCATCGAGTTCCTCGACACAGTCCGCGAGGCACACCCTGACCTTCCGTTTATCCTGTACACGGGGAAGGGATCAGAGGCAGTCGCCAGCGACGCGATCGGCGCTGGCGTGACGGATTACCTCCAGAAGGAGTCCGGCCCCGACCACTACCGACTCCTGGCCAACCGGATCGTGAACGCGGTCGAGCGATACCGGGCGGGCGAGCGCGTCGAGCGGGCCGAGCAGCGCTATCGATCGCTGTTCGAGGAGATGAACGAGGGGGCGGCGTTGCACGAACTCGTCTACGAGGCGGGCGAGCCGGTCGGGTACGAGATCATCGACGTCAACCGGAACTTCGAGGCGATCCTCGACATTCCGGCCGAGCAGGCCATCGGCCAGCGTGCGGTCGACGTCTACGACGTCGAGGAGCCGCCGTTCCTCGACCGGTACGCTCAGGTGGCCGAGACGGGCGAGTCGATGGAGTTCGAGACTTCCTTTCGGCCGCTGGAGATGCACTTCCACGTCTCGGTGTTTGCACCGAGAGAAGGGCAGTTCGCGACCGTGTTCTCGGACGTGACCGACCAGCGAGAGACCGAACAGCACCTCCGCCACGAGCGGGCGTTGTACCACGCCCAGAGCGAGGCCACCCTCGATGGGTATCTCGTCGTCGACGAGGATCGCCGCATCGCCTCGTACAACTCCCGGCTGCTCGAGTTGTGGAACATCCCCGAGGATCTCATCGAGAGTCGAGACGACGAGGCGGTCCTCGATCACGTGGTCGAGAAAACGGTCGATCCCGACGAGTTCCGCGAGACGGTTGAGTTGCTCTACGACCAGCCGAACGCCGAGAGCAGAGACGAGATCGAACTGGCCGACGGGCGCTGGTTCGATCGGTACTCGACGCCGGTCGTCGGCGAGGACGGAACCCGCTACGGGCGGTTGTGGGTCTTTCGGGACGTCACCCAACGCAAGGAACGCGAACGCGAGTTGACCCGACTCTCGGAACGACTCGAACTCGCCGTCGAAGGGGCGAATCTGGGTGTCTGGGACTGGGATATGACCACTGACGCGGTCGAGTTCAACGTGCAGTGGGCGGAGATGCTCGGCCACTCGGTATCGGAGATCGAACCACACCTCGACGCCTGGGAACGGCGGGTTCACCCCGACGACCTCCCGGCGGTCGAGGCGGCACTCGACGCCCACATCGAGGGTGAAACGCCGATGTACGACACCGAACACCGGATGAAGACGGCCGACGGCGACTGGAAGTGGATCAGGGACGTCGGCCGAGTCGTGGACCGAGGTGAGGACGGGGAACCACGTCGCGCGGTCGGTATCCACATCGACATCGACGACCGGAAGCGACGCGAACGGCAACTGCAGTTGTTCCGAAAGGCGGTCGAACAGACCGCCCACGCCGTCTACGTTACCGACGCCGACGGGACGATCGAGTACGTCAACCCGGCCTTCGAGGACGTGACCGGGTATCCCGAACAAGAGGCGCTGGGCAGCGATCCACACATCCTCCAGTCCGGGGAGTACGACGAGGACTACTACGAGGCGTTCTGGGAGACGATCACTGACGGCGAGCGCTGGCGCAAGGAAATGATCGACCGTGACGCCGACGGCGAGCGGATCGTCCTCGAACAGTCGATCGCGCCGATCACGGACGCGGACGGTGACCCGGAGAAGTTCGTCGCCGTCGCCCAGGACGTCACCGAGCGCAAGGAGGCCGAACGCGACCTCGAACGCGCTCGCGAGGAACTCCGGCAGATCATCGACCTCGTGCCGGACCTCATCTTCGCGAAGGACCGCGAGGGACGGTACCTGCTGGCCAACGAGTCAACGGCCGAGGCGTACGGGCTCTCGCCCGAGGATGTCGAGGGCGAGCTTGAATCGAACGTCATCCCGGACGTGGAGGATTCCGAAGCGTTCCGCGAGGACGACCTCGCCGTGATCGAATCGGGCGAGCGCCAGGTGATCCCCGAAGAAGAACTGACGACCGCCGACGGCGAGACCCGGATTCTGGAGACGACGAAGATCCCCTACGAGGTCTCGGGTAGCGGCGAGGACGCCGTCCTCGGGTACGGGCGGGACATCACGGATCTCAAAGAGTACGAACGGGAACTCGAGCGCCAGCGGGACAACCTCGAAGTGCTCAATCAGGTCGTCCGCCACGACATTCGCAACGAACTGCAACTCGTCGAGGCCTACGCGGACCTGCTCCAGCGACACGTCGATGGCGTGGAGGAAAACTACGCAAACAGAGTTCTCAGAGCCGCCCGTGGTGCCGCCGACATCCTCGAGACTGCCCGAGACGTGACGGATATCATGCTCCAGGCCGACGCCGATCAACAGCCGGTCGACCTCGCGAGCACCCTCCGGAACGAGGTCGAGGACCTCCGATCGCAGTACGAACGGGTGGCCGTGACCGTCGAGGGGGCGATCCCGGACGTTTCAGTCCGCGCCGACGACATGCTCGCGTCCGTCTTCCGGAACCTGCTGACCAACGCTGTCCAGCACAACGACAGCGAGAGCCCGGACGTGACTGTCGCCGCCGACACCGACGGGGAGCGCGTGACGGTTCGGATCGCCGACAACGGGCCGGGGATCCCTGAGGAACGCCGGGAACGTATCTTCCAGCAGGGGGAAACCGCCCTCGACAGCGACGGGACGGGGCTCGGGCTGTATCTCGTCGCGACGCTTGTCGACCGCTACGGCGGGACGGTCGCCGTCGAAGACAACGATCCCACCGGGGCCGTGTTCGTCGTGGAACTGCCGATGGCAGCGTGAATCGGCCACCGCTCGACGGACGACCGATCTCAATCTGCCGCAGGCGCGTTCGGTAACTCGACGACGAACACGACCCCTCGTTTCGCGTCCGTTCCGCCGTCGTCGGCCGACGTCGATCGATTAGCGATCCAGACGTCGCCACCGTAACTCTCGACGAGTCGCCGAACGAGAAACAGCCCCATTCCCGTCCCCTCGCTGTCCATGCCCCGCTCGCCTTCGTCAAAGAGACGGTCTCGCTGGGCCTCGGGGATTCCCGGCCCGTTGTCCGCAACGGTGACGCGAACGACGCCGTCGCCGTCTTCGACGGTGATCGTGACTGCGGGCTCGTCGGCATCGTTGTGCTGGATGGCGTTGTTGACGAGGTTCCGGAACACCGAGGAGAGCATCTCGTTGGCCAGGACGCGCGTCTCCGGACTCGCCGGCTCGGGCATCGAGATGTCGGCTTCGGGGTGTGTTTGCCGTCGTTTTTCGAGTTCGTCCGTGAGCACCCGATCGAGCAAGACAGCCGAGAGGTCGGGCGTTCCCTCGCCGTGGATCATCTCCGCGATGTCGTGAGCACTCGTGGTGAGTTCGACGACGTGATTGCCCGCCCGGAGGATCTTCTCGATGGACTGTTCCTGTTCGGCAGGCAACTCCCCTTCGAGGTTCTCCGCCCAGGCCAGGATGACGTGGACGTCGTTGCGGATGTCGTGACGCAACACCCGGTTCAAGACGTCGAGTTGGTCGCGCTGCTGATTCACCGCGATGGATTGCTCCCGCAGCCGAAGCACCGTTTCGACCCGTTCGGCCAGGCGATCCTCGGAGACCGGCATGTCGATCAGCCCGTCGATCGCTGCCCACAGGTCCGGATACTCGCCTTCGAGTTGGGCTCGGACTTCGCCGTGAGCGACGTCCGGAACGAGCAACAGATACGGCAAAATCGCCCCCTCGCTGGCCTGCCGATCGAGCAGGGTCTCCCATTGGTCCAGCAACGCCTTTCTGTCGAGCAGGCAGCACTCGAAGTCGGCGGTCCGGATATCGACGTCTCGCCCGACCGCCCGATACGTCTCGTGGCCCGCCAGCCAGTCTTCGAGGACTGTCCGGTTCCCCGGATCGGAGACGAGCACCAAGATGGGCGTCTCCGCCGTCCCGTCCTCGCTGGTGTCTTCCGTCTGGGGTTGTGGGTCCGCCTCCGAGTCCTCAGTCCGTGGCATGGTTGGGTCAGTCCTGGTCCCCGTTGGTGTCTTCCGGAAGGTCGGTCTCTTCCCAGTCCGGCGTCCCCGTGAGGATCCTGCGCAACTGGGGGAGCGGGTCGCCGACGCAGATCCCGTCGGTCGTGATTTCGAGTTCCCGCAGGCTGTGCTCGAAGTCGCTCGTCCGCATCTTCAGCGCCCCGATGACCTTCCGCAACTCGCCGCGGTACTCGACGTGGCGCAGGAAGACGAGATTGTCCGCGAGGTTACTTGTCCGTTCCTCGGTGGCTCGAAAGTCGCCGGTGATGTTGTGCACCTCGTTGATCAGGATCGTCGAAACGCCGGCTGCCCGCAGGTATCGACCCACGCGTAGAAGCGCCGCTGTCGGGTCTTCGAGCCCGCGGAGGTTCTGCTTGAATCCCTGTGTGCCGTCGATCATGACCAGTTCGACGCCGTCGTCGACAGCTTCGCGGATCAACTGCTCGAACTCGCCGACGGTGTATTCGTCCGGCTCGATTTCGACGATCGACAGACACCCCTCCTCGATCACTGTTCGGAGGGGGATCCCGATCGCGTCGGCCCGCTTGCGGATGGTCCGTTCGGCCTCCTCGAACTGGAAGAGGACGCCCTCGGTTTCGTCGAGGGCCGCCTCCGTGAGGAACTGGACCCCGGTCGTCGTCTTGCCCGCACCCGTCGGGCCACTCAGGATCGTCACCGTCCCCCGGTCGATCCCGCCGCCGAGGAGACTGTCGAGTTCGGGGACGCCCGAAGAAAGTGTCCCGGGCGCTATCGAGCGTTCCTGCTCGCCGGGAACCAGCGTCGGCCAGACGGTCAGTCCCTCGTCGTCGATGCCGTAGAAGTGCTTGCCCCGGCGGAACGACGACCCCCGAAACTTCGAGACCTGGACCGCGCGACTGTCCTGGACAACCTCCAGGGAGACGACACCGTCAACGAGAAACTGCAAATCCTCGTCGGTGACTGTCTCGCCGGCCTGTGAGGTCAACATCACCGTCGCTCCCACGTCCTTGAGGTAATCCAGCAGGCCGAGGATCCCCTTGCGGAACTGTCGCTCGTCGGAAGTCAGGTAGCGGAATTCCGTGATCGGATCCAACAGGACGCAGTCCGGTTCGACCTCGTCGACGACGGTTCGGAGCGAGTCGATGAAATCAGGCTGGTCGACTTCGGCTGACTCGAAGACGTCGTACGATTCCTGCTCGGCGAACTGTTCGCTGGTCGGCGAGAGATTGTGAAAGTGGATCCCCTCGGTCTGTAGGTCGAACGCATCGGCCGTCTCCTCGACGTAGGCCTGTGGTTCGCCCAGGTTGACGTAGAGACTCCGCTCGTCGGCCGCGATCCCCGCCGACAGGAAGTACAACCCGAAGATCGTCTTGCCCGCGCCCGGTGTTCCCCTGACGAGCACGTTACGCCCCCGCACGAGCCCACCGTCCAGGACAGCGTCGAGACCGGCGACGCCAGTAGAAAGTCGGGAGAGTTGCATGGGTGAGAATAGTTCTCACGTAACAAATATCTGTCTCCCGAAATATCGGCAACGATACTTCCGGGGCGTGTGACCGGCAACTCACCGGGAAATAGGCCTGGACCGGGACAGCATCGGCCCATTTGATCGAAAATATGATGTCAGGGGCCGGACTGGGGCTGGGTCCGATCGGCAGCGAGGTACGTTTCTTCGAGGTGCCCTAGAATGCTGTCAACGATGGTCGGGTCGTACGTCCAGGTGCCAAAGAACGACCCGTCCCCGCGCTCCTCGGCCAGCAACGCGCACTTCTGACTGTCCTCGTCACCGCCGTCGAAGGCCACGAACCACGTTTCGGCGATCTCGTCGTTTTCGACCGCATGGATGGTCGCCCCCTCGATGTCTGGCGGTGTCGTGTCGGGGACACCGTAGGCGTGTACGTCGAGCCCGCGCGCCGCGAGATCGGCGTAGATCGATCGTTGCTCGACCAGTTCCGACAGCCGCTGGAACCCGGCGTGGATCGTCCCCGTTCGAACCCGCCTTGCGCGATCCTCGATCTCACGGGTCGCATAGAGCATCTGTTCGCTGTCGTAGCTGGTGAACGTCGTCTCCTTGAGGTGGCCCAGGATCGATTCGTACTCACTGTCCGCGATCCCGATGGCGTCGGTCCCCGGTGGGACGTTCTCGAGTAACTCCCGTAGCGTCGAGACGGCCTCGATCGAGAGGACCGACTCCCGATCGCTCAGGACGGCGACGTTTGCAGGGGCTCCCGATGCAGTCGTTTCCCCCTCGATACGGACGTTCTGTGACTGGAAGTACACCCGGAGATCCTCGACGATCGGATCTCCCGGATCACAGTTGAACAGGACGAGATGTTTCTCGTGCTCGCTGATCGCTTCGACGATCTGTGAGAGTGTCATTATCAAGGGACCACGTGACAGACTTTCATATACTTACTGTCCTGGCACCCGTCTAGCCCGGATCATTGGCCCTGGGGCGAAGCTGTGGGCTCGACTCCAGTATCAGTGCCCCTGGTTCAGTCGTTCGACGGTCTCCTGGAGGTTCTGTGTCATCTGTGCCTGTTCTTCGCTGGCTGCGAAAACGTTCTGCACCTCGCTGGCTACTGTCTGGGCCTGTTCTGTGACCTCATCGACCAACGACGCGACCTCCTCGGCACTTGCCGCCTGATCGTCAGTCGCTTCTGCGACCTCTTCGATCCCGTCGGCAGCCTCCTGTACTGCCTCGACGATCTCTTCGAGTGCCCTCATTGACGCTTGGACCTTCTCGATACCATCGTCGACAGTCGCGGTCGCCTGATCGAGGCTCCGGGCGGTTTCTTCGGTGTCCGCCTGAATCCCGTCGATCATTGATTCGATCGTTTCGGCGTTCTGTTGGGCCTGTTCGGCCAGGCTTTTGACCTCCTCTGCCACGACGGCGAACCCCTCGCCTGCTTCGCCCGCTCGGGCGGCTTCGATGTTCGCATTCAGCGCCAGCATGTTCGTCTGGTCGGCGATGTCATTAATCACCTCGACGATGTCGTCGATCTCATCGACCCGCGCACGCAGGTCATCAAGGTCCGCGGTCACGTCGGCGGTTGCCCGATCGATCGCCTCCATCTCCTCGATGGCGTCCTCGGCCGTCTCGTGGCCGTCTGCAGCGCGTTTTTCGGCCAGTTCGCTGACTGTCGCAACTTCCTCCGCACTCGAGGCTACCTCCTCGATCGATGCGCTCACGTCCCCGATTTCCGCGGCCACCTCGTTCATCGAGTCGGTCATCCGCTCGGCCGTCGAACTGATCTCGTCGGCACTCGAAGCGACGCTGTCGGCCGTCTCGTTGAGTTCACCCATCGAGTGTTCGATCTCCTGGGCAGCGGCTTTGACGTTCGAAATGTCAGTGAAGCTCTCGGTGATCCCGACGACCGCTCCCTGTTCGTCGGTGATCCGCTCCGAAACGAGCAGGGTCTGTTTGGTTTCGCCGTTCGGTAACGTTTTCTCCACCTCGACTTCGACGCGCTGTTGGCCCTGCTCCATCAGCTGTCGGACGGTGCAGTTTTCCGTCCCGCAGAACTTCCCGGAGAGCTGATTCATGCACTTCAGCGTCGCTTGCTGGTCGGTGTCCATGCGGGTCCAGTCTGTCATCACCCGGTTCTGCTTGACAACATTGAACGCTTCGTCGATCACTCGCTGTGCGGTCCCCGAGGTATCGTACAACTGGTCAGGATCGTCTTCGATGACAACCGCCAGATCGGATCCTTCCGGACTCTCTACCTCTGATTCGGACACGTCCTCCCATTCGACCGACCCCGTCTTCTCGTCAGTGCGGGGGGCTCGTTCTGTCTGCTTGCTCATACAGGACGTTTCAAATAAATTTATAATAAGTATGTGGGACTGATTATCAAATCAGATAACTGGTGGCGTGTTTGACACAACAATCTCGTGGCAGGTCGTTGTCGATCGCCGCTGTCAAGGGACACCAGCCTTCAAGACACTCCTCGCGCTACACCCCTCAATGACGCGCGTCTCGATCGGCGCACGCCTGCACGCCGGCTTCCAGAACCTCTCGCTGGCCCGCGATCGGCTCTATGGCGGTATCGGGTGGGCGATCGACGAACCGCGGCTCGTTGTTGACGTCGAGCGGGCCGAGGAACTCGTCTGCCCGGACGAAGCGGTCGAACCCTATGCCCGCCGGGCCATCGAGGTGCTTGACGTGCCCGGCGCGGCGATCACCGTCGAGCAGCGCTTCGAACGCCACGCCGGACTGGGCAGCGGCACGCGACTCGCTTTGGCCACGCTGATGGCCATCGCCGACGTTTACGACGTCGCTCTGGACGTCCGTGACCGCGCTCCCGACCTCGGGCGCGGTGGTCGAAGCGGGGTCGGCATCGCGACCGTTCTCGACGGTGGCTTCGTCGTCGACGGTGGCCATCCGGTCGAGCGCTTCACCCACAGTCCACCCGAGACGGGTGCCTGGACCACGCCGCCGGTCGTCGCCCGCCACGCGATTCCCGACTCATGGCGGTTCGTCCTCGTCACGCCCGATATCGAGACAGGTCAGCACGGGAACGAGGAGGACGCGAGCATGCGATCGATCGTCGAAGGGGCCGATCCGGGGATCGCCGACGAGATCGCACCCCTTCTGACCCAGCGCCTCCTGCCGGCGATCGCCGACGATGACCGCCGGACCTTCGGTGACGCGATCACCAGACTCGGCCGGCTCAACGGGGCCTGGTACGCCGACGAACAGGGCGGGGTCTATCGCCCGCCGGCCGGCCGACTGATCGAGTCGCTTTCGGCCGTCTCGGGTGTCGATGGCGTCGGCCAGTCCTCCTGGGGGCCGACGGTCTATGCCATCACTGGCGTGGAAACGGCAGCGATTGTCCGGGAGGCTGCCGAGGACGCCCTCACCCGGAACGATGTCGAGGGAGACGTCCGGATCGTCGCCCCGGACAACGAAGGGTACCGACTGTTGGACTCTTGATGGACTTCTCTTGGCACCATCCTCGACCGTGAGAACGAACCGAGTTATTGCGTCTGGAGATACTCCGCGAGGAACGCTTCCTGGGTCGGCAGCATCTCGTCTCGGTATTCGTCGTCGATGAGCATGTCGTGGCCGGCCCCGTCACCGGTGAGAACCTCGACCGTCGCGCCGGCTTCTCGGTAGGCCTCGGCCAATACTGTCGCCGAGCGGTACGGCACGATTTCGTCTTCGGTGCCGTGAACCAGAAGTGCTGGTGGATCGTCGCTGTCAACGTGGGTCACGGGCGACCCTTCCTTGAGTCGCTCGGTCGGCGCGTCTTCCCCGAAGAACCGCTCTACCGCCCAATCATCCTTCGCTATCTCTCGCGTGAGGTCGTAGGGGCCACTATGGGCGACGACCGCGTCGACGCTGACCGATACGTCTGGGTGGAACTCTGGCGGCTGGAAGTTCTCGTGATCCGGCGCAGTGGCGATCAGGGCACTCAAGTGGGCACCGGCGGAGACGCCCATCAGTGCGGCGCGGTCGGCGTCGATACCGTACTCCCCGGCGTTGGCCCGTACCCACTTTATGGCCGCGACGACGTCCCGGACGGCTGCCGGATAGTGTGCCACCCGGGACAGCCGGTACTGTACGTCGGCGACCGCAATTCCCTGATTGACCAGCCGATCGTACATCGGTCGGTGAATCCGGCCCCCACTGGTCCAGTATCCACCATGGGAGAATAGCACAAACGGACTGGGATCGTCCGACGATGGCAGATAGAGATCGAGTTTGAGCGTCCGCTCAGCTGTCTCCCTGAACACCACGTCCGTTCGGATCTCCGCAGGCTCCGGTGCCGTCGTCACCGGCGTCGATTGCTTTGTCGTCGCGTTCGATTCCCCGGTGATCGTTCGTGAGTACGGTCGCGAACGCTCGCTCCCGTTCCCGGAGTCGGTCGCACAGCCCGCGCCGATGGCCAGCAGTGCCGCCAGTAGTTCTCGTCGCGAGTGCTGAGTGGTTGTCATTTCAGCAGAAGAGACAGGAAACCGGCAAAAATGTGTGGGTTTTTCTTCCAGCCAGTACCCGGCCCGGAGTACCCGGTATCGCGAACGGGCGTCCGGAACTGCGATCTCTGTCTCAATCGAGATCAGGGGCGAGTCACACGCTCACGTCGAATCGAGATGGTCCGCGAGGAACTGTTCCTGGGTCGGCAGCGTCTCCTCGCGCCACTCGTCGTTGTCGATCATCCCGTGGCCCACGTCGTCGCCGGTGAGAACCTCGACCGTCGCGCCGGCGTCCCGGTAGGCGTCAGCCAGGGCCGTCGTCGACCGATACGGGACGACGTTGTCATCGGTGCCGTGGATCAACAGTGCCGGCGGATCGTCGCCCTCAACGTGACTGACGGGTGACCCCTCCTCGAGACGCTCCGTCGGGGCGTCCGCGCCGAAAAAGGCCGCGACGAGCGGGTTCTCTCCGATCCCGGAGTCAGTGAAGTCGTAGGGGCCGCTGTAGCCGACGAGTGCGTCGACACCGACCGGGACGTCCGGGTGGAACTCGTCGGGCTGGAAGGTCCCGTGATCGGGCGCGACAGCGACCAGCGCGGCCAGGTGTGCCCCGGCGGAGTAGCCGGCGAGCGCCCCGCGATCGCTATCGATTCCATACTCGCCGGCGTTGGCCCGGACCCACTTCACGGCCGCGACGACGTCCCGAACCGCCGCCGGATACTGCTTCTCCTGGGCCAGACGGTACTGAATATCGGCGACGGCGAAGCCTTCCTCGACAAGTCGATCGAACATCGGCCGGTGGCCCTTGTCACCGCCGATCCAGCCGCCGCCGTGGGCGTAGACGACGAACGGGCTGGATTCCTCGGTCGATGGGAGATAGAGGTCGAGTCGAAGCGTCCGCTGGGGCGTCTCTCTGAACGCGACGTCGGTGATCTCTTCCATCGATTCGGCGGTTGTCGTCGGCTCTTCGGTCGTCGGTTCGTCCGTCGCCGTCGGCTCCTCGGTCGTCGTCGCGGTTTCTGTGGGCGTCGGTGCTGACGTCGTCGAGGGCTCGGAAGGCTCGTCCGTCGGCGTCTCCGGGTCCGACGGTTCCTGGGTACTCGTCGTCGAGTCGTCCGTCTCGGTTGTACAGCCGGCACCGGCGGCGAGCAGTGCCGTCAGCACGCCACGCCGCGTCCAGGTCGGGGGACCAGTCATACTCGCCCGTGAGACGTGACAGCTAAATAATAGTGTGTGGTTTGGCCCCGATCAGCGTTCGGGAGCCGGGACGCCGTCCTCGCCGGGTCCATCCGGCCCGTCCAGGTCGTACTCCTCGCGCAGTTCCCGGATGCGATCGCGGATGTCCGCCGCGAGTTCGAACTCCAGGTTGTCCGCCGCTTCCCCCATGCGTTCCTCCAACTCCTCGATCAGCCTGGCAGCGGCCTCCTCGTCCGCGGGGTCGGCCGTCGCCGACCCGCCCGTCTCGGTCTTGCTCCCCGGCAGGTTCGTCTCGCCGATGGCCTTCTCGATAGTCGTCGGTTCGTGGCCGTGCTCCTCGTTGTATTCGCGTTGAATCCGCCGCCGCCGCTTCGTCTCCGCGATGGCCGATTCCATGGCGTCGCTGGGCTCGTCGGCGTAGAGGACGACCTTGCCGTTGACGTTCCGGGCGGCCCGGCCCATCGTCTGGACGAGCGTCGTCTCGCTGCGGAGGAATCCCTCCTGGTCGGCGTCGAGGATGGCGACGAGACTCACTTCCGGGATGTCAAGGCCCTCACGGAGGAGGTTGATCCCGACGAGCACGTCGAACTCGCCGGCCCGCAATCCCCGAACCAGTTCGTGTCGCTCCAGCGTGTCGGTCTCGTCGTGCATGTATTCGACGGCGACGCCCGCCTCCTCGAGGTATTCGGTGAGGTCCTCGGCCATGCGCTTGGTCAGGGTCGTCACCAGGGCCCGCTCGTCGTCGGGCAGGGCGTCGAGGCGATCCATGAGGTCGTCGACCTGCGACTCGGCGGGACTGACCTCGATCTCGGGATCGACGAGGTAGGTCGGGCGGACGATCTGCTCGACCACCTGATCACTCTGCTCGCGCTCGTAGTCGCTCGGCGTCGCGCTCACGTACAGCGTCTGATCCGTTTTCTCCTCGAACTCCTCGAAGGTCAGCGGGCGGTTGTCGTAGGCCGTGGGCAACCGGAAGCCGTTCTCGACCAGCGAGTCCTTCCGGGACTTGTCGCCCTCGTACTGACCTTTGATTTGGGGCAGCGTGACGTGGGACTCGTC
>ENA-ORCR01000529-ORCR01000529.1-marine-metagenome-genome-assembly--contig:-NODE-529-length-19857-cov-3.186502_pt1 | contig 19857 bp, 15 predicted proteins | sample MGYA00237782_ERZ508514 | MGnify/ENA primary metagenome ERZ508514 (study PRJEB26185, sample SAMN06268960) | marine metagenome | isolation source: Eden Landing Ponds, San Francisco, CA, USA | place...
TCGACCGTGGTGTGATAGCCTGCCTCCGAGAGTTCGTTCAAGAGGTCCACGACTTCATCGTGTATCATCGGCTCGCCACCTGTGACGACGACATGTTCGCATTGATCGTGTGAAGCGACTTCGTCCAGAATACCCTCCACGCCCATCCACGCATGCGTCGGTTCCCAAGAGGTGTGGTACGAGTCGCAGAACCAACAGCGGAGGTTACAGCCGCTGGTTCGGACGAAGACCGAGGGAGTGCCGGCTAACGTTCCTTCCCCCTGAAGCGAATAGAACAGTTCGTTGATGGGGAGGTCGCCCTCGGTGTCGGATTCGTCGTCTCGAACGTCAACGTTGACCGGCATTTGTCAGGGTGCGGCGCAAAGTTCACTCGTCTCCCGGACCGACACGGATACATCCGATACTGTGTCGGGGAACTCCTCGAGTAATCGCTCTTCCAGCAGGACAGCCATTACTTCGGCTGTAGGCGGGTGGTCCAGAACGACGACCGCGTCGCCGTCCCCGCTCTGCTGAAACGCGTCTATGAGTGGATCTCCTTCCTCGAGGAGGAATCTGTGGTCCCATTCAGATATTACCCCGGTAATATCTCCTTTGTCTACGACCCATCCCTCTTCGGTGAGCTCGCCGACGACACTAACGGATATCTCGTAGTTGTGTCCGTGGGGACGACTACACTTACCGTCGTGATGGAGAATCCTGTGTCCGGAACTGATCCGTATCGGCCTATCGTCACCGACTCGGAGTTCCCTTTCACCGGATTCCGGGAGAACACCTTCTCGACTAATTTCCTTTGATACTCCCTTGGTCATATCTGCATAATATCGCGGTGTGCCTTATAGATGACCTTCGAGGCGAAACTGAAAACAGGTACTATTCGCACCAACAGCGGACTGGTCCCTCATTGTCCTCTTCACCGTTGGCAGGGATATCACAGGTAAAGACCGTCTCAGGACGAATCTCGAACCGGTCTTCGTCGACGTTCACGATACTGTCTATGTCTTGGAACTGCCAATCAGCGTCTTCCCGCCCATGCCACGTGTAGTAGTTATTCTCCCCTTCAACTGCGAAGTCAAGCGTCCCCGTCCCGCTTCCGAGAATGTGCTCGACGCGGTCCAGAACGATGTTTTCGGTGATGAGTGGCATACCTACCCTTCGGGCATCCCAGTGTAAGAAAGCACGGAAATTTGCGGATATCGAACGTATCTCATCGATCGGTTCGGGTTTCGAGAGCCCAGACATCAGTGGTCGGATCGAGTTTCAACTTGGTTTCTGTCCCTCGTTCGATCAGGAGACCAACGTGATAGAGCATTGTCTTGTACTGAAACGTCGTATGAGTCGAATACACTCGCCCCTGATCGAACGCTGACCTGTCTACATCTTTTTCTCCACTCTCACTCAAAACACGGTCGCGGTCCCCTGAACGGGTACTGACGAACAAGTCCAGTGCGAAGTTTGGGTTCTCCGATGCGACTGCCTTCGCTACTTCAACTAAACTCGACTCCGGATTTCCCGTTTTCGCTAACTTACTCAGTGTATCGATCAGTACCTGTGTCGGTGGATACGACAGGAGTGGTTGGTCGTATCGCAAAGTCAAATAGAGTTCAGTAACTGACTCCTCCGAAGAAAAGGATACCTCTGGTGTCCATGCCAAAAGGTGTCCCATTACGCCACAATCGACGTGATGCCAACGATTAGCACCGAATGTAATTGACGATTCGTAAGTTCTTGAGGGTACCGGTAATCCGTGATCGAATTCACCGTCTCTACTACACCTACATTCGCCTCCAATTCTACGTGCAAAGCAGGGATCCAAGCTCAGTCAAGTGAGCACATTTTGGATAGATTTAATGCAATGGATCGTTTGATAATCTGATATGATGAACCGAGTGGTTGCTTGCTTTTTGATTATTTGTATGGTGGCTACTTCAGGTTGCAGTGGGTTGGGTGATGTATTCGGATCTGATCAACAAACATCGGCGGGCCCTACTGATATAGACTCAGATAGTTCTTCAGCAACTGACCCACCTACTGCTTCAACATCGACTAGAACTGCACCGGGTTCATCTACAGGTATGGCTACCACAACTTCTGTTCCGACTCCTACCGTGACAGCAACTTCTGTACCCACTTCTACACCGACTCAAACAGTTACACCAACTGAAACGCCCACACCAACTGCTACTCAGACTGCCACTCCAACCCAGACACCCATTCCGACGCCTGTACCAACACCTACAGACTACGATTCCAATTTCGATCTCAGTAAGGTAGTTCTACATAATTCTGACTTGCCAGCCAACTACAACCTCACCACTGAAGCCAACTTAACTCAGGCAACCGCTTCAAATACCACAGCAGAACAATTGAACAGGCTGGGTATCACTAAACAGTTCAACAGAGTGTTCGTACGGCCATACAACGAGTCCTACCCTCGATTTATTCATTCAGCCGCGATACTCTACAAGAACAGTTCCATCGCCCAACAAGACTTCCAGAATGCTTTGACACAGTTCAGAAACGAGTCCAAAAACATCACTAGAGTTGACCTCACTAGCCAACTCACTGCCACACAAATCACTTGGGAAAACTCGGAAGGACTTAACAAAACCCGGATATACCACCGCCAAGGAAACCTGCTTTTCTATACCCAAACTACAGCAATATCGGAGTATCATTTCGAAATAAGCAAAAGCCTGCTTATCCAGATGACCGCGAATATGGGACAATCTAAGGATCAGTACCTCACAAAGCCGGTTAGTTAGAACGTCTGCTTGCTGCGAATGTGCCTAGCAAACAGCAGCAAGCAGACAATGAAATCCACGAGGACCAACTCCTTAACTTCCTCGTCAACCAACTTGACGAGGAAGTTTCTCTCAACCTCGCCAACAACGCTGAAATTGATGTAGAGGACATTTATGCGGTCCTCGTCGGCTCAACCGCCGACGGGACCTCGATCTCGACGCTGTGCAACTCACAGATCGAGCAAACTCCCTTCACGAGTGGCAATGCTGTCGCGTCGGTGGCTGACCGCCGCCGACAGCGACAGCTCCCTCTTCGATCAGCGTTGCTTGACCAGTAGCGACGACTCATCACAACAGAACAGGTGGCTCAGGTCAGGCTAACCGGCGATGCTTTGTGAGGTACTGAGACTCAACTGGGGAGAGTAGCATTGGATAATCCTGGAGAATGAAAGCTTAATTTACATTAATAATTCTGCCCGTCATAGCTGATTAGAGCCCATGATTGATACTTGTGTGTCCGCAAACGCCGAAGACAGCGCTGATTTGAACTCCCCGAGAGACGGGTGGGATAAGTAGCTCCCAGTCACTCCTCTTGAGAAGATGGGAATTCAGTCGGCGTTTGTTCGCAGGTTTCAAGAGTTTTATCAAGATTACTCAAAGACTCTTTGATACATGGGAGTAGATCGAGTCCGAATTCAAGTGGCATTGACTCAACTTCTCGGACAAATTCGTGAGCAGATTCGCTCACGGCCCGACAAAAATCGCATCGATCAGCGATATAACCACGAGAACTTTCGGGAGTTGGCAGTGGGGGTGCTTGCTCACCGTGATACGAGGTTTGTGTTCGATATGCTATTAACAGGTCGTCCGTACTGAGCGGGATAAATAGCCAATATGATAACAGTGGGTCGAAACAAGTTTCGATCGACTCGTAAATCATCACTTCACCTGATGCCAGTCGGGTAGTAGTCTCTACCAGACTTGAAAAGTCAGAAAATATATGCTCTCCTATGTATTGTGGCCGCCATTCGTAGAGATCAAATGCTCCACTTCCCTCTTCAAACGCATTAACCCGATTGCCATCCACACATATACTTATCCCCCCAATTAGATCATTCGGGTCGATCACCTTCTCTTTGATGTGGAAAGATACATTGACAGACATTATTTCGTACCCTCAATTAGGATAGGCTGTTTGGATGACGCCAGTATCTGGGTTTCTACGAATGATGATTTCTGAGATGGCATACTCACTCAGTTCACTTCCTGAATATACGATCTTACCGGAGTTACTTCCGGTGTTTCCATTCCGAATACCTATTTCTATCACATCCTTAATTTCCTGTGGACCCATACTTTTTGGGAAGACACTCTCGGCCAGATCGCTTCCAGGAGTAACCGGCCAATCATAATCATTAGCCGACTTAGGATTAGCGTGTCGGGCTACAATATGTTTGAAGTCATGCATTCCGTCCCCAACCAGGTCCACACTATCGCCCCATTTATTACTTTGGATAATATATTGGGGTCTTCCACTATGGTAAGCAATCCTATCGACATCCTCAAATTTGATCTCAGCACCATGTTTGAGCTTCCCCTTCCGACTAAGTTGGTGGTTGAGGCCCTTTAATTGACTATCTAGTTGCGTGAAGATTTTGTTTTTTGAGTATTTTGATTTCAACTGGGTATTCAACCGATTGAATTCATTCCATTTCTTCGCTGGATTGTCTGCCTCGGCGAGCTTCAGGATTCCCTCAGAATCCAAAGAACCTCTGACACTGTTGAGGAGATCCTGGTCACTCTTCTTTGACAGCTGTAGAAGTGCAGATTGCGACTCTTTAGATAGTTCTCCAAAGTTCTCAACCGAATCTGCTACCTTCTTGATCTCGTATGGGTTTTCATATGGGACATCTCCTCTACTGGCGAGGTTAACAGCTTGATCGTAAGATATTGTTTCAGTGCTTCTGATCGCTGCTTTGATCCTTCGAACCTTGTCTCCCGCGACTGATTTCAGCTTATTCGCTACCTCAATTGCCTTTTCTTTGCTAAATACTTGTGCGAGGCGGCTTCCGACTTCTCTTACTTTTTCGGGATTCTTTGCGAGGAACTTCGACGTAATCGAGACGACATCAGTCACTTCTTCCGCTGTGGCAGCAGCCGCTCCGACACCTGACCATGCGGTAGCTGTCCCGACTGTATTGACAATAGCTCCACCACAGTCCAGCGTGTCAGCCGCAGTCTGTACCGTCCCACCTTTGACCCACACACCGCAGTCACGTGCGTCCGTGATGACGTCAACACCTGGTGTGACAGCACCTATCATCCAGCCAGTAAAGTACGGGACGGTCCCGCTTCCGGGAATGAGTTCAGGGTACTTTTGCCCGAAGTCGCCAAATACGAACCCTTGGTCGGCGGGTTTGAGCGCAGCAACAACAGATCTCACTTCGCTACGCTCTACCTCAGTTAATTTTCCATCATCCAGTAGAATGTCTTTAAGCTCGGTGAGAACTGCAAACCGGCCTTCCTGTTGAGAGGTAGTCAGGCTGAGACTGTTTTCAGCACCAGAGTCGATATTCACCTGTTTTTCGTAGGTAATGCCGTTAGACGTGATTTCAGCGGTATACGTCTCTGAATCATAGAATCCAGAGATGGTGAATCCCCCGTCTGCATCGATTTCGGCTGACTGGCCACCTATTGTGATTGTTGCCGAGGACCCCTCAACGTTTTCTACTGTACCTGTAATCGTTGTCTCTTCAATTTGGAAGTTGAGTTGGGAGTTATCGGAACCCACACCTAAGGTCTCAGAAACCGTCTGGTCCCCAGTTTCAACAGAAATAACGTATTCTCCAACGGGGACTTCCTGGAACGTTATAGACTTCTCGCCTTCGAGACTGCTTGTTTTGAGCGCCGGCGAACCGACTGAAACTTCTGCTTCGGGAAGTGGGTTCCCGTCACCATCCACGGCAGTCACAGTCAACTCTGCCGTTAGTTGCGGTTCAACTGTCACTTCTCCACGGTCAAGTCGGTTACCGTCCTCACCGGATACGAAGACTACCACTGTTCGAGTGGTTTCAGTACCATAGAATCCGACCTCGTACTCTAGGCTACCTACCTCACCGGATTCCAGTTCAATCTCTTTGGTGTCTTGCCCTTCGACCTCGATTCCAGATCTCTCTGGTAGTCGCACTGAGAATGTATGGTCTGCTTCACCGGTATTCTCTACCCGGATCTCCGTAGTATACGCATGATCTTCCTGATACCTGTCAGGGAGTCCAGTGACTGACGTTAAATATGCAGAGACTTCTGGCTCGGGACCTGCGATGTTTGTTTCAACTGAAATTGCCCCTCCTGACTCCAGTGTGGAGAGTGTTTTGGACCCTACAACTGCGCTCTCACGCACAATTTCCACTGTGTAGTTCCCTCTGTTCGGGGGATAGAGATAGAACTGCTGAGTAAATCCATCGTTGTTAGTGGTATCTTCACGCCAGACTGTGTCTTCATGAGATTTGATGCGTACCTGGGCGTCGGGTAGAGGGTCCCCATTGGAATACGTGGCTCTGATCTGTACCGGTTGGCGATTTCTGACAGTGACACGCTTCTCGAAGCGACTTCGTTCAGGAGGAGTAAACCAGTCAGTTTTACCTGCAAACTGGTCTTGAACGTACGTAGTGACCAGATATTCGTGATTGATAGGTAGAGAGACTTCTTTCGGAAATACTACGGGTGAATCACTCGTGAACTCGCGGAACGGTTCTCCACCGACTTTGTCTTGCCAGATCACTACTCCAGTAACCTCTGCTGCCGGCTCACCATTTTCTGTTTGAGCGCTTAACGAGAGCGTTGATTGATCGATAACATCTTCGACAGAAATGGAGTCCAGTTCTTGATTATTCTGCTCAGTATTCTCCTCAACAGTGTCTCCTGAGTCAGCGGTGGCACTTACTTGATCAACAGCAGGGTCTGCTGTCCACTGATATGTGAACTCCTGCGCTTCACCCGGTTCGAGTGTGATGTCCGTCCACTCTTCTTGTCGGTTTCCAATCTGAGAGGTAACGGTGAAGGTCTCCGCGGCGGCATCACCCTCATTCGAGACCTCAAACGAAACCTCCACACCCTGATCTTCTTCAGGGTCTTCCGGAGAGATTTGAAGCGATAAGACCGAAATATCTGGTTCGCTTACTTTCGAAAGCGTGAGATCTTGGGTTACCGTGCCTCCACCGGATATCGAGAACGTGGTAGAGTCGCTGTTGTAATCTGCTTTTTCCGCTTCGATGGTGTGGTCTCCAACTGGAACATTCGAAAAGACATATTCACCGTCTGAATCTGTCTGAACCGTGTTATCCCCATTAAGTTGGACATCTACATTTGGGATCGGTTCTCCCTCCGGATTCGTTACTCGCCCTTGAACCGTTCCGGTTGAAGCATCAATTCTAATCGTGTTCGTCTCTTCGTTATTAGACTCATCTTCCTCGTCAACAGAATCTTCGTAGTCCACCTCAGCTGAGATCTCGTAGGACCCTTCGACAGCATCCCACTCTGGCAAGTCAACGGTCTTGGATTCTCCTGGTTCTAGATTAATATCCGTTCTCCGGAGGACGTTATTTTCGACCGAGAGTTCCACAACAAAACCCGATGCTCTCGCCTCGCCCTGGTTTTCGATATCGACGGAGAACGTAACACTATCGCCATCTGCTGGACTCGACGGACTCCAATCGATGTCGGAAATGGTGAGGTCAGGTTTGCCGGTTTGTTTGTATTGAGCAGTCAGGTCGCGGTTATTAGTGAGATATGAGAAGGTGTAGGTTGCCTGTTCGGAGAATGTTTCCCCGTCCTGAGCTTCCCAGTGGCTGAACTCGTAGTTCCCACTCGTACTTGGCGCGCTAATCGTAACCTCCGAGCCACAGTCGTACGTTCCACCGCCCGAATAATCTACACTTGCTGGTTCGGAGTCTAACTGAATCGTATAGCTCTCTGCGTTCAACTGGAAGTTCTGCGTCGCTGCACTTCCTTTTTCAATGGTGACAGTTTTCGCTGGATTGTTGTAACACGCGCCAGCTTCGATCTCTACTTCGTAGGTGCCAGGTTCAATTCCGGAAAACGAATATCCTCCGTCGGAACTGGTCCGAGTTTCCCAGGTCGTGTCCAGATAAACACGTGCTCCGTCAATCGGATCACCATCCCGATCAGTTACCTGTCCTCTGACCGTTCCCGTTGATGAATCAACAGAGATAGACGTTGAATAACCATTGTTTGACTCATCTTCCTCATCGACAGTATCTTGGTAATCGATTTCAGCAGAAACATCGTATGAACCCTCAGCAGCATCCCACTGCGGGAGCTCTACTGTCTTCGTTTCACCCGGTCCAAGATCGATATTTTCTAGCCGCAGTACATCATTCTCAACGGTCAGTTCTACGTCAAAACTCGATGCTCTTGCCTCTCCTTGATTTTCGAGATCGACACTGAATGTAACACCATCACCATCTACGGGACTAGACGGGTTCCGGTGAAGGTCCGCAATCGTGAGGTCGGGCCGGCCGCCCTGCGTGTACTGAGCAGTCAAGTCGCGGTTATTGGTGAGATACGAGAACGTGTACGTGGCCTGGTCGGAGAACGTCTCCCCGTCCTGAGCCTCCCAGTGGCTGAACTCGTAGTTCCCATCCTCACTCGGCGCGCTAATCGTAACTTCCGAGCCACAGTCGTAGGTGCCACTGCCCGAAGTGTCTACGTTGATTGGCTCGGAGTCTAACTGAATCGTGTACGATTCAGCAGTTAGTTGAAAGTCCTGCGGTGTAGACTGATCCCCGTCAACAGTTACCGCTTTTGTCGGGTTATTGTAACACGACCCTGCCAATACTTCCATTTCATAGTCTCCAGGCTCAACTCCTGAGAAAGCGTACTCTCCGTTCGAATCAGTTCGAGTCTCGGTTGAGGGGCCCAGATAGACCCTTGCTCCTTCGATCGGATTTCCTCCTTCATCAGTTATCTGTCCCTGAACAGCACCGGTAAGTTCATCAATGGAAATAGTTGACGAGTAGACGTTATTCGATTCGTCTTCTTCATCGACAGAATCCTCGTAGTCTACTTCAGCAGACACGTCGTAAGAGCCCTCAACAGCATCCCACTCTGGCAGATCAATTGTCTTGGACTCTCCCGGCCCCAAGTCGATGTCCGTTATCCGGAGCACGTCGTTCTCAACGAACACTTCTACAGCAAAACTCGACGCTCTTGCTTCGCCCTGATTTTCGATATCGGCGGAGAACGTAACGCTATCACCATCTATCGGACTTGACGGATCCCAGTCAATGTCTGCAATCGTGAGATCGGGTTTGCCGGCCTGTTTGTATTGAGCAGTGAGGTCACGGCTGTTTGTAAGGTATGAGAAGGTGAACGTCGCCTCTTCGGAGAATGTAACTCCGTCTTGGGCTTCCCAGTGGCTGAACTCGTAGTTTCCATCCGTATCCGGCGCGCTAATCGTAACTTCTGACCCACAGCCGTAGGTGCCACCACCCGAAGTGTCTACGTTGATTGGTTCGGAGTCTAATTGAATAGTGTAAGCTTCGCCACTCAACTGGAAATTTTCAGTGGTAGTCTGTCCACCTTCGATCGTTACCGTTCTTTGTGGATTGTTGTAACATGCCCCGGCAAGGATCTCTACCTCGTAATTACCAGCTTGAACATCAGAGAAAGCATATTCCCCATTAGAGTCTGTGCGAGTCTCAGTGGAAGCACCCAAATACACTCGGGCGCCATCAATTGGGTCGCCGTTACTGTCTGTTACACGACCCTCAATATCACCAGAATCATCAACTACGTCGAATAGTTGTTGCCAACCTGATGTGTGAAACATATCCGCATCGTTTCCGGTCCAAACATCCACAGTCGCCTCATATTCTCCAAGTGGATTATCTTCCGGAACGGTATATTGGAAATCAATAACAACGGTTTCACCAACTGCAATATCGTACGTCTTAGCACTATCTGGATAGCTTTTGTCTCTTCCGGGTGGGCGAATTCCGAGATAGCTCTTTATCGTACCTTGCTTTTGCCCTTCGTTTTTCACTTCCGCCCTTATCGTCACTGTTTCGCCTGGCGCAACCTCATTAGAAACTGCCCACACATTCTGAATACAATATTTGTGTCCATAGATTTCAGTACAGTTTGGGTAGGCACTACCCCCAATAGAATTGATATTCTGTCCACCTTCTTGTTGCGAAGTTATCCCAGTTGTAGCGGTCGGTGATGCACTGGAAATTGGAATGAATGCAGTAATCGGAGCAGTCAACAATAGGAAAGAGATAAGCACAATAGTGAGAACATTAAGCACTCTTGGCGCTCGTCGATCGGCTAACCCACCCATTGTATCCACACAAGTTGAATCGATGAAATATAAATCATGTGGATTTCGTAACCCATCCAAATGTCCGTATCCCCACTTTTAAATGTATTTCAGCATATTAGTGTTCGGTGATTTGTGACGTGGGTGAGTTTTATCTCACCGGTGCCATCGCTCTAGTCATGTCTAACTCGGACTATTTCTGAATCAATGGAGTCACAACTATAAACGAGAGCGCGATACACCGGTATGGTGACCAACGAACTGTGAGGTTCTACGTGCCGGAGTGGGACGACGCCGTGGATGCGGGCTACGATTTCGAGCACGACGAGCTGTCGACACTCGACCGGCAAGAGCGGGATCTGAACTACATCTGGGACATTTTCGAGAGAGACGAGACGCCGATTGACGGCGTGTTGATATCACGAGAACAGGTCGAAGAGACGAACCGCAAAGCCGAGCGTCTCGCTGAATTTGGCGTATACGACGACCCAACGCTGTCGATCCCGGACTGGCTACCGACTATCAGCGACTGCGGCGCCTGGGGATACAAATCGCTCCCGTTTCCGCCCTACGGCAACGCCGAAATGCTCGACTTCTACGAAACGCTCGAAGTGTCTGTCGGAGTCACGATAGACCACCTCGTACTCGGGTCAGGGAAAGAGAAAGGGCGACTCTATCTGGACGACCGAGCCTTCCGAGACGGGTTCAAGAAATCCGATGTTCCGGATGCGATATCGGATTCGGTTGATCTCATGATAGACGAGTGGCCGGAGGAATGGCCCTCGTACGTAGACGAATTCGAGCCGTCAATTTGCCGAATCTCGGCCGAGGACATCCCTGCGTTCACTCGGCAGGATTTCGCGGGTGACGTAGAAACGGTTCTCGACCGACTCAACGACGACCCTCGAGCAGTCTACCGGCAGGACGACAAACAGTTCCGGTACGATCTCACGCTCCAGAACGCACGCGATATGCGTGAAGTATACGAACAGGGAAACTATCCGTTCCGGCTCATGGTCGCGATTCAGGGGTGGGAACCGGAAACCTACGCGCAGGCAACCAGTGAGGTCCTCGACCTGGGCTATAACTACATCGGCATCGGTGGCGTTGCCGGGAGTCCGGTCCACGAAGTTCGGAAAATCGTCAAAGACGTCGGGAAGACTGTCAAGGACTACGAGCGAACCCACGAGACTCGCGTCGACACACACGTCTTCGGGTTCGCGAAATCGGAAGCGTTCGAGTCGATCGGTCGATCGGGGATGGCAAGTTTCGATAGCGCCAGCATGCTCCGGTCGGCCTGGACCGGCGGTGAAAATTATCGACTGGACGCTGACGAGCGATACGATGCTATTCGTGTTCGGTATCCGAGCCACGGAGCGGAGATATCGGACGCGGTCGAAACGGCACTCCGCGGCCGTGAAACGTTAGAGGCGCTTCGTGCATACGCCGAAGAGGAACCGATAGCGGTCGCTTTGCGAGAATGGGAAACCGCCGCTACTGAGACACTCTCCGCGGCAGAACGCTATCTCAGGGACCACAGACACGATGAGAAGTTCAACGAGTCTCGACTCCGGGATATCGAGTCAGCGCTGCGTTCGGATTTCACCGACGCTCGGAAATTACAGGCGTACTTCGGCGAAGATCTCAGGGACCGGATCGTCAAGCTTCTCCGGGGCGATGATCCCGACGAACCGTTACCGTTTGAGGAGTACGCGGACCTGCTTCGAACCGCGAAAGAGACGTTCCAGCGCTTCCCGCGACTGGCCGGCGTTCTCGAGACTGAATCGGCGAAAACGGACGGAATGGACCGGTACGAACGGATCTGGTTCGTGATAAAGGATTACGCTACCTGGGTCGGCGACGAAGACCTATTAGAAGCGTACCAGGAGACCCTGACCAAACGACCCTGGGAACGCTGTGACTGCCCAATCTGCGAAGAGCACGGCGTTGAGGTGTGCATCTTCCGGGGTAACGACCGGAACCGGCGACGTGGCTTCCACAACACGGACCGGTTCTACGACGAGTTCTCCGAGGCGCTCCCGAAAACTCTCATCCTCACCAAGGGAACTGCCTCGCTGGGTGGTTACCAGACCGTCGAAGCGTATCTCAAGGCCAAACAGCCGAAATTCTGGGAGGCCACGCACGACTTGCCGGTCGCGGAGATTGGGGTAGTCGATGCGAACGGGATACACGAATGGTGGGATAAGACCCCCCACTCCGTTTCGTTTGCACCGGGGAAAATGTCCGACAATCTCGAAAAGGCACTCAGCCGCTACGACCGAGTGTATCTCTACGATTCGGAGGGATTCGTCGATGCGACCGAACGCTCGATCCGCGAGGTGACTGAAGAGGTGAAGACGTATGATCGAGGTCAGCAGTTACGCGAGAGCGTCCTCGCGGACCTCGGCGAGAATTATTCCGTCGGGCGCGATTTCCTGCCACACGCACCCGTACTGAACACGGACAGCGAACTGGATATTCTGGTCATCGATCAGTGCTCGGGGTCGAAGTACGTTCCTGAAGGAACGCGAATCTTCGAGGCTGGCGATCTCGATACATATTCTCGGGAAGAGCTATTGAGCTTCGATAACGTCCGCGGGATCGAGGCACGGGACCTGTACACTGGCCGTCAGCAGGAATACATCACTGAGGCGGTCCGCCAGTTGAAAGAGGAAGGTCACGATGTCCAGCGGTACTTCATCAGTGCGGGATTCGGCTTGGTCGAGGAATCAACGGTGCTCCCGCCATACGAAGTAACGTTCAGCGGCATGAAAGTCGCCGAGATCAGGGAACGTTCGGCGGATCTGAACATCAAGACAGATCTCGCCAGAGTACTGGAACAGGCCGATTACGATGTGGTATTCTTCTCGCTGGGGAAAGACTACTACACCAGTATCGACATCGACCGGACTGTCCAGAAAGTGCGGTCCGATAGAATCGGGGTTGTCTTCAATCGCGATCTCGTCGACGAACAGTTCGAGAACATCGTCTCAGTCCCTGCTCGAACCGAGGACGCGAAGCGCCACGGGACGATCGTCATCGGCCTCAAGGGACTCTACCTGAAGAATTTCGCGTTCAACTTGCCCGATGTCGAAAAGATCGACCCCGACGCCATTCAGACACTGTGTCGGTATGTGGACGGCGAACAGATAGCGATGGAACGGTTCTGACCGCTCCTTTCAGTTGGATGTCAACGAAGTGCGATGGGTTGGAATTGGGGGCGTGCGGGCGGACTCTCACAGGAACCGACAGCGTAGCGCTCGCGTCACCCGGAGCGGAGGATCTCGTCGATCGTTCGGACTGCCCCGAGGAATCGCTCACCTTTCTCCGTAATCTCGTATCGGACGTCCTTCTTACTCCTCTTCTCTCGTTCGACTAGATCGTACTCTTGCAAGAGTTCGAGAGAGTCGGCAAGGGTGTCACTCGAAGTGTCGATTGCGCTCTCGACCTCCGAGAAATTCTGCACCCCGCTGCTGGAAAGGTAGTCGAGTATCTCGACAGTGCGCTTGCGGCCCAGAATCTCGCGCACATCCTCGGAACCCATCTATGGACCCTTTCGCTAACTGGGACAAATCGCCTGTGATCTGGACGTATAATAGCTTTGCTCAGGCAAAGCTTTAACACCGCTCCGAGCTTAGCAGAGTTCGCTGTCCTATGTTGTACAGACAACGAACGCTCGATACACCACACGGGCCATTACAGACGCCCGTACTTTTTCCGGTGAGTAACATCGGGAAGCGGTCGAGCGACAACACACCGGAGTACACCGACAGTATCCCAGACCTGTCGACCGCCATGGTCAATGCGCGGGCTATCCGGAATCGGAAACCACAGTGGAAGCGACTACTGGAGGATTCCACCCTACGGGGGGAGATGGATGTCTCGAGTGAGACGATAATCTTCGCCGATAGCGGTGGATTCGACTTCCAGCAGGAGCAAGTCGACACGTCGCCCGAAGAGACACTCGAGACACAATCTCAGATCGAGGCAGACATCTTCGGGACAGTCGACGTTCCCCTCTCCAGAGAAAACCGGCAAGCGGAGAACCAGCGTCGAATCAGTCGGAGTATCGATCTCGCCTTAGAAGCAAGTGATCACCACGAAGGGGAAGAACTTCTCTTCGGGAGTGTCCACGGATACGACCCTGAGACGGTCCGAAACACCATTCGGCACTTGGAACGGAACGGTAAGTTCGATGGGTATGCCCTCGGAAGTTTAGTACCGATCCGGACGGATTACGAAAAAGTAACGAAGATAATACTATCGGCCAGGCGTGCGACCGATAAACACCTTCACGTCTACGGGTTAGGCGGTGTAACGTACCAACCACTCTTGCTCTACCTCGGGGTCGATAGTTTCGATTCCTCCGCTTTCATCCGGAGTGCGGGGAACCGAAACTACCTGATTCCGGGATTCGGTGGCGAACCGATGAAAAATATCGAGGAGTTGACTCACCTCCCGTGTGCGTGTCCGATCTGTAACGACCGGACGTTCGACGAGGTCCGGGAGGACCGGGATCTGCTTGTCCAGCACAACCTCTGGGCGTTGGCACTGGAACTGAGACGGTTCCGGTACATGGCTGCCGCAGACGAAGACCTGGAAGGGTATCTAGACTTGCGGTTCCAGGGGAACGAGGTCACGAAACGGGCGTATAAACTCGCAAAACAGCAGGTTCGGAGGCTAACATGAGCGACGAACGGCCGACGGTGAGACCGGTAACACTCGCCCGACTCGTCGAGGTTGCGCATCTCTGTGGCAGTGGAGAGAAATCGACCGAAGATATCGAGGAGAGACTCGACGTGAGTCATCGACGTGCCCGCTCGGCGATTCTCGAAGCCGCTCGGATCGCCCTCATCGAGGCGAGCAACGACGATCGATACGAGAGTACAGCCGTGGGCGACTCGTTTGTCGAGGAGGTTCAGGCCGAAAACTGGACTCGTGTCAGTTCGATCCTCGAGACTCGAAGTCCACATTACGGAGCGTTTATCGACGTCGTGAGAGCGGAAGGTCCGATTACACTCGAAGACGCGCTCGGAAGTCTCGAAGACGAGGCCGAATTCACGCCCTACACCTACAATCAGGCCAGCGTCGAGGTGCTCGGTGACTGGGCGGGGCGACTCGGTGTCGTCCAGCGAAACGCGTTCACCGGGGAGTACTATGTTACGAACTCCGACAACATACCGGATAACTTCGAGTACGCTCTCCTGCAAGTGTACGACGACCTCGAGGAGACCGCCGGTGTCGGAATGAGACAGCGCTATCTGTCGATCCCCGAAGTCCGCGAAGAGTTGTGTGGCCGCCTCGGAGCGACGCGGGACGCCTTCGACACCGCGCTCGATGCGCTCGCGCAACAGAACGTCGGCAAGTTAGAGTTATCCGGTGCACCGGTCGACACCGGTGCCAAGGAAGCCTCTTACGGGATCAAATCGATGTCGCTCTCCGGTGACGACGGTTTAGTGTCCACGTCCCAGTCGACAGAGAGAGTAATGGCCGGAATCGAACAGTTCGGAAAGCAGTATTACTACCTCACAGTCCACGATCGCAACCTCACGTACACCAAACCATGAGTAACAACTTCACCATCACGGACGAACAGCGAGACTACTCCAAGTTCGGATTGAACGAGAATCCCTTCCCGTACAGTCCGGTTCCCAGCGACGACCCACTCATCTACTGCGGACAGGAACACGTAACCGATCAGATCAGCAACACCGTGTCGTCAGTCCTGAGCACGGGGAAGTCGAAACATCTGGTCGTCACTGGCAAGTACGGGAACGGGAAGTCACACACGCTCAAGTACACTCGTTCGCTGGTGCGCGATCGGGATGATGTCTTAGTCGGATACGTCGCCCAACCTGGAGAGGGATTCCTCGACATCTACCACGAGTTCGTGTACGATGTTGGATTCGATAGGCTTCAGAAACTCAGCTACGAGTATCTGGCCAAAGTCGCCAGGAGTGAGACGGATCGAAACCCGATGAGCGCAGCTGCGATGAGAGACCTCATCGATAACGGCGAGGTTCTGTTATCCGACCTCGTTCCGACGACGGTGCAACAGTTAAGCGACGTCACTAAATTCGCCGACTTCGCTCGTGCGATCGTCCATTTGGTCTACGAGGACACGAATCTCTACGCCTGGCAGTGGCTGACGGCCGAGGGACTCCGCTACGAGCAGCGAAAGGAGATGGAGATTCACAGTGCCGTCGACGACGACACGACCGCAGTGCGCGCCTTCACCGCGCTCAAGAACATGCTTCGGGACCTTGGATACACGGGAGTCTTCGTGTTCGTCGACGAGTTCGAGCGGATCGCTCGACTATCCCCGAAAGACGAACAGGCGACGCTAAACAGTATTCGACACCTGATGGACCAGAACAGCGACGGACTCTGTATCCTGTTTGGCTGCGCCCCTGAAGTCTGGCAGGACGTGATGAGTGAATATCACGCGTTTTCAGAACGTATCGGACAAGAAGTGGCACTCCGGCCGATGACCGAAGAGGATATCGAGGATCTCGTCGAGGAGTATCTCGAACTCGCTCGCTCGAATTCGACCGGCGGGATCGAACCGTTCACGAAAGACGGTCTCCAGTACATTCTCCAGCGGTCCCAGGGCAATGTCAGGCAGATATTGAGTGTCTGTAGTCGAATCCTCGACGCGTCCGTTGACGAGGGGAAACCAGAGACGCCAATAGACGAAGAGAGTGTTGCTCAGGTCATCGAGTAACGAACGAAAGTCGGTTCAAGGCAAACTGCTCCCTTTTATCGGTGAACAATACGGTGGGAACCCAAGATTACATCTGTCTCCGATAGCTGCTACCGCGGACAGCCTGTGCATCCCCTCGGCGCCCGCCCCGGTGCTACCCCGGCCACCCCTCCGTGACCGCCCCGGTACCGCCTCGGTGCACCCTCGATGACTGCCCCGGCCCGGCCCCGGTCACCCCTCGGACCGGGGCCGGACCGGGGTCACCGACGCGCGTGCGTGCGACCCTCTGTCCCCCCTCGTTCCTCCTGGGGTCGACTCGAATCACTTCAAGCACTTCAATCCAGTTGTGCGACTGGCAGTCCATTACAAAGAGTCAGACACTACCATACGGTCGTTGTTTCAGACCTTAAACACTGACTGACCCCCAGAATATATGATAGAATATATATCCCAGTGTAGATTTAATCGGCTGCTTCGGCTTCGAGACGGGCTTCTTCCTCTTCTTCTTCTCTTTCTTGTCTTGTCTCTGATTCTTTTTTGTCTTTGATCTTCTTCATGCGGAAGATCTCCTCGCGCTCCTGCTCTTCGAGTTTCTGCTCGATGTACTCCTGGTTCTCCCGGAGGTCGGGGAGGAGTTTGAACTCCAGCGCGTTGACGCGGCGCTTGGTGGTCTCGATTTCGTCGAGCAGTTTCTTCATCGCGGTCTCGACCTCGGCGGCGAGGATGATCTGGTCGATGAGTTCCTCGTAGGCCTCGGCGGCCTCGTCGATGCGCGCGCTCGTCCCGAGGACGCCGTAGCCCCGTTCGTCGAGGTTCTTCCGGACTTTCGTCGAGTCGATCTGGGGGACGTAGACGCCCATCACGCTTTTCGACTCGGTGGTGATCTCGGGGTGTTCTTTCAGCGCGGCGGCGGCGCCGCGGACGGCGACGTCGCCGTCGAGCGCGCGCGCCATGTTGATCGCTCGCTGGGCCTCCTCGTACTGGTCTTCGAGGTCGGCGCGGACGTCCTGGGCCTCGTCCAGGATGTCCATGAACTCCATGATGAGGCCGTCGCGTTTCTGCTCCAGCGTGTCGTGCCCGCGCTCGGAGAGCTCGATGCGGTCCTCGATCTGCATGAGCTCCTTGCGAGTCGGTTTGACGTCCTCGGCCATTGGGCGTGGCTTGACGACGTAGCCAGTTAACCGTTTTCAGTCTCGACGGCCGGCGACGCGGCCCGACTGCCGCGTTCGATCCCCAGAGCGCCTACCAGTACCCCTGCGCGCGGTCGATCCACGTCACGACGACCACGTGGGGTAGCGTCAGGACGGCGATGGCGACCAGATACAGCGCGACGACGCCCGACAGGCTCTCGGGCGGCGCGGGCGCGGTGACCCACAGCGCGCCGACGACGGCCAGTCCGCCCGCGGTCGGGAGCGCGGCCTCGCGAGCGAACCGCCCGAGGGCGGACGTGAGCCGACCCCGCGACAGCGCCGCCGTCGCCCGCTCGTCGAGGGTCAGAACGCGGGCGATGTGCCGGGCGGAGTGCCAGCAACAGAAGTAGACGCCGACGGCGAACACCGGCGGAACGACGAGGAAGAAAACCCACAGCAGCGCCGTCTCGCCGGCGTCGACCGCCCACGGCCGCCGGTCGTCGGCGCGCCGGTAGCCGAGCGCGAGCGTCGCCAGCGTCAGCGCCGCGAAACCGACGCCGAGCGCGAGCCGCGCGTCGGGACCGACCGGCAACTCCGTGACGGTCCCGCCGAACGGTGCGGCGAAGGCCGCGACGACCTCGCGGTAGCGCTCCGGGAAGGCGAGCAGGGGGACGAGCATCGGCAGACCGCCGCGAACGACGACGGTCAGAGCGCGCTGGGAGAGCGAGTCGAGGTGCTCCGCGCCGAGGACGGCCGCCAGCGGGTGGAGTTCGCCCTGGCCCCAGTGGAACCACGTCACGGCGACGAAGACGACGGCGCTCGCGACGGGTGCGAGGAACCAGCCGAGCGCGTACGCGCCGCCGGCGATTAGGTAGACGACGCCGACGACGCCCATCCAGCGGGCGTCGAGTCGCCCCGTCACCGCCCGCGGGAGCGCCGCCCAGTCGACGGCGCCGTGGGGCAGGCCGAGGACGACGACGCTCGCGACGAGCGGTGCCAGTCGCCACGTCCGCGGGAGGTCCGCGCCGGCCGCGAACGCCACCGTACAGGCCGCGACAGGTATCCAGGGGAGCCAGACGACCGGCGCGCGCAGCGTCTCGCGCACGGCGCCAGGGAGAACCGGTCGCTCCGTCGCCGTCACCGTCACGGCTCCGTCACCGGTGGCTCGTCGGTCTCGACGGCCGGCTGGCCGTCGCCCTCGCTTGTCGGTCGATCTCCGCGGTCGCTCGCGAGTCCACCGCCGCGCTCACCGGTGAATCCGCCGTCGCGCTCGCCCGCGAGTCCCGTCCCCGACTCGCTCGGGTCCCGTGCCCGGAGACGGTGGACGACCCAGTACAGCAAGACCAGTCCCTGGACGACGAAGGCGTTGGTCACGAGGAAAAAGACCATCTCCTCTATCGGGAGGCCGGCGACGGCCAGTCCCGTGGAGTAGGCGTCGGCGATGGTCCAGACGCCGGCGTCGATGGCGACCCAGTCGGCGACCCAGAGGTACGCCGACGGGACGAACACGGCGATAGCGACCCGGCGGCGGGTCGAGAGCAGGTACCGCCAGCCGACGGCCCACTGCAGCGCGAGCACCGGACCCGCCCAGGCGAGGATCGCACCGAGGTAGAACGTCGCTGAACTGGTCAGGCAGACGAGCCCCACGAGACCGACCGCGAGGCCGGCGCCGGCGCCGACGGCGCGGTCGCGCCAGGTGTGGCGGACGCCCTCGACGACGGGGCCGACGACCTGGACCGTCCACAGCGCCGTCAGCAGCGGCTGGAGTACGAAAAAGAGCAGTTCCTCGACCGGGATCGACCAGACGCGCGCCGCGACGCGGCCGTCGCCGTACCACCAGACCCCCCTCTCGATGAGGGAGCCGTCCCAGGGGGTGGTGTAGACGACGGCCAGCGCGGTGACGACGGCGACGCCGACACCGGTGACCAGCCAGTCCACCCGCTC
>ENA-ORCR01000530-ORCR01000530.1-marine-metagenome-genome-assembly--contig:-NODE-530-length-19828-cov-3.990988_pt1 | contig 19828 bp, 21 predicted proteins | sample MGYA00237782_ERZ508514 | MGnify/ENA primary metagenome ERZ508514 (study PRJEB26185, sample SAMN06268960) | marine metagenome | isolation source: Eden Landing Ponds, San Francisco, CA, USA | place...
CCTCGGCGTGTTCGACGACGTGACACATCGCGTCGACGCACTCGTCGACGTGCATGTAGGACTTCTCCTGGCGCCCGTCCCCGAGGATGGTCAGCGATTCGGGGTCGTCTTCGAGTTTCTCGATGAAATCCGGGATGACGGCGCCTAGCTGGAGGCGGGGGCCGACGATGTTGGCGAACCGATAGACCCAGACGGTGAAGTCGTGACTGTGGGCGTAGACCGAGAGGAGACTCTCCTCGCCGAGTTTGCTCGCGCCGTAGATACTGATGGGTTCCAGCGGGGCGTAGTCCTCGGGTGTCGGCCGCGGCGCCTCGCCGTAGACCGTCGAGGAGGAGGTAAAGGCGATGTTGTCGACGCCGACGTCGTCCATTCGCTCGATGACGGTCTCGGTGAGTCGGTTGTTGAATCGGTACTGGTCCACGTCGTCCGCCGCCGCGTTCTTGTTCGCGGCGAAGTGGAAGACGCCGTCGACGTCGGCGGTGATGGCCTCGGCGGCAACGTCGGGGTCAGTCAGGTCGCCGTCGACGAGTTCGACGCCGTCGGGGAGCCACCCGCGGGCGCCGTTCGAGAAGTCGTCGACGACGACGACCTCGTTCTCGTCGACGAGGCGGGCACAGAGGTGCGAACCGACGAAGCCGGCCCCGCCCGTGACGACCAACCGCTTTCCAGTCAGTTCCATGCGCGGTAATTGTCGACCGCCGACATGTGTGTTCCGGAGTCCGGTGAGACCTTCGGGCCGAACGTGTCACCCACAACAGTAACTTCCGGGGGTCCCACAGTTTCCACATGGATCAGTCCGAGCGACCGGGGCGAGAGCGAGGGGGACCCAGCAGCCGTTCATCCGGGAGACGCTCGTTCCTCGCAGCGGTGGCAATAGTGACCGGTGGCGCCCTCGCGGGATGTGGCAATCTCGTCTCGCAACCGGATGGCGAGGGGACGCAGACTGCGCGAGACGTCTCACTCCAGACCCCAGTGAAGGGAACCGACGACGCGCCGGTCACGGTCAGCGTGTACAAGGATTTCGCCTGTCCGGCCTGTCGCAATTTCAACGCCGGGATCACCCCACGACTCGTCGAGGAGTACGTCGACCAAGGGGTGGTCCGGCTCGAGCATTACGACTTTCCGCTGGACATGCACGAACCGACGTCGTATACTGCCGCGAATGCGGCGCGAGCCGTGCAGCACGCGAGCGACGACGAGGCGTTCTTCTCGTTCGCCGACGCGCTGTTCGCCAATCAGTCGGACCTCGGGCCAGGGACGTACGCCGAACTGGCGGGGGAGGTGAACGTCGACGGTGAGCGCGTCCAGACGGCCGCCGAAGGGCGGACCTACCGGCATATCGTGAGCGCTGACAAGGAGAACGGAATCGACGCCGGCGTTCGCGCGACGCCGACGGTATTTGTCGACGGGTCACCGGTCGAACAATTGAGTTGGTCGGCGATCCAATCCAGGATCGAACGCGCTCGACCCGCAGACTCCTGAACTGGACAGCGGTGTTCGATGACCCCGTCCCCGCCCTTCTCACCAACGCCGTTCGAGTACAGCGTTCCCTCGAGGTCGCACTCTCACCCCTGAGCAACCGATGATAGTTCGACTGCCAGAGTGGCTAGAATCCGATTCCGCGTCGTAGACCCATCCACTCGTTGTGGCCCTCTGAGGTATCCGACCGCTGCTTCACGCAACCTGTCGATGGTGATGGGAGAGATGCTCGCTGCCGTAGACGAAAACGAGGGTTCCAGCTATCACGCTCAGGAGTCCGGCGAACACCCACAGGGTGGTCGAACTGACGCTCCCACGCAGAAACCAGACGCTCGTCAGCCAGGCGTTGACCGTGCCGTGGAGGACCACGACGAGTAGGAGACTCCCTCGCGTACTGTTGTAGAGCCACGTGAACACCACTGCGAGCCCGAGCCCTTGAATCAGGAATGGGAGCGGACGCAATTCGGATTGGATTGCGCCAGGCACGACGAACAGCGGTGCGTGCCAGGCGATCCACACGACGCCGAGGAGGAGACTCGCAGTCAGCGCGCTGTACTCTGCCTGCAATCGAGGAAGTGCAAACCCGCGCCAGCCGATCTCTTCCAACCCGCCACCGATCAGCATGTTGGCGACGACCGAAGCGACGAACAGGGGAAGTAGATCGAACGATGGGAATGGCGTCGACACGTCGTATCGCAACGCGTCGATGAGGACGGCCGTCCCCACAACTGCCCCGGGCAGGAGGACCGCAACGGCATACCATCGGCCCTGGACGCGCCACTTCGTCAATCGGCCAAGCAGCCGTCGAACTCCTCGGGACCCCTCAGAGAGACCGAGCACTACGACCGCCGCAATCGGAGGGCCGAGCCCGCCGAGGAGCCACAGTCCCCCGCCCAAAGCACCGCCTGGTTCGAGGTCGGAGACGGCGAGGACGCCCCACGCTGGCCACGAGACTGCGACCGTCAGGAGGACGAACACCGGAAGCGGCCTGCGCTGGATTGTCCGTCCCACCGACGAATCAGCCGTCTGTTCACCTGCTGTCGACGCTGACTCACCCATCGAATTCGAGTTCGAGACCACCGATACGACTCGTCGCCGCGTTGAACAAGATAGCCGTAACCCCACCGACGATGATTCCGGCCAGAAATGTCCCGAGAATCGAGACCAGTAGTTCAGTCATCCCTGGAAACGGACCGCCGAGAACGCCTGTCACGAGCCACGTGACCGCAACGATGAGCCCCCACAGGAGGCCGACGACGCCGAGGACTTTCGCCAGGGAGACCACGTCTATCCGGTCGAGTGTTCGTTCCATTCTCAGTTGGCCCCGCTCGGCGTATCGCCATCCTCGCCGATTGTAGCAGTCATCTCGTTCGGCCCACGACGGTACGCCAGAGCGGCAATTACGAGGGCGACGACGACCGAACTCACAATCGCCGTCGTGACGCCAGCGTTCACGATCAAGCCCAGGATCATGAGAAGGGCGACGAAAGCGACGCCGAACGCGGCGATGGCGCCCGCGATACGGCGACGGTTCAACGGCGCGTCCTCGGCGAGTCCGAGATACACCGCGCCAGCGGTGAATGCTCCGGTCGCGAGACCGGCAGGGATGCCGAGGAACAACGAGAACTCGATCCACGAATGAGCGAACTCCGTGACGGCCACTCCGACGAGGAGGAAGACAGCGATACCGGACGAGAGGGCCAATGAGATAGTTTTGAAACTCATCATTGTAATTTACCAACAAGAACACATAAAATAGTATGATTTTCACGACAAATTGACGTGTGAGAAACTGAGTGATTCTCGCTCATCAGGACTGGCACGGGCTGAATACGCGGGGTTCGGTGGACCCTCCGATGATCGGCAGTGTCTGAAACAGGTGCGCACACTCCATCTGGGTCCTTCACGCGGCAATTCACGCGCTGAGAGCCACTGCCCACCGGTCGAGCCACCGATCGTCTGCGCATCGAGACGGCTTCTCTCACCATCGAGTAGGTAGGGTACTGACGTGAGGCTGATTCACGCGAGATGCCCGCTTTCGAGCGCTTTCGAACGCTCTCACGCCAGAATTCTCAGCGGGAAACGCCCGTCTCACCCCAAAGTGGCACTGCGAACTGTCAGACATTTGGTTTAATTTTCCCGCTGATCTTTGCATCATTCGCTGAGTGTACCGAATTCCGAGCGTAACTGTGCTACCAGTAGATATCGAGCGGAAGACGCCCGTTCTCGGACCGTCCCACTCGACGTGTGGGCATCCACCGCTGTGAATTACGAGTCGTTCAGCGTCCCAAGGGGAGATGCCGAATTTCGCGGAGAGGGCCGCGGACTGGTGAGGATGTGCTACCCAGGAACTGTGGTCTTCGTTCCTCCCGCGATTCTCCGATTTTCCTGTTCATCAGCATCCGAATTGAAGGGCCAGAACGTTCACTATCTGGGACCCGAAGATTCGTGTATGAACGACTACACTCGCCCGCATCCAGACAGTGCAGTCTTACTCACCATCGACACACAGAACGATTTCACGTTGGCAGATGCCCCCGCGAAAATCGATGGAACTGCGGCCGTAGTGCCGCAGATGCGACGGCTCGTCGAGCGGTTCCGGTCCCGCCAGACTCCGATCGTTCACGTCGTCAGGTTGTACAGAGAAGACGGTTCGAACGTCGATCTGTGTCGCAAATCGGCGGTCGAAGCCGGTGATACGGTCGTCCAGCCCGGGAGCGACGGCGCAGAGCTCGTTTCGGCGTTGAAACCCGCCTCAGACGCGCGCCTCGACGCTGACCGGTTGCTCGACGGCGAGTTCCAGACGTTCGGTCCAGCCGAATACGTCATGTACAAACCCCGCTGGGGTGCGTTCTATCGGACTGGGCTGGACGACTTTCTCGCGGAGCGGTCGATAGACACGGTCGTCGTGTGCGGGTGTAACTTTCCGAACTGTCCGCGAACGACCGTCTACGAGGCGAGCGAGCGTGACTATCGAATCGTCTTCGTGCCCGATGCGACGTCGGGCGTCTACGAGCGAGGTGTCCAGGAGCTAGCGGACATCGGCGTCGCGATCAAAACGACCGACGACGTCCTCGAGTGGATACCGGAGTGAGCGAGGTCCGTCTCACTGCCCTTCGAGTCAGGCGATGGCTGTCAGATACCCACGTCTCGGCAGCCTCTGTCACCCCTGTTTCAGCATCCCCGGGTATCCAGAACGTGGGCCGGCGTAGGATGTTCCGGGGCCACCCTGCAACCTGAGTCCGGGAGCGATACTCGCGGGAAGCAGCGTACTGTTACCAAGCAACAATGACTTGGAACGTCCAGCTAAGTGTCTGACAGACGATAGTCTACGTAGTATCCCAGCGTACCCGAGCGGACCGCCAAACGAATGTCAAAGACTCATATCGATCCGGAGGAGTCGACGGACTCCCCGATACACCGTTCTCGGGCCACCTCCGTTCGACGCGAGCGAGAGACGGGCGAGGCCGCAAACGGGCCGGTTTCGTCCGGCGACCCGGTGGGACGACTTCACCGAGAAGTGGGAAACAGCGCCGTCCGAGCACTGGTCGAACGCGGGGACAGTTCGGACCTCGCGGTCGGCCGAAGCAACGACCGAGCGGAACGGGAGGCGGAACGAGTCGCCCGTTCGGTCGGTCGGTCCACGGCCGTCCGGGACGAGGGCAGGGCTGGGGCTGACGGCACGCCCTCACTCGACCGTCACGCGGAGGGATCGGTCGACGAAGCGGCGGTCTCCGAGGGAGTCGCTTCGGTCCTCGAGGCGCGAGGCGCTGCCGGGGACACCCGCCCGGCAGGGCCGGGCGAGTCCGCCGAACCGCACCGTAGTCCGCCCTTCGAGGAGGTTCGGATCCACGACGACGCGCGTGCCGCTCGACTGAGCGACGCGCTCGAGGCGGACGCGTTCACGCACGGGACGGACATCTACTTCGGCCACGGGAGGTTCGACCCGAACTCACGACAGGGACGACAGTTGTTGGCCCACGAGATGACGCACGTCGCCCAGCAGGACGGGATGACCGGTGCTTTGGTCCAGCGCAAACCTGAGGGGGATGGGCTGGACGGTGCGGCCCAGTCGAGCAGTGAACTCGTCCCACCACGGGAGTCGGTGACGTACGACGTCCGGAGCGACGACACGACCTACCGGGTCGAAATAGTGGGCCACGCCAGCCCGCGGTGGCGTTATCCAACTCCCGAGACGCCGGCCGAGCGGAACCTCGCCCTCTCGGTCCGGCGGGCCAGAGCGGTCGAAAACGCGGTTCGGACGTTCTTCCTGGACCGGAGTGGCACGCGCTTCGGGTTCAGCTCCGTCGAGGACGAGCACGCTTCGTCCATCGAAGCCTACGGCCTGGGGCAATCGCAGACGCTGGAAGCGGCCGGCGGCGACGTCACCGCCAACGACCCCGAATTCCGTCGTGTCGACGTGTCTGTCGACGTTCGACAGACCGAGCAGACGACCGCGGGCATGACCCAGCAGCGGGAGTTGTCGAGTGCCACGACGTGGTGGGCGATCAAAGTACTGTTCGCGATCACGGGCGGTGAGGGGGTCTATGCGAGTGGCGGACTCGCGAAGCTCAAGAATCGGAAAACGAATCAGACGGTCTCTGGCGCGTGGGTCGCCGGCGGCGGTGGCGGGGGGCTAGAACTTCCGTTCCCAGCCGCCGCACCCGATCCGTCTTGGTCGTACTTCTTTACGGACTATCCAGTGACCTTCCAGGCCTTCGAGGACGCTACCGTTCGATTCAGGCAAATCGACGTCGGGCTCGGAGCGGTCGGCTACAGCTGGGCCAGATTCGACTTCACCGATCTCATGGACGAAGGCGTGTCGGTGAGTGGCTTCGTCATGAACCAGTGGGGCGCCGGCGGGTCCGTGACGAGCGGGAAGTGGGAGTTCGATGAGCCGATTCCGGACCCACCGGTCGTGACCGAGGAAGTGCACACGCCGACCGAGACGACCGTCGGGTACTCCTTTGGCCACTCCGTGTCGTTCCCGACCGGGTCGGCCGACCTCTCGATGTCGGACCTCGACGGGCTCCAGGAGTTCGTCGAGTCGCTTCCATAGCGACGTCACAGTCTCGTCGGTCCGCCAGTACCCGCTGTGCACGACCGAACTCTCTGTCATCGACGCCACGTGCGGACCAATATCGAGCAGATCCAGTGCTGCTGGAGGAAGCTGCTACGAAGTTCAGGTGAGGACGGTCACCGCGAGCATCGGAGCCCGGGACGAAAACGTGGTAATCGGTCATGCCAGCGAGCAAGGCCGGAGTACGATGAAGCCTATTCGGCCGTTCATAGCTACACCACTGCTCGGTGGCGTAACGTCCGTCCTCTCTCCCCGGGAGCCGGAAAGATTTTTCTCGGTCTCGGTCCAGTACAGATCCATTGGAATCTAGCCAGACCGACGACCGTCACTCGGGCGAGACTCGACTGTGGCGGGTCACAACCATCGCGACGGGATGGTTGGTGCTCCTGTTCGTCGGTGCCTACCTGATCACTCCGGCCAGTATCCTCACGCTGGTGATGGCCGACCTGGCTATTACAGAGGCCACGGCCGCGGCACTGGTCTCGATGCCCCAGGTCGCCGCGACGGTCATCGGGATTCCCGTCGGAATCTATCTCGACCGCGTCGAGACACGTTCGGCAGTCCCGGCCGCTGCGGTCGTCCTCTTCGCCGGCAGCGTCGGCGACTGGTTCGCCGCAAGCGAGCAAACGGTCTCGTTGCTGATCGCCTCTCGACTGGTCGCTGGGGTCGGGATGTTCGTGCTGTGGGTGGTCAGCATCAACGTCGCCTCGAGCACGTTCCCACCGGACCGGCGAGCGACGGCGACGTCGGTGATCATCTCGGGGTATCCCGCAGGGTACGCACTCGGCCAACTCGGGACGCCACGCCTCGCCGAGGCCATCGGCTGGCCGGGGGTGTTTCCCGTCTTCGGTGGCGCGGTGCTCCTGCTGTCGGTTGCGTTCTACGTCTCCGTCGGGCAGGTCTCACGGTATCAGCGGGCGACCGACCCGATGACACGACTCGATTTCAGGCGAGTGGTGGGTAACAAAGACGTGTGGATGGTCGTCGTGGTGACGCTCCTGGGCTACTCGCTGTACATGGTGTTCAACTCGTGGATGCCGACGTACATTACCCGTGAATTCGGCGTCTCGCTGGCGGAGAGCGGCGCGTTCGTCGCGCTGTTTCCCGCCGTCGGGATTCTCGCCCGTCCCGCGGGTGGGTGGCTTTCGGACTCGGTGTTGGGGCACCGACGACGGCCCGTCTTCGCCGCGTCGTTCGTCGGTGCGGCCGCGCTGGCGGTCGCCATGTTCTACAGCACGACGATTGCGCTCCTGGTCTCGATGCTCGTCCTCGCCGGGGTGTTCATCCAGTTGCAGATCGGCCTCATGTACCAGTCTATTCAGGAGTTCGTGGAGTCGACCGCTGCCGGGACGGCCGTTTCCATCGCGAGCGTGGCGGGGTGGCTGGGGTCGTTCGTCGCGCCCGTCGTGGCCGGAGAACTGGTTGCGACTACCGGGTCCTACGCGGTCCTGTTCGGTTTCGCTGTCGCTCTCGGGGTGACGGGAACGGTAACCGTCTGGCAGATGGCCGAGTCCGGCGGTACTGCGGTGACTGGCTGAGTCCGTCGGTTCCGGGTCGCGTGCGTCCGATGTCCCGTGGGGAGCCGACCGCAGTCGTCACTCGACCCCCGGATGCTATCGATTCGGATGACCACGCGCAACTGACGCCACCTGCTACCTGGCGCACTCCTTCGGAACCCTCCTAAACGGGGGTTCCGTACGGACGAGCAATGAACGAGACACCCGAAGTCACCGTGTTGCGCCTCGGGCACCGACCGGGTCGCGACGACCGGATGACGACGCACGTCGGGCTCACCGCGAGAGCCCTCGGTGCCGACCGCGCGGTTTTCGGCCCGAAGGCCTCCGGGTCAGCCGACACCGTCCGTGACATCACCGACCGCTTCGGCGGCCCCTTCGACGTCGAGGTGACCGAGTCGCCGAAGGCGGTCATCCGCGACTGGGAGGGACTCGTCGTGCACCTCACGATGTACGGACTCCCCGTCCAGGACGTCGAAAGCGACCTGCGGGACTCCCTGGACGTCGAGACGCCGATTTTGTTCGTCGTCGGGGCGGAGAAAGTTCCCTTCGACGTGTACGAGCGGGCGGATTACAACGTCGCAGTGACGAACCAGCCCCACTCGGAGGTGGCATCGCTCGCCGTCACGCTCGACCGCCTGTTCGACGGGACGGAACTCGACCGGGAGTGGGCGGACGCCGACCGCACGGTGGTGCCCAAAGCCACCGGGAAGCGCGTCGAGGACACCAGCGAGCAGGACTGACGGACGGGCCGCCGAATCGGTCGAGCGCGGACGGGTCGCGTGCTGGCCATCCCATCCGGTGCTTTTAAACTGCTCACGCTCTGAGACGCACGTAATGGCTTTTGACGACCTTCTGGAGGACCCCGTTATACAGAAGTACTTACACGAGCTGGTCGGACCGAAAGGGATGCCGGTGGCGGCGGCGCCGCCGGACGGTGAGGTGACCGACGAGGAATTGGCCGAGGAGCTCGGCCTGGAGCTCAACGACGTCCGCCGCGCGCTGTTCATCCTCTACGAGAACGACCTGGCGAGTTACCGTCGCCTGCGCGACGAGGATTCGGGCTGGCTCACCTACCTCTGGACGTTCGAGTACGAGAAGATTCCCGAACAACTCGAATCCGAGATGTACCGACTCCTCGACGCGCTCGAAGACCGGGAGGACTACGAGACGGACAACGAGTTCTACCTCTGTGAGACGTGTGGCATTCGCTTCGAGTTCGGCGAGGCCATGGAGTTCGGTTTCGAGTGCCCCGAGTGCGGGAACTCGGTGGAAGCGATGGAGAACACGCGCCTCGTCGACGCGATGGAAGGGCGTATCGAAGCACTGCGTGACGAACTGAACGTGGATCACGGACCCGGAGCCTAATGGTCGTACTCGCCACCAAGTGCTACGTCGAGGGCGACGCTCGCGAGCGCGCGCTCGACTCGCTTCGGTCACTCGTAAATAACGAAATCGGCGACCTGGACGTGTCTGTCGACGTCTCCCTCCGGGATGACGACTTCCCGTCGGTCACCGTCGAGGGCGCCGACGAGACGGTCGCACGCAACGCGCTCGCCGAGGAGTGGGGAGCACTCACCCCGGAGTTCGAACCCGGTGAGACCTACGTGGGAACCCTCGATAGCTGGGACGACGACGGGTTCGTCCTCGACGTCGGGTTCGGCAACGAGGTTCGCATTCCCGCCGACGAACTCGGTCTCGGGCAGGGGACGCCAGAGCAGATTCGGACGCGCTTCGGACTCGTCCAGCACCTGCCGATGCAGTTCGTCGCTGCCGACCCCGACGAAACTGCGCCGGCGCGACTGGCCGACGCCGAGCGTGACCGCCTCTACGACTGGACGCGCGGGAACGGTCGCGTGAACGTCAACTCGTCGACGCGAGCGGAAGCCCGTGCGACGGTCAACCGTGCCGGGCACGCACAGGACATCGTGACCGTAGAGCGGATGGGGCTGCTCGAACAGAGTATCGTGTGCAGCGAAGCCACGGATCCGCCGGGACTCCTCGCGAGCATCGGGGAGTACATGCCCGCCGAACTACTCTGCGTCGTGCCATGAGGCGTCGACTGGTTCTCGCGCTCGGACTGCTCGCCGTACTGGTCGCCCTGGGCGGCTGTACGTCGCTGTTCGGTGGCGGTGGACCGGACGAGACCGAACTCAACCGGAACGCCACCTACGACTGGGACACCAACGCGACGACGGTGTACAACGTCTCCAAGAGTCAGTTCACCGGTATCCTGACGGTCGAAAACGAGTCGTATCTCGAACTCTACCAGCGCGACGAACTCGGGACCGAAGCGCCCCTGGACGTCGCAGCGCTCCGGTTCCGATTCCCGAACGGAACGGTCGTCGCACCGGCCAATCGGTCGAACTTCGGCGTCGAACACGGCCAGTCGCGGGCGAACGTGACGCTCCCGCAGGCCGGTGGCCAGGTCGCATTCACCTCGGATCGGCCGAACGCCAAGCGATTTGCGATTCCGATGTTCGTCGACTCGCCGCATTCGGTCGAAGTCGTGTTGCCACCCCAGGCACGCGTGGGCGTCCCGCTGTTGTCGAAAGTGTCGCCGGGCGGGTCCACGACCGACGTCCCGGAGAATTCGAACCGGATGACGGTCCGCTGGGACGAGGCAGAACGCGGTCCGATCCTGGTCAGGTACTACCTCGCCCGCGACCTGCTCCTGTTCGGCGGTATCGGCGGGATTCTCACGCTCGTTGGGGTCGGAGGGGCGCTGTACTACCTCCGGCAGATCCGCGTGCTGGAACGCCGTCGCGAAGAGATCGGACTCGATGTCGAGATGGACGGTGACGAGTTCGACGACGACGGGCCGCCGCCGGGTATGCGCTAAACAGCGGAGGTCTCGCAGCGGCGACGTTGGCTGTTCCGCTTTCAGAGAATTTCGACGCCGGTAATCTCGAATCTGGCACCGCACCCAGTCTTACGGTCGTGGTCTGGGGCGTCGCTCGCGTTCGAGGAACACCCGCGCGAGTTCGTCTCGGTGAGTTCGACCGACCAACCGTGGGCGTTCGCGATTTCCTTGACGATGTTCAAACCCAGGCCCGTCCCCTCGCTCGTCGTGGTGTATCCGGCTTCGAACACCGCATCCCGCTCGTCCTCGGGAATCCCCGGCCCGTTGTCGGAGACGTAGAAGCCATCCGGAAGGTCACCGACCGTCACGATCAGGGACTCGGCGGAGTGTTCGTCCGAAGAATCCGGCTGGACCGGCGCGCGCCGAGCGTGTGTGGGCGGGAGTCCCGACCCGTGTTCGATCGCATTCCGGAAGAGATTCTCCAGGAGGCGTTTCAGTCGGCCTGGGTCCGCACGGATGGTCTGGTCGGTCTCCGTGGCGAGGGTCGCCTCGCCCGTGACGACGTTCTGCCAGCACCCGTCACAGAGGACACCCAGGTTCACCGCCTCTGGGTCGTTGACCGGTTGTCCCTTCCGCGCGAGTGCCAGGAGTTCGTCGATCAGGACGCCCATCCGGTCGTGGGCCCGCTCCACGGTGTCCAGGCGCTCCCAGTCGCGTTCGGCCTTTGCCAGTTCGAGTTGGCCAGTCGCGACGCTCAGCGGGTTTCTGAGGTCGTGAGAGACGACGTGGATGAACTTCTCGAGTCGGTCGTTCTGGCGTTCGAGGGCTTCCTTCTGTGCTTGTAGTTCCTCCCGGAACTGGAGGCGGTCGATAGCACCGGCCGTGTGGGCGACGAGTAGTTCTGTGAACTCGACGTCGGCCGGGTCGAAGGCGCGTGGCTCCTTCGCGACGGCCTGGAAGACGCCGAACTCTCCGATGGGAACGCTGATACCGGACTCGAAACACTCCAGTGCAGGCTCGGAGCCGTCTTCGGCTTCGATCTGCTCGACGACGTAGGACTCCTGGGTCTGGACCGTCTTCCCGGCGAAGCCCTGGTCGTCATGCATCGGCCGGACAGCGTCGTCCGGAGACCCGGAGGAGGTGACGACTGGCTCCAGCAGTCCGTCCTCGTGAACCATGATAGTACACATCTCGTAGTCCAAGACCGCCTCGGCAGCGTCGACTGTCTGCTGGCAAGCGCCCGTGACGGAATCACAGTCCTGGATTTCCGTCGCCGCATCGTGGAGTGTTTTCAGAGTCTGTTCTCGGCGCGATACCATTTCCTGTATTGCCAATGTTCTAGGAACCTAAAAATACAGGGGGTAGCCATCCCAAGTCTACTAAGTGATACTGAGGCAGCGATGCAGTGGTCCGGGGTCCTTCGCCAGGCCGAATACAACTTGGCGACTCCCGTAGCTGCGAGCGATGCTGGCAGTTCCGGGCACCGAAGCAAGCGGCCTTTTAGGCGTCGGGTCCCTACCCGAGGTATGCGCGTGGCTATCGTGACTGTCGGCGACGAGTTGCTCGTCGGCGACACCGTCAATACGAACGCGGCCTGGCTGGGTGAACGCCTGCGCGAGCGGGGCGTGGACGTCGAGCGGGTCGTCACGCTCCCCGACCGGGTAGCCGACATCGCCCGCGTCGTCAACGAGTACCGCGCCGAATACGACGCGGTGCTCGTCACGGGTGGACTCGGGCCGACGCACGACGACCTGACGATGGATGGGGTCGCCGCAGCGTTCGGTCGCGACGTCGTCGAGAGCGAGGCAGCCCTGGAGTGGCTCGCCGAAGAGGGCGGCTACTCCGCCGACGACCTGGCCGAAGGGACGGCGGACATCCCACGGGGGGCTCGCCTCCTGAAGAATCCCGAGGGCGTCGCGCCAGGCTGTGTGCTCGGCGGCGTGTACGTCCTCCCTGGCGTGCCAGCGGAGATGAAGGCGATGTTCGAGACGGTCGCCGACGAGTTCGCGGGGGAAATCGAACACGTCGAATCCGTCGTCGCGGACGAACCGGAGAGCGCGTTGCTGGACCGCATCGACGACCTGCGTTCGGCGTTCGACGTGACCGTCGGGAGTTATCCCGGCGAGTCGGTTCGCGTGAAAATCCAGGGCGAGCAATCGGAGGTCGAAGCTGCGGCCGCCTGGCTCCGCGAGCGCGTGGACGGACCAGGAGTCGAGTGACGACGACTCGTGATTCAGGAGTCGAGTGACGACGACTCGTGATTCAGGAGTCGAGTGACGACGAGTCGCGACTCAGCGATAGAGCGACTTCCACCACAGGGCGGTGAGGAGGAGGCCGCCCAGTAGCATGACGAACCCGGCAGCGTTGATAAGCCCGGCCTGCACGCTCTGCTCCAGTGGGATGAACATACGAGTGGGTATCACACCAGCCGATGTAAAACCGCCCGATTTCAGGTGCATCAGGGGCCATCGACACGCGAGGCGGGTTGCTTTTGGACCGGCCGTCCGTATCACGGGTAATGCGACGGATCGGCGTGGTGGTGAACCCGATAGCAGGCATGGGTGGACGCGTCGGGCTGAAAGGGACCGACGGGAAGGTCGAAACCGCGCTCGAACGCGGCGCCGAACCCCGAGCGCCCGAGCGTGCGCGCACGGCGCTCGACGCGCTGGCCGCGACCGACGCGGCCGTCGAGGTGTACGCGGCTGGGGGTCCAATGGGCGAAGATGCGGCCCGCGATGCCGGCTTCGACCCCGTCGTCGTCAGCCAACCGGACGGCAACGGCGCGACAGCGACTGGCAACAGCCAGGACGAGGCGGTTCCTCCGGAGACTACGGCGGCCGACACGCGAGACGCAGTCCGGGCGTTCGCCGACAACGAGGTGGACCTGGTCCTGTTCGTCGGCGGCGACGGGACAGCGGTCGACGTCGCCGAGACGCTGTCCGAACTCGACAGCGAGATTCCGATCCTCGGCGTCCCGGCGGGCGTGAAGATTTACTCCTCGGTCTTCGCGGTTCGACCGCGTGCAGCGGGGATCGTCGCCGGCTCGTTCACCGACGTCGAGACAGGCGAGGTCAACGACGTGGACGAAGACGAGTACCGCGAGCAGTCGGTCTCGACGGAACTGCGAGCGATCGCCAAAACGCCGGTCGCCGAACAGCGCCAGGCGAGCAAACAGACCGGTGGCGGAACCGTCGAGACGCTCGCAGCCGGTGTCGCTGCAGCGATCGAATCCGGCGTGACGTACGTGCTCGGGCCGGGCGGAACCCTCGGGGCGATTAAAGAACACCTGGGCTTCGAGGGAACCCCCATCGGCGTCGACGTCTACCGCGACGGAGAAGTCCTGGTTCGCGACGGCGGAGCCGAAGCGATCGAAGCAGCGCTGGGGGAGCGAAACGTGGTCGTCGTCTCCCCCATCGGCGGCCAGGGCTTCGTCTTCGGCCGCGGCAATCAGCAGATTTCCCCGGCGGTGATCCGAGAGTCCGAGATAGAGATCGTTGCGAGCCGTTCGAAACTCGACGGCCTGGACGTGCTCAGGGTCGACACTGGCGACCCGGACCTCGACGAGGAACTCCGCGGCTGGCACCGCGTCCGCGTCGGTCGGTACGAACGACGGCTCGTGAAGATCGAGTGAGTCAGTCCGGGGACCGGCGCGGTCAGTGGGCCTGGATTGTTTTTCGACGACCTAGGTGCGACAGGTGGTGGTGTGAGACCTGTTCGAACCGGTTTCGTCGATTTCTGGACGCTCGTCCAACGACTGTAATAGTATTCACCGAAATATAATACGATGTATGGATACAATTAAGGTCATCAGTGGATAAGGAAGGGTATGGAAACGCGGAAAGTTCAGCGGCTGGGTCCGTCGACGCTGGCGATGACCCTGCCTGCGAAGTGGGCCAGCGAGCACAACGTGGAGAAAGGCGACGAGGTTTCCCTCCGGATGGGCGGCAAGGGCACGCTCACGGTGATGCCCGAATCCGTCCAGGGCGAGGAATCGGAAGCGATCATCCACGCGGAGGACCTCAACGCCGACGCGCTCGAACGAGCGATCCTCTCGCAGTACGTCCTCGGCCGGCGCATCATTCACGTCGACGCCGGCGAGAACGGCACGCTCGAGAGTTCGCACATCAACGCGGTGTACAACGCCGAGACGCAGTTGATGGGCCTGGGCGTCGTCGAGGAAACCCCCGAACGGATCGCCATCCGCTGTTCGGTCGACCCCGAGGACTTCACCCTCGACAACCTGCTCGAACGCCTGGAGAGCACCGGGTCGACGATGCGAAACGAGGCGGTCAAGGCACTCGCACACGGGAATCCGGACCTCGCACAGCGCGCGCTCAACCGGGAGCGCCAGGCGAACAAGATATTCGTCCTCTTGCTTCGACTCATCTTCACCTCCTACCAGAATCCCAACCTCGCGCGAGCGGTCGGCCTCGAAGACGGCTTCCCGCTCATCGGCTACCGCTCCATCGCGAAGAACCTCGAACTGACCGCCGACAACGCCGAGGACATCGCCGAAATCGCGCTGGAGACCGACGGGCACTCGCTGGCCGTCGACTCCTCGACGATGCGGCGGATTCGCGAGTTTACCGACCAGGTCAACGAGATCACCGAACGCGCCGTCGAGGCCGCCGTCGAACGCGACTACGACATCGCCATCGAAGTCCGCGAGATGTTCGCCGACGTCGGTGACCGCGAGGCCGAAATCCTCTCGGACCTCGACGAGATGTCCAACGAGGACGTCCTCCAGGTGCGCGAAGTGCTCGTGAGCCTCCAGCAGACCGCCCAGTACGCGGTCCGGAACGCGGAAATCGCGACGAATCTCGCGCTGAACGAGGAGTCCGACCACACGACGATCCAGTCGGACAGTTCCGACGACTGAGACGGCGTCGACCTCGGGAGATTCGAGCGGTCCTCGTCGCGGTTTTCGCGCCGGCCGATTGTGCCGACCCCGAATGAATTAAGTAGCGAGTCCCGAAAGAGCGACCTATGAGTGACACAGTCGCAGGGTCCGACATGGGCATCGGTCTCGGGATGGTGTTCGCCATCCTCGCGGTTCTCGGGGCCGTCGGGATGTTGGTGACCTACAACAATCACCTGGTCGCGGGCTGGAGTTTCGCCGTCGCAATCGTCGGGGGCGTGCTCTCTGTGGCGGGAATCCACCTGTTCGGTGGCGACGCGTAAGGAACCGTTAAGGGCGTTCACGACCTACTCTCATCCATGAGCGAACTCGGCGAGGAGGACCGGGAAATTCTGGATTACCTGCGCGACAGCGTCTCGCGCGGCGAGAGCTACTTCCGGGCCAAAAACATCGCAGAGCAGATCGGCCTCTCGGCGAAGCAGGTCGGGGCGCGGCTGCCCAAACTCGACGAGGAGTCCGACGAGGTCGAGATCGAAAAGTGGGGCCGCGCGCGCTCGACGACCTGGCGCGTCACGCTCAGTTAACGGGCTTTTTTAGGGGACGCAGTCCGAAGCGGTGCTATGACTGTCCGGGTGGAGCGGTCGTTCGAGATACCCGTCGACCGCCAGCAGGTCTGGGAGTTCATGGCGGACCCAGGCCGACGGGCGGCCGCTATCAGCGTCGTCACCGAGTATACGGTGCACGACGACGGGAGCGCGACGTGGCGCCTGAAACTGCCGATTCCAGTGATCGACCGGACGATAGCGGTCGAGACGGAAGACGAAGAGCGCCGCGAACCGGAGTACGTTCGCTTCGTCGGCCGCTCGAAGGTGATGAACGTCGTCGGCGAACACGAACTCACGGAGACCGAGGAGGGGACGCGCGTGACGAACCGATTCGTCGTCGACGGGTCGCTCCCCGGCGTCGAACGCTTCTTCAAGCGGAACCTCGACGGCGAGTTACAGAACCTCGAGGTCGCACTGGCCGAGGAACTCGGTGTCGAAGTGTGAAACTCGCACTCGCCCAGCTAGCCGTCGACGGCGGCAGCGTCCAGACGAACGTCGAGCGAGCGCAATCGGCGGTGGCTGACGCCGCGGCCGCAGGCGCGGACCTGGTCGCGCTCCCCGAAATCTTCAACGTGGGCTACTTCGCTTTCGACCGATACCAGCGCGAGGCCGAGAGCGCGGCCGGACCGACCGTGTCCGCACTGGCCGAGAGTGCCCGCGAGCACGACATCGGCATCCTCGCCGGGAGTATCGTCGAAGACCTGGCGGACTCGCGTGCGGACGGGATCGAGACTCCAGCGGCCGAGGGGCTGGCGAACGCGTCGGTCTTCCTGGACCGCGACGGTGAGCGGCGGGCGGTCTACCGGAAACAGCACCTGTTCGGATACGGCTCCGCGGAACAGGAGGTCCTGACCCCAGGGGAGTCCCTCCCGACGGTCGAGTTCGACGACCACGTCGTCGGGATGACGACGTGTTACGACCTGCGGTTCCCGACGCTCTACCGCGAGTTGGTCGATGCGGGCGTGACGCTCGTCCTGGTCCCCAGCGCGTGGCCCTACCCGCGCGTCGAACACTGGACGCTCTTCCCCAAGACCCGAGCAGTCGAGAATCTCTGTTACGTCGGTGCCGTGAACGGCGTCGGGGAGTTCGACGACGCCGAGCTGGTCGGGCGGTCCGCCATCTACGATCCCTGGGGAACGACGCTGGCGAGCACCGGCGACGAACCCGACCTCGTGACCGCTACCGTCGACCGCGACCGGGTCGACGAGGTCCGCGCGGAGTTCCCGGCGCTCGAGGACCGCCGTCGATAGCTCAAGGACGCGTTTGAGCCCACGGTAGCTGTTTATACGTGGCAACAGTCTGGGACGATATGGTTCGAAAAGGTGTCGTACTCGTCGCCGCCCTCGTTCTGCTGGCCGGGTGCGCGAGTATGGGGTCGGGCAGCGGCGATAGTGGAGCACAGCCACAGGCAGCGAGCGGCGGTGCAGACGCTGGCGCTCCAGGCGACGGCGGTGGTGGTGGCGCCGACGGCGGTGGTGGTGGGAACGGCGGTAGCGGCGGTGACGCGGGCTCGAAACAGTCGTTCAGTAGTAGCGACGACGGTTCCGGGGGCGCGGCGGCGAACGTCGACCGCGCGTTGATCAAGACCGGGACCGTCCGCGTCGAAGTGGAGAATTACTCGACCGCGGAGGCGGCAACCGGTGCCCGGGCGAGTGAACTCGGTGGCTACGTGTCGTCCTCGGACGTGACACTCCACCGGACGAACAACGAAACCTGGCGGACCGGCTACGTCGAGGTTCGCGTCCCGTCGGAGAACTTCACGGCGATGTTCGAGTCCTCCCGCGGGCAGGGGACCGTGTTGGCGGCCGACTCGAACACCGAAGACGTCACCGACCAACTCGTGGACCTGAACGCTCGCCTGGAGAACCTCGAGGCCGAGCGAGACCGACTGCGGACACTCTACGAGTCGGCGAACACCACCGAAGACCTGCTCCGGGTGCAAGAGCGCCTCTCGGAGGTCCAGGGAGAGATCGAACGGCTCGAAGCGAAACAGCGCTCGCTCGAAGACCAGGTCGCGTTCTCCACCCTCCGGATCGAACTGCGAGAACCCCGACCGGAGGGCGACCGGACGCCCCGACCGGCCTTCCACGAGCAATCGCCGGTGAGCGCCTTCCTGAACTCCGTGCAGGGATTCCTCACCTTCGGCCGAACGGTGTTAATCGCCTGCGTCGCCGCAGTTCCGTGGGTCGTCGGCCTGGGTGTTCCGGCCCTGCTGGTGGTTCGATTCGGTCGGCGGGTTTGGTCACCGTCTGGACTGCCACTGATCGGCCGGGGGTCGAAGTCTACTGGGGAGCATCCACCCGTGGACGAGGACCAGGCGCCTCTGAAGCAGGCGTTCGACGATGACGAAAGCGGGGAGGGGCCAGGGGACGAGGGACAGGACGACCAGTCCTGAGCCGGATCGGGGACTCGCTCGAATCTGACAGCCAGGCGGAGGAAGTAGGGCCTGATTTGGGAGTTATGTTGGCCGATTCGCCCGACAGTGCCGGTATCGGAGCCGAGGGTTTTATAAATCCACACTCGTTATAAATAGTCGCCGGTGAGACGCTTTTCACGTCGTACCCGGCACTCCAACCGCGCTCGGCCAGGCCACGTCGACCCGTGGTCGCGGCACCTGTCCGGACAGGTCATCCGCGGCCCGCCTCCTCGTCTCGCCTCGCACCATCTCGTCTTCGATCAGTGCTTGCGTACTGGACAGGCATCCGTTTCGAATCCGTCTCTTGTGAGCCGTTGGCCCGTTCACTCCCAGCTGGAGTGGCTCCACGCGAACGCGAGCAACGAACGGCCTCGACCCGCTCGCTACGAGTTTGAGCCAACCATCGGAACACCTACTCCCGAAAGCCCTCGACCCGCTCGCTACGAGTTTGAGCCAACCATTGGACCATCTACTCCCGAAAGCCCTCGACCCGCTCGCGGTCGCTGACCGACATATCCGCGCTCGGGCAACGGCACCGCGCCGCACTCGCGCGGATAGAGGTCGCTCAGACGACTAAACTGTACGCGAGCGCGCCTCGCCCTTTCAGTCCACCAGGAAGTATGTCTGCACGGCACCGCAGACAGCCACACACCTCCCCAGCCGATTCCTTCGCTCACTTCGTTCGCTCAGTCATCCACCGTCAGAGCAAGCTCTGACGAGCTGCTCAAAAATCAGAGATTTTTGGCATGACGAGAGAGCTTTGCTCTCTCGAACCACATCGTTCACTCCGTTCACGATGACCTCGCAAGGCTTTCGTCGCGCGCACGAGAGCGCGCGACAGCGCGCGCCACGAGGAACAGTAAGTGGTCGTAGTGAGCGTGCGCTCAGTCGTCTTCGGTCTTGATGTCGGCCGAGAGGCCCTGGGCCATCTCGATGTCTTTGGAGTTGTTGAGCGTCCAGGCCGTTCGTTCAGTGACGGCCTCGATGACCTCGCGGGCGCTCGGTGCGCCCTTGCCGGACTTCTTGACGCCGCCGAATGGCAACTGGACCTCCGCGCCGATGCAGGGGAGGTT
>ENA-ORCR01000533-ORCR01000533.1-marine-metagenome-genome-assembly--contig:-NODE-533-length-19784-cov-5.910387_pt1 | contig 19784 bp, 19 predicted proteins | sample MGYA00237782_ERZ508514 | MGnify/ENA primary metagenome ERZ508514 (study PRJEB26185, sample SAMN06268960) | marine metagenome | isolation source: Eden Landing Ponds, San Francisco, CA, USA | place...
ACGATCTCTTGGTCGTCGCTCCCATCGACGATCTCTTGGTCGTCGCTCCCATCGACGATCTCTTGGTCGTCGCTCCCATCGACGATCTCTTGGTCGTCGCTCCCATCGACGATCTCTTGGTCGTCGCTCCCGTCGTCGGCTCCGTCGCCGTCGGCGTCGGCCTCCTCCCCGTCCGCAACTCCCTCGTCGTCACCGTCGATGCCGTGGCCGTCGTCAGCGGTGGGTGTGCTCGGGACCGTCTCATCGGTCGATGTCGCCGTCGCGGACGATCTCCCGGCCGACCCACTGTCCGCCGACTGCTCGTCAGAAGCGGGCCGATCCGCGGACGACTGGTCGGGGACGACCTCGCGCTCGACGGTGTTGACGACGCCGGTCCCGTGGATGCGGAAGAGCAGCGTCGTGCGACCGACGCGCCGGACGACGAGGCCCCCGACGACGCCGACGACGAGGACCGGGATATTGATCGGCGCCGCGATCACCGCCTGAAGCAGTTGCTGCGGCCCGCCCGTCGCGCCTCCAAGCGACGCCAACGCCGGTTCGATGAGCCCGATCCACAGCGCGACGGCCGCTATCGCGCCGCCGATGAACGTCGGGAGAGATGCAACCGCGTGGTACTTCAGCGCCTTCTTGAACGCAGTCCCGAATCGCATGGGTGTGTCGTTCACGAATAGAATGATAAAACTTCGGACAGTATCTCGACGGTTTCCTGAAGATTTATTTCTGCGCTCCGAAAGGTTCCCGACATGGACATCGGTGTACTAACGGTTCCGCTGGGAGACGAATCGATCGAAGATGCGATCGCGTATCTCGACGACGTCGGCGTCGACGCCGTGGAGATCGCCGTCGGCGGGTGGCCGGGCGAGGACCACGTCGACCGCGAGGCGATGCTCGACGACGACGCGGCACAGGCGAAGCTCCGGGACGTGATCGAGGAACACGGCCTCCGCATCTCCGCGCTCGCGACCCACAACAACCCGATCCATCCGGTCGAGGAGCGCGCTGCGGAGGCCGACCGAGAACTCCGAGAAGCGATCGAACTAGCCGACCAACTCGACGTCGACACGGTCACCTGTTTCTCCGGGCTTCCGGGGGGCGCCCCCGGCGACTCGACGCCGAACTGGATCACGGCGCCGTGGCCGACCGAGCACGCCGACGCGCTCGACTACCAGTGGGACGAGGTCGCGATTCCCTACTGGCGAGACCTGGCGGAACACGCCGACCACCACGGCGTCGACGTCGCCATCGAGATGCACCCGAACATGCTGGTGTACGAGCCGACCGGGATGCTCGCGCTCCGGGAGGCGACGAACGACCGGATCGGTGCCAACTTCGACCCCTCGCACCTCTACTGGCAGGGAATCGACGTGCTCGAGGCGATCCGTTTCCTCGGCGAGCACGACGCGATCCACCACTTCCACGCCAAAGACACGAAAGTGTACGACGCGAACGCGCGCCTGAAGGGGGTGCTCGACACGGAGCCGTACACCGCGGAGGCCGACCGCTCGTGGCTGTTCCGCTCGATCGGTTACGGCCACGACGAGGCCCACTGGAAGGATATCGTCTCCACGCTCCGGATGGTCGGCTACGAGGGGGCCCTCTCGATCGAACACGAGGACTCGCTCACGTCGGGCCGCGAGGGACTGGAACGGGCCATCGACGTGCTCCAGCGGGCGGTCTTCGAAACGCAACCGGGCGACGCCTACTGGGCCTGAATCCACGGCGATCGCCCGTGTCGCTTCGTCGTTTCACTTATAAATAACCTACCACCAGTCGAAGTCGATCGAAATACGCGGAGACGGCCGTGGTGTATTGCCGAACTATATTTTCCTAGTAGTATACAAAATATTGGTTATTTTGGCGTCGATCAAAGCCGGACTGTAGTGTTCGACCGGAGTCGAAAGACCGGTCGACACTTCTCTGCCGGCGGACAATCACATAGGCGACCTCGGGTATCTCCTCGGATATCCGTGGACGCATCTGTTTCCAAGAGCGGCATATTTTCAGTTTCACCGGCTATCTCCCGATCTGTTTTAGCTATTACAATATGATCTACTTTTATTGTTGATCTGCATTTAGCGAATCCGGCGATGTCCCACTGGGATACCGCCGCGACACACTCTGATTTCAGATCGCACTCCACGCGAGGTAGCTTCCAATCGAATATATCGTTATATCTACTGTATGGCATAAATATTTATTTTCATACATTTCTTGTGCAGAGTTGGCGACAGCAAAACCACGGCTCTGAGCGCGCTATCCGCTAGCAACGACGTTGACTTGTTGTGAGGCAACCAAGTGTGACGGGTGCGTCCACTCATCGAGATTTGGCTGAGGGAGCGCGTCGGGGTCGCCAACGACGGCAACCGGCCTGGCACGCTCGCCCGATAGGACCGAGTTGAACTCCTCGTGGTCGTCACCGAGGAGCGTGGAGACGTTGACAGCCGGATCCTGCCGTCCACTCCCGGCGACACTATCCATCATTGTATTCCGGTCTTTATGTTCAGGTGATTGATGATGTCGGATTTTGGAGTACTCTCTCAGACGGTCCTCAGAGCCCTTTCAGTTTGTCCGACAACACACCGTACAGTCGATGTCGTCGCCAAGCGCGTCCGGATACTCGCAGAGGCGAGGCGGTTCGACGCATATTTCGCCGTTGGCGGCGACCTCCTCGTGAATGAGTCGCTACGGGACGGCCGGTCGGTTCTTGCTCCTGTCTGCCGTCTGGGGGACGGCGTTCATGGCGACGGACGTCGGCTTGGCCGATCTCCCCGCGGTGCCGTTCGCGGCCGTGCGCTTCGACGTCGCTGCCGCCCTGCTGTTCGCCGCCGTGTTCGCCTCCGGCGCCGACGTCCGCCCTCGGACTCGGGACGACTACGTTTACGTGCTCGTGGGTGGCGCGCTCATCATCGGCGCGCACCACGCGTTCCTCTTCGCCGGCCAGCGGTACGTCACGGGCGGTGTCGCCGCCGTTCTGTTGGGTCTCGTCCCCGTGGTAACGCCTGCGCTCACGCGTCTCGTCTCCACCGACGAGGAGTTCACCGCCGCTACCGCGCTCGGCGTCGCACTCGGGTTCGCTGGCGTCGTCGTCATCGCCGACCCCGACCCCGCGAATATCGCGGACAGCGTCTTCGGCGTGTCGCTCGTGCTCGCGTCCGCGCTCGCGTTCGCCGTCGCCGCGGTCGTCACGCACAGCCGATCGCCGTCGATGCCGTTCCTCTCGACGCAGGCGTGGATGATGGCCATCGGTGCCGTCGTCCTCCACGCTGCCGTGATCGCGCTCCCCGGCCAGTCGTTCGCGGCCGCCACGTGGACGCCGTCCGCGCTCGGCGCGCTCGCGTACCTCTCCGCGGTCGCCGGCGTCGGCGGATTCCTGCTCTACTTCGTGTTGCTGGACGACCTCGGCCCCATCGAGATGAGCTTCATCGAGTACGTGATCCCCGTGTTCGCGGCGCTGGCAGGCTGGTTCGTGCTCGGGCAGGAAGTGACGCCGGCGACCGTCGCCGGGTTCGCGTTCATCGTGGCGGGGTTCATTGCCGCGAAGTGGCGGACGTTGCGTGGGACATAGATCGGGGGGAACAGTGATCGGGAGACCCCTTCGAGCACAGGGCGCACTCCGAGAAATTCGACCCTACGCATTTTTATTGCCCTCACGTGAACGAGTGGTATGTCGAACCTCGGGGTACCGAACGACCGGGCGCCGGCCGCAGACCTTCTCGCCGTCGTCGTGAGTGTCGTGCTGGTCGCCGGTGTCGTGTTCACCCCGCTCGGCGAACTGCGCGTTCTTGCGGTCGTCATCGGTCTCCCCTTCGTTCTCCTCGTTCCGGGGTACGCGCTCGTTTCGGCGGTGTTCCCACGCGCCGGCGAGGTGGCACCGGACGCCGACACGGGGGTCTCGTGGCTGGCCCGACTCGGATTGAGCGTGGCCGGAAGCGGTATTGCCATCACCGTCGTCGGTTGGGTGCTTGATTTCACTATTTGGGGATTCGATCGGACGGCCATCATCGCGGGACTCTCGACGTTTACGCTCGCGGCGGCGGCCGTCGCGTGGTACCGGCGTCGACGGGTCCCGATGCCCGACCAGGCGGGAACCGACCTCGGCTCAGTCCGGTCGGCGGTCCGGACTGCCGTGGACGCGCAGAGCGCCGTCGGCGTCGTCCTCACGGTTCTCGTGGTGGTCGCCGCTGCCGGGGCGATCGGTGTCGTCGCCGACGAGTCCACCGGCGGCGGGTCGGTCGTCGAACTGTACGTCCTCGGACAGAACGACTCGGGCGAACTCGCGGCGGGAGACTACCCGTCGAACGTGACGGTCGGTGAGCCGATCACCGCCGGTATCGGGGTCGGGACGAGCGACTCGGCGTTCGACGGCTACGTCGTCACGCGTCTCGAACGCGTCACCGTCGACGGGGAGACGGTTACTGTCGAACAGTCGCGACAGCTCGATCGGAGCGAGTTCCGGGTACCTGCCGGCGAGCGGACCGTCCGTCGACACGCCGTGGAACCGTCGGTGGCCGGTGAGCGACTCCGGATGACCTATCGGCTCTACCGAGACGGGTCGGCCGACCCGATCCGACGGGTTCACTTCTGGATCACGGTCGAACCGGCGTAACGCCTCCCGGATGCCGGCCGCTGAACGCCGTGATCGTTCGAGAATCTCAAAAAGTAAACGTTAGTGTTTATCTAATAGCACACGATACGTACCGACAGGGACCACACCAAGTGGCTCTTCAGGAGATAGATTGTGGAATCCAACGTAGTGCCGGTCCGGCGAAGTACTGAGCGGCTACCGATGTCGGCTACGAGCGTCACCGAGAGTATCGGGCGGAACGTCGGCCCGGGCGATCCAACGGGTCTCCCGTCCCCCGTGACGACTGAGACGGCCCGGACAGCACTGTTTGTCTCCACGACATGAGTGACACGTCGGCGTCTCGCTTGCTCCAAGGCGTTGCCGTTGGTGTCGTCCTCTCCGAACAGAACGAGGACGCCGTATTTCGGACCGCCCTCCGTGCGAAGAGGCGCGGCCATCCGGTTTTCGTGACCCCCCTGCGAGAGGACTCCGACACGCTGGACGCGTTGGCGGACGTCGGCGCCGTCGTCATCGCGCCGCCCTCGGAGCAGGCCTCCCAGAGCGACCTTCACCGGTTGCTGTCTCGGACCGCGAGGGAGCGCGGGTCAACGGGGATCATCCTCCAGACGCGCGACTGCCCCCGGATCGACTACGATCGGACGGCCGCCGCGTTCGAACGGGCCGACTACGAGGTCATCGCGATCCCCGAACACTGGGAACAGACGCCCAACGGACCGACCGTCGTCGTCGGCATCCCGGCGTACAACGCCGCCGACAGCATCGGCCAGGTCGTCGAGCGCGCCGCCGCGTACGCCGACGAAGTCATCGTCGTCGACGACGGGAGCCGCGACGAGACGGCCGACCACGCTCGCGAAGCTGGCGCGACGGTCGTGGTCCACGAGCGCAACCGCGGGTACGGCGGGGCGCTCAAAACCCTCTTCCGCGCGGGCGCCGATCGGCGGGCCGCACACTTGGTCGTGATCGACGCCGACGGGCAACACGACCCGGGAGACATTCCGACACTCGTCGAGACGCAGACCCGTCACGACGTCGACATCGTCATCGGAAGCCGCTACGTCGGCGAGCGGAAGACGAAGATCCCGCTCGTCCGGTCGGTGGGGCTGGCGGTCATCAACAACCTCACGAACGCCAGCCTCGGGAAGCTTCGTCCCAGCGGCTTCATCCGTGACACCCAGAGCGGCTACCGGTGCTACAGCCTGTACGCGACGCGCTCGCTCGCGAGCGATCGGCTGATCGGAGACAACATGGGTGCGAGCACGGACATCCTCCATCACGCCCTTCGAAACCGCCTCAGCGTTTCGGAGGTCGAAACGACCATCTCTTACGACGTCGAGAACGCCAGTTCTCAAGGGTCGGTCTCCCACGGGCTCGACCTCCTCCGAAACATCCTCTGGACGATCGAATACGGGCAACCGCTCCTCATCCTCGGCCTCCCCGGTGGGGTGATAACCCTACTGGGCGTCACGATGACGGTCCAGCTGATCGCACGGGCCGTTCAGACGGGAACGCTCGTCCCGGCCCGGTTGGTCCCGCCGATCCTGTTCGCGATCGGCGGGGTGTTGTTGTGTATCGCGGCGGTGATGATGCAGGTGTTGAATCGCCATCCGAGTATCGCCCGACTGCAGAGCGACGAAAACAGCTAAGCAGCCGGATCGACTTCACGACAGTATGACAACGCTCGCGTGCGTGGTGATGTATGTCTCGTAGGATCGCAGCGGGCGGTCGCCTCCGCGATCGGTTCGGACGGCGAAATCCGGCGCCGGTGTTCGGGGTGGTCGGTGCCCTCCTTCTCGGCGGCGGACTGGCGGTTCCCGCGTTCGAGACGCTGCTGTTCGTCTGGGGCGGAACCGCGCTGTTCGTCGCGTTCCTCCTCCGGTTCGTGATGACCGGCTCCACGGTGTCGTCGTCGGTCACGACCGACATCTACACCGCGATGGCCGCCAACGTCCGACGGCTGACCCCGGCAGACGACCACGAATACGTCCCCGGCTCCGGCGGGGTCACGCTCGTCGCCGGGGACCGCGAGTTCGACGCCGCGGGCGAGCGACTCTTACGGACGCACGACGGTTTCACAGCGGCCGAGACGGTCAGTGACCAGCTTTCGGTGTTGGTCGACGTGTTGGTCAACGACCTCGAACTGGCCGCTCGCGCGACCGCAACGGTCGACGGTGAGCGCGCGACCGTGACGGTCACCGGAAGCCGTGTCGGCACCGCGGAGCTGTTCGATCACCCCGTGGCGTCGGTTATCGGGGTCGGGCTCGCCCGCGGGCTCGAAACCCCGGTCGCCGTCGAGGCGACGCGTGAAGACGGGGCGTTAGTCGTCGTCGCGGACCCCCTCGAAGGACACGGCGAAAGCCCCTCCCGGGACGAGGAGAACGTCACAGCGTCCGAATGAACTTCTCGAACGTCCGAACGCCGACTAAGACGAGAAACACGAGCGCCCCGGCGATCAGCGGCCACCGGAGACGCGTCCGCCAGCCGACGGTCGCGTGAACCGGTGACGTCAGCGCGGTCACCACCGCGAGCCCGACGAATGAGAGGATGAACGCATATTCGAGCGTCAGCCGCCCGACGCTCGCCAGGACTCCGACGCCGGCGAGCATCCAGCCGGTCTGTCCGAACAGGAACTGGCGCTGGCGAGCGGTCGTCATTACCCGAGATACTCTGGCGGAGAGTATAATCTCACCGCTGTGGTGACAACACTAGCTTCAAGAACGCGCTCCGTATCTGGTTCCGTATCGATGTTCCCGTGGACTCACGCCGCCTTCGGCTACCTCCTGTTTCTCACCGTCGCCGTCCTCCTCCGTCACCGTCTCTCGCGGGCCGAACTGATCGCCGTGGTCGTCGGCACCCAGCTCCCCGATCTCGTCGACAAACCCCTCGCGTGGTGGTTCAGCGTTCTTCCGTCCGGTCGCTCGCTGGCTCATTCGCTACTGATCGCCGTCCCGCTCTCGGTACTCGTTCTCGGGGTCGCGTGGTATCTGACCCATCCCGAGGTAGGGTTCGCCTTCGGGGTCGGCTACGCCAGTCACCTGCTCGGCGACAGCTACGTCGCGCTCTACTACTGGCGTCCCGAGGAGTTCACCTACCTCCTGTGGCCGCTGTTGCCGGCCTATCCTTACGACGATTTCGCCGGCCTCACCGACTTCTTCTCTCAGGTGACGATCACATCGGAATTTCTGATCTTCTTCACCGCGGCGGCCGCCGTCGGCGTCGGCTTCCTCGTGCAGTTCGCACGCGCCCCGTCGCTCCACCGGTAGCGTCGCCGTCCCCTCGACCAGCGGCTTATTTATCGCCGGCTCGCGAGGGGTCGTCATGACGCCGACGATCACCGACGAGACGATACTCATCACCGGTGGGGCGGGATTCATCGGGAGCCATCTCGCCGACGCCCTCTGCCCGGACAACGAGGTTCGCATCTTCGACACGTTCGCCAGCGGCGTCCCGGCCAACTGCCCGGACGAGGCGACGGTGATCGAGGGGGACATCCGCGACGACGCGGCGCTCGCGGCCGCCGTCGACGGCGTCGACATCATCTTCCACGAGGGCGCGATCGTCAGCGTCGCCCGCTCCGTCGACGATCCGACGACGAGTCACGCGGTCAACGTCGACGGCACCCTCGCCGTGCTCGAGGCCGCCCGCTCCGAGAACGCCCGGGTCGTCTTCGCGTCGAGCGCGGCGATCTACGGCATGCCGGAGTCGATCCCGGTCGCCGAGACGGACCCCAAAGAGCCCACCTCGCCCTACGGGCTCGAAAAGCTCTCGGGCGACCACTACTGTCGGCTGTACGCCGATCTCTACGGGCTCCCCACGGTCGCGCTGCGGTACTTCAACGTGTACGGCCCGCGTCAGTCCGGCGGCGATTACGCCGGTGCCATCACCGCGTTCGCCGAACAGGCCCGCGCCGGCGGGCCGCTGCGGGTACAGGGGGACGGGACCCAGACACGGGACTTCGTCAACGTCGCGGACGTGGTTCAGGCGAACCTGCTGGCGGCCACCACCGACGCGACGGGAGAGGCGTTCAACGTCGGGACCGGCGTCGCGACGACGGTCGCCGACGTCGCCGAGACCGTCCGCGATCAGATCGCCCCGTCGGCCGACATCGAACACGTCGAACCGCGTCGGGGCGACATCCGAGAGAGCGTCGCGGACATCGGAAAGGCCCGCGACCGACTGGACTACGAGCCGACCGTCTCGCTCGGTGAGGGGTTGGAACGCTACTTGTCGTAGCTTCGTCCTCGACAGTTTTCCCTTCCGTCCTCGACAGTTCTCCCCTCGTCCTCCGCGGTTCGTCCCTCAGTTCTCCACGACGACGGCCCCGACCATCCCGGCCTGATGCGGGATACAGAAGTACGGAAATTCCCCGGCCGTCTCGAACGTGTGGCTGTAGGTCTCCCCGGCCCCGACGCTTCCGCCGCTCGGAAAGGCCTCGCGTGCGGCGGCTTCGGTCTCGAAGTCTCCGGACGCGAAGTACGACGCGTTCTCGGGGAGGTCGGCCTCGTAGGCGGTCACGCTGTGGGCGATCGAACCGGTCGTCTCCCAGACGACGGTCTCACCGACGCCGATCTGTACCCGTCGCGGTTCGAATTTGAGATCGTCGGTCATCGCGACGACCGTCGGTTCCTGACCCTCAGTCGGTGGCTCCTCCCCACCCTCCCCGCCGGACGACGACCCGCCACAACCGGCTACGCCAGCGGTGAGGGCGGTTCCGCCGAGCCGCAGTACCCTCCGTCGGTCGTACATACGCGTCATCCACGAGCCAGTGACGTAAGGACCTCTCGCCTCATTCTCTAAGTTGACACCGCCCGTTCTCTCCGAGTGGGCAAGCAAACTCTGATTTCATCGAAAATCAGGACGCCGACGAAATGTCGGCGCCGCACCGCTTCTGGCGCGGAAATACCGTTTCTGGTTGCTCTTCCGGTAGGGTCTCCTCGAATCTCTACCTGCGTAACGAGGTCGGGGCTGCCCGCTCTCCTCCGCGATCCCGTCCGGGTAGTTCGCATCCATCTTCGCCTGCGTCTCTTGCTCAACCGTCGCCTCGAACGCCGGCGTCCCGTCGACGACCGGGAAGCCGTCTTCATCGACCGCCTGCCTGCCCGCGTTCTCGAATGCCTGTTCATCCACCGTAACGACCTTTTCGCTAGCGTTGTTACTAGACATCGGAATCACTACAGGGTGATTTCCGACGAAGGCGTTCACGCGCCGACACCGCGATGCTCCTCCATCGCGGTTTTCCGACGACACCGACTGACAGACCCATCTGCGCGTGGGGCGGGCCGGTGAGGATATACTGTATAGCCTTGGCAGTTGCAGACGATACAACGGATCTCGGCAGTAACCCCCGATCACTCCGCGCCGACGGCGGTACTGACACGAGCTGTCGCGGCCGCTTGTCAGTAGTCTCCAAGAACGATCCGTCGTACCGATTGTGTCGTGTCGGTGGCGTTACTCTGCGAGTGGGAGCCGGACAACGAAGACAGCGCCTGTCGGCTCGTTGTCCTCTACCCAGATCTCGCCACCGTATTCGGTGACAAGCGTATCAACAAGATAGAGACCGATCCCCGTGCCGGGACTCCCGAGCCCCCGTTCTCCTTTGCCGAAAACGGTGTCTTTGTGATCGTCGGGGATTCCCGGCCCGTTGTCGGCGATGCGGACTTCCACTTCGTCGTCGCGGACCGCACACGAAATCTCGATGTGGGGAGTCTTCGCGTCGTTGTGCTGGACGGCGTTGTTGAGGAGGTTCCGGAAGACCGCGCTGAGCATACTGTTGGCAGCGACCTCCACGTCAGGCGGGCCGTCCTCCAGTACGAACTCTGCATCTGGGAAGGATTCCTCGCGAAGCGAAAGCTCGGTTTCGAGGACCGAACGGAGCGGCACGGGTTCCACGGTGAGCTCTTCGTCCGAGACGACCGTTTCCACGTACTCACGCGCAACCTCGGTCAGTTCAACGACGTGTTCACTGCTGGCGAGGATCTTCTGCAGGTATTCACGCCCCTCGTCGTCGACGTGGTCGTCGAGCATTTCCGCCCAGCCGAGTACGACGGCCATATCGTTGCGGATGTCATGGCGAACAATCCGATTCAACAGCTCAAGCTCTTGCTCGCGGCGTTTTTGATCCGTGATGTCGGTGGAAATGCCGACGATCTCCGAGACGTTCTCCGCCTCATCTCGTAGCATAATCTGCCGATTGAGTGTCCATCGAATTGAGCCATCCGGGCGAACGACGCGCCCTTCATACTCCGTATCACGGAGTTCACGGGATGATTCCTCGATGTTTGCGCGAACACGCTCTCGGTCGTCGGGATGAATCGTCTCAATCAGTTTTTCAATGTCGTCTTCGATTTCGGCGGGTGGGATCCCCCAGATCTCTTCGAATCCGGCACTAATGTACTCGAATTCTCCGGGCTTGGACGCTGTCCAGAGAGCGACGCCATCGAGTTCATCAAATAGCGACCGAAAATCACGACGCTTCCCCAGCGATTCAGTTCTCATACCGCTTTCTGTAGCCCACATCTGATAAATTCTGGTTTAAAACTCTCGACTCTTCCAGAGTTCTTATCAGATAGTTGTGGCGATCGGGGCGGGCCGGCATGTATCGAAACCAAATCTACGGCACGTTCGCTGATCGTGGAGTTAAGGATCAAATTAAACGGGATCGCGATCTCAGAATAGAGTATGTCGGCCCTTCGGTCGGCTTTCTGACGCCGATTAACGATGGGTAGAAGAAATTCGCTATGCAACCGGAGACCATCCGCTGATCCAGCCTGGGGAACGCTGCCCGCTTGATGAAGGCTACTGACGCCGAACCGTCGAAATCGACGGCCAACTGGCCATTGAAGCGGGAGACTCCGTGCGACCGCTTCAGTTGATCGTACGGAAAGCGGGATCAAAGCCGTTGAGTTCACTAATACGGTCCTGAATTTGTCCGCGGATTCGACTTACTTCCTTGCGTAAGTCTTCTACTGCGGCCTCCGTTCCGCTCGCACTGCTGTTCTCGATGGCGACGATCTTCGAGGTCAGCCTGAAGTATCGCTGGAGTTCATCGTCGAGTTGCGACCGTAACTGGAGTTCGTGGACAGTCTCCTGGAGTTCGGACTTTGTCAGCGGTTTCGTGAGATGCTCGTCGCAGGGGACGTCGACCAGATCACATCCGAGCTCAGTGCTCGTGAGCATCGCCTTTTGATCTTCAATGTCGCGTTCATTCATTTTCTGGAGTACGGTAGACCCCGGAATATCTGGTATCCGTCGATCGAGGATCACAACGCTGACATCCGAGTCGTACCACGTGAGCGCATCCGATCCCGAATTGGACGTACGCACGTCATACTCTGGCTCTAGCCACAGCGAGTACGTCTCGGCGAGATCCCTGTCGTCCTCTACCACCAGCACCGTCGGGTCTGCGGAGTCGGATTCTCTTGGCATAGTTGTGAAGGCCCATGATCGAATCTCGGGGAGTACCGGAGCAGCACGGGTTCACCGTCCCAGGCTGGCAATCATCTGAGGACACGGTTATGTGTGCTTCCGGTATGACACGTCGCCAGCGGAGGGATATAAACCGTCGACCAATTTCGGGCAAGCCGCGAGGGGGGCTCTCGCAGGTCGCGACCCGGATTTACGGGACTGGGGGTCGTTGGGGTGATCGATGGACTACGATTCGCTTCGTTCCCATCTGAGGGAAGGACTCGACTACCGCGACGTGATCGCCCTACCAGACGGGAGTGTCGACCGATATTACAGCGTCGCTGACGTGACCGGCGAGCGAATTCAAACCCTGTCGGCGTTTGTCGACCGCCTTTCCGATGGCGGCGTGAGATCGCTGAAGCTGGTCTCTGAGAGGGTCAGACCGGGAGGACAAGCAGTGAACGCGGCCCGTCAGGTATCGGTACTCGGCCCCAACGTAACTCTGTACGGTCACCTTGAGGACCCCAACATCGGGCCGTTTCGCTTCTCGACGGTCTCGATGGGTGCACCGGCAACAGTCCACGTACTCTCCTTCGATGAAGAGGGGATTATGCTCGCCCACGAGTCCGAGGATATCCGCGAGTGGCGCATCGAGGACCTCTTTGCAGCAGTTCCTACAGATCCAGACACGTGGCTTTCGGACGAGGTGGTCGTCCTCCAAAATTGGGTTGGTCTTACCGGAATGACGGACGCCATCAAAACGCTCGCAGACATCGATCTCGGCACAGCGACTTTCGTTTTCGACCCAGGCGATGTGACCACCTCCGAATCCGAGCCGCTCAGGGACCTCTGTCGGGCGCTGGATGCTCTCGCTAGCGAGTGCGAGGTCGTACTAACGGCGAATGACCGTGAACTCGGTCGTCTCGCAGAGGTCGCCGGCGTGAACGCGACCGGAATGGACAGATATCTGACCCTCCGCGAGAGTCTGGGTGTCGACGCCGTCGTCCTCCACGACAAGCAGTGCTCCGCAGCCGCGACCGACGACCTAACAGTAGTCGAGAATTTCGGAGCAGAACGCGTACACAGGCGTACAGGCGCTGGTGACCGATTTGACGGCGCGCTCGCGACGGGGTTGGCTGCCGGCCTCTCTTGGGAGGAGTGTCTTGCACTCGGCAACGCATGTGCGACCTATTTCGTTGAGCAGGGCGAGACGGCGACCCGCGAGGATATCCTCAGGCTGCTCGCACGGCGGAGCGTCTGATGAGCCGTCTCAGCCATCAGTATCACCTGTCGTCGGCGCGGGAGACGATCACGAGGGGCGCCGCCCTGCAGAGAAATGTTTCGGCGGCGTTTCCCAGTTTTTCAGAGGAACGCGCGTGAGCTTCGGTATGGCCGTAGCCGTTCATAACGGTCTGTTCGTCGTCCCGTTCCGAGACGGTGTCAAAGACAGTCGAATTCTCGTTAGGCTCTCGAATTATGTTGGCGTAAGGGAAATCTTGGGTCGATCGAAGTATGTTCGAGGATAAGACATCCGCGGGAAGGCGTCTCGCCGAACGGTTCGTCGATCACGATCTCCGTCCCGACACCGTATTTGCCGTCCCAACCGGGGGTGTGGCTGTGGCCGAACCGATTGCAGAACGGTTCAACGCCGACCTCGGGCTCCTCGTGGCAGAACCAGTCCGACCGCCATCGAAAAATATCCCCTTGGGCGCTGTCACCGATACCGGGTCGACTTGGATCGACGGTCGGTTGGTCGAGGCGTTCAACATCGATAAGGAGAAACTGGAAGCCGAAAAGCAGCGAGCGTTCCGAGAGGCACGGAGCAAACACGAGACTTTCGACGAGATCGGAGACGACCCAACTCCTGAAGGAGTTGTCGCCATCGTCGACGATGGGATCGTCACCGGGACAACGATGAAGGCCTGCACGACGGCGATGGCCGAGGTCGACGGTACCTTTACCATCGCAGCCGCCCCGGTGGGCGCTCCGGACTCCGTCGCCGAACTACACGCCATCGCCGATGAGGTCTTGGTTGAAGAAGATCCACCGTCGTTCAAACTCCTCGAACAGTTCTACGAGACCTTCGATCCAGCGGTGGTCCCCCAGTGGTCGGAGTAGGCGGCAGTGGAAGTCAGTCGGCGGCGCAGACGAGCCGGCGAGTGAGGACCCCGTGAGTGCGAGGCGGAACGTCCAATATCACCTTTATCAAAGCGCTGCCTTCAATCGGCCAGCCAAGCCATCCGGTCTGATATCCGCGAGTTAGGGCGGTGTTTTAGCACTTAGTGATGTCACTGTCAGACAGGGACTCTAATTTTGTGCTGGAAACAACCACCTCAATCGACGGGATGTTCATTGCGTGATGCTCTGGCACTTCGTCGGGGTGGGCGTCGACCTTGCGCTTCTCATTTACGGGGGCGAACGAGCGGTGAAGGCCGACATCGCCATCGGGACGCTGTTCGGCAGCAACGTGACTGATCCACTGTTTTCGCTTGGTGTAAGTGCTCTCGTCGGTGGAGTCGCCATCAACCGCGTCGGTCCGACAATTGCTTCCGCCGGCTATGCGATCGCGGTATCCGTCGTCGTCGCACTTTTCTACCTAAATGGCGAGATCAGCAGACGGGCAGCTGTGGGATGTATCGCAATGTACGCCCCAACTTCCTGCTGTGATTGGGAAACGCGTAGCCTCACTCCTCGCGCTGCAGTCGCTCATCTTCGGGGAACTTCCCGGTCTCGTCGAAGAATGTCTCAATCAGTTCTTTCTGTGCTCCCCGAAGGTGCTCATGGAGTGTGGGCGGCGCTAGGTCGATTGAATTTGCGATCTCCTTGGCCGTCGATTCTCGTGGCCAGTCGAAGTAGCCCGCGGAGTAAACGGCCTCAAGGACGGAATACTGACGCTCAGTGAGGCGATTTTCCAGCGATTGACGGAAGTCCCCGACTGACTGGACATCGCGTTCGGTCTCACGCTTTGCAACGAGATCAACGTCGTCAAACCTCGTCTCGATCGCTTCGACGACCGTCCGGACATCAACCTCGGGCGCGACTGCTGCTGTGAGGTGGCCGCGCCCCTCTTCGGCATACATCGACTCAACGTCGGCGCCGGCCTCAATAAGCGAGAGGATGATTGTTGATTCCGCAACCCGAAGTTCGCAGAGATGCTCATCGGTTGAGTCACCGATCCCGCGGACGATCTGGACCTCGGGCATCTCTGTGGCGGCGCCGATGAACGCTTCTGTGGTCGTCCCGGTGACTTCGACGTAAGAGGTGAGTTCACCGTCAGAGGCCGGGACGAACCCCTTCAGTTCGACACGGGAATCGGTCTCTTGTGAGAGTGCAACGAAGACATCGGCGGGGTCTTCGATGTCGAACTCCAGTTCGACGACGGTGTCGGAGAGGATCAGTTTCTTCGTCTCGACCGAGTGAATCGCGTGTGCGATGCTGTCTCCGAGCTCCGACAACACCGCAACCTCTCGGTCGTCGAAGAGGTCCTCGCGGTCGGTGTACACGTTCAGCACGCCGTAGACGGTGTCCTGGTAGCGGATCGGAACGATCGCGCCGCCGGAGATCTGCTGGTCGTCGACCGAGAGCCCGAGGGGTTCGAGCAGCTGCGCCCTGTCGTCGGCGGTGAGGTCGTCGACCACCTGCACTTCGTCGGTGTCGACGGCGGCGGAGATCGGCCCGTCGCCGCCGTCGGAGACGGATTCTCCGTCGATGTCGGGATCGTCGACGCCGGCGAGATGCCGGGGCGTCGTCTGCTGGAAGCTGACGGTGTAGTCGCCGATCCACGCCAGTTCGTAGGGGTCGGACTCGACGAGCCGCTCGCAGACGGTCCGTTCGATCTCCTCGCGCTCGGAGGCGACGACGAGTTCCTGGTCGATTTCGCGGATGATGGAGGTGAGCCGTCGGAGCCGCTCGAGCTGGGACTTCAGCTCGCTGACCCGCTCCGACTCCGAGGCGCGTTCGGCCTCCGTCTGGAGTTCGGCCGCGGCCTCGGAGTCGCGGAGGTTCTCTTCGTCCCGTGACGCCAGCGCCTCCGCCTTGGATTCCATCGCGAAGAGATCCCGAGCCTCCGGCTCGAACCCCCACCGGAGCAGGAGTTCGTCGACGGTGTCCCGGAGCTTCTTCTGCGTGATCGGTTTGACGAGGTACTCGTCGAACTCCAGGTCGATAATGTCGGTGTCGGGCTCGACGGCAGTGAGCATCGCCACCGGGCAGTCGATACCGCGCTCTCTGATGTCCTCGAGGATCTTGTCACCCGGGATCCCGGGCATCCGGCGGTCGAGCAGGACGAGATCGAGGTCGTCGGCGATGCGCTTGCGCGCCTGAACCCCGCTGTATTTGATCTCGACGTCGTACTCGTCGGGCAGCCACATCCCGTAGGTGTCCGCGAGATCCTTGTCGTCGTCGACGATCAGTATCGTCGGGATCTCGGTGGAATCGTCCGCCGACGTCGCAGCGATCGATTCACTCATACTGCCCCCCACCCCCGCGTCGCCACACCCGATGTATTAGAGATCTGACAAGTATATCCTCGCTGGCCCGGGTGTCTATTCGTGAGTTCGATCATTCTTTGAGAAAGGTGGCATATTATCATATAAAATCTTTAGCCTAATTGGCTGGGGAGTCGGCGGCGATGGGCGGCCGCGCGCCGCTAACAGAGTAGGCCGCCATTCGATAACGACGCCGCCGAGTTATCTCCCCGCCGATGACCGAAGACCCATACCATCCCGAACCTCCGTTCGTGTACGAGTGCGCCGACTGCGAGAGCCGCTTCGAGGCCGACGACATCTCGGGGTTGGAGCCGAGAGACGAACTCGTCGAGTGCCCCGACTGCGGCGGCGAGCTGTGGAACCTCACGACCCCCTCGCGGGAGTGATCCGCCGGTCGGGGGTCGGCCCCGAAGGGGGAGCGTGAGGTTCCACGGCTCGCCGTCGCGACCGAGCCACCCGCGACGTGGATCGCACCGATCGGGAACTCACTCGGCCAGCGGCGCGGCCAAGACTGGGATCTCGCTCTCCCGAACCGTACGCTCCGTCACGCTGCCGAGGAAGAACCGCTTGACGCCCTCTCTCCCGTGGGTCCCCATCGCGATGAGGTCGGCGTCGCATTCGTCGGCGTAGTGGCTGATGGCCTTCTGCGGCGTGCCCTCGACCACCGTCGATTCGAACGCGACCCCGCGCTCTTCGGCCCGCTCGCAGACCGCCTCGACGTGGCGCTCGCGCTGCGCTTCCAGCGTACTGATGAGGCTGGCAATGGCGGCGCCGCCCTCGCTGACCGCGGCCAGTGACTGCGTGTCGACGACGGCGATGGCGTGTACGGTCGCGTCGGAGGCGTCCGCGAACGCGCAGGCGTGCTCCGCCGCGCGCTCCGAGCCGGGAGAGCCGTCGGTCGGAACCACGATGTCGTCGATGTCGGCGCCGGCCGCCTCAACACCGGGAATAGTCAGCACCGGAATATCGAGGGTCCGGAGGACGCGCTCGGTGACGCTCCCGAGCAGCAGTCTGTCGATCCCCGTCCGACCGTGGGTCCCCATCGCGACGAGGTCGGCGCTGACCCTGTCGGCGTGGGCCGCGATCTCCGTGTGGGCCACCCCCGACTCGATCGCCGTTTGACAGGGGATGTCCGCCTTCGACGCAGTGGCCGCCGCGCGGTCGAGCGCCTGCAGCCACTGACTGCTGAGGTCGTCGCGACCGGGAGCGTCCGGCAGCGACTCGGTGGGCGAGTTGTCCGAGGGCTCCACCACCGCGAGCATCGAGACGTCGGCGTCGAAAGTGTCTGCCAACTGTACAGCCGTCTCAGCGGCGGCCTGTGCCGGATCGCTGCCGTCGACCGGAACGACGATTGTATCGTACATCTCCTCAGTCGGCACGCTCGCCGGGCGCGCTCAAAAAGGGCTCACCTATCCTCCTTCAGCCGATCGAGAGGCTTCGGCGGCTTCGCCCTTCGGGTGTCATGAATCGTGGGCGGTCCGGCCGCATTAGCGCGACTCGGCCCGCTCGAACCGCAGTCGGAAGACGGCGCCCTCGGGTTCGTTGTCATCGACTTCGATGTCGCCGCCGTAAGAGGAGATGATCTCCTTGACGAGGTGGAGACCGAAACCGGAGCCCGGGTTCTCGAACTCCTTGGTCGTCCGGTCGAACACGGTCGACTTGCGCTCATCGGGGATCCCCGGTCCGTCGTCGGCGACGGACACCACGACCGACTCGTCGTCGACCGTCGCGTCGACCCACACCGTCGGGTCGGTGTCGGGGTTGTGCTGCACCGCGTTGATCAGGACGTTGTCGAGCACCTCGCCGAGCAGGTCGTCGGCCACGACGTCGACCGACGGGGCCGATTCGAGGTGGTAGGTGGCCTCGGGATACGTCTGCTGGGCGCGAGCGACGCGGCGTTCGAGCACCGATCCGATGTCGCAGGGCCTGAGTTCCTGGTCCTCGCCGCGCCCGATCACGTCGGTTATCCGCCGCACGGTCTCGACGAATTCGATCATCTCCTGTGTCCGCTGGATCGCGGTCTCTAAGTCCGACGAGACCTCGTAGTCGACCCGACCGTCGAGCAGATCGAGGCGCGCTTTCACCACGTTGAGGCTGTTGAGGAGGTTGTGACGCAGCAGGCGGTTGATAAACTCCAGGCGGTTCCGCTCCTGCTGGAGTTCGCGGTCGCGCTCGACCGACTCCAGCGCGTAGGCGATGATCGACCCGAGACGCTGTAACGCCTCTTGCTCCTCGTCGTCGAACGCGTTCGCCCGGCGGGAGTAGAGGTTGAGCGTCCCGTAGAGGTCGTCGTTGACGATCGGCACCGCCGCCGACGAACGGTAGCCGAACTCCCGTGCGTGGGCCCGCCAGGGCTCGTATCGGCTCTCGGACGAGACGTCTTGGACCGTCTGTACCTCTCCGGTCAGGAAGGCCTGTGCGGTCGGGCCCTCGGTCGACGGTCCCTCATCGAGCCGGACCGTGATGTCGTCAAGGTACCCCTCGACGCCGGCCTCGGCGCTCACCCGCACCTCGTCGTCCTCGGCGGTCCCGATCCACGCGAACTCGTAGGAGCCCGAGGAAGCGAGCCGGTCGCAGACGAGATCTTCGATGTCTGAGCGGGACGATAACCCGAACATCGACTCCACGAGGCTGTGTACGAGCAAGTTCAGGTCGTTGAACGCCGACAGCCGCTCGTGCTGGTCGCGGAGCATCTGCTCGCGCTCGACCCGGTTGAACGCGGCCGCGACGGCGGTCGAGACGATTTCGAGCAGCTGCCGCATCCGCTCGTTGAACGCGCCGACCGACTGCGAGCCCGCGACGAGGACGCCGCGGTTGCCGACCGGCGAGAGGACGGCCGAACGGAGGTCGATGTCCGGATCGAAGTCGTCGTACTGGGGCGTGTTTCGGATGTCGTCGATCCGGCGGCTCTCGTCCTCGACGAACGCCGACCCGACGACGGTCTCCGACTGGAGCGTGAGTTCGGGGAGCTCGAACTCCAGGATGTCGGCGCTGTCGGAGACCGTTCGGGGCGTGAGGACGCCCTCGTCGGCGTCGTAGTCGAAGTACCACGCCGCGGGCGCGTCCAGGACGTCGCGGACGGCCCGTATCGCGGTCTCGGCGACCGTCTCCTCGGAATCGGCCCGGAACAATTCGCTTGTGACCCCGTGGAGCGAGACCAGCCGCTCTTCGAACAGTTTGCGCTGGGTGATATCCCTGACGACGCCGCATCGACCGATTCCCTCTCGGAACTCGAGGGGCTCCAATCGGGCCTCGACCGGGAGGTCGGTGCCCCCCTTCGCGTGCAGTGTGAGTTCGACTTTCGCCTCCTC
>ENA-ORCR01000534-ORCR01000534.1-marine-metagenome-genome-assembly--contig:-NODE-534-length-19736-cov-7.607661_pt1 | contig 19736 bp, 14 predicted proteins | sample MGYA00237782_ERZ508514 | MGnify/ENA primary metagenome ERZ508514 (study PRJEB26185, sample SAMN06268960) | marine metagenome | isolation source: Eden Landing Ponds, San Francisco, CA, USA | place...
TGCTGGTCGAACACGACATCGGCGCCGTCATCGAACACGCCTCGCGCGTCGTCTGTCTCAACCGCGAGGTGTACTTCGACGGCGACCCGACCGCGTTCGCCGACAGCGACGCGCTGGACCGCGCGTACGGGACGAACGTGCGACGCGAGGAGGGAGGGATCGTCACGTGACGCCGTCGGTCCCTCTGCCGGCGGCCGCGGCGATCCCCCTCCTCTCCGCTCCCTACGACCTCCTCTCGCGGCTCGTCGGGCTGTGGAGCGACGCGCTCGGCTGGGTCGGCGAGAAGCTTGGAATCGCCATGTTGGAGTACGTGTTCATGCACCACGCGTTCCTCGTGGGCGCGCTCATCGCGGTGATGGCCCCCCTCATCGGCACGTTCCTCGTCCACCGTCAGCTCGCGCTGATCGGCGACGCGCTCGCGCACACCGCGTTCGCGGGCGTCGCCGTCGGGCTCTTCATCAACTCGCTGCTCGGCACCGGGATCTCCCCTTACGTCACGGCGATCGTCGTCGCCGTGATCGCGGCGCTGGCGATCGAGCTGATCTCGGAGACGACCGACGCGTACAACGACGTGTCGATGGCGATCGTGCTCTCGACCGGGTTCGCGCTCGGCGCGGTCCTCATCAGTTTAAATACCGGCGGGCTCGCGGTCGGCATCAACCAGTACCTGTTCGGGAACCTCTCGACGGTCTCGCGGGAGAACGCCGTCCTGCTGGTCGTGCTGTTCGCGGTCGTCGCGCTGGTCGTCACGGTGACGTACAAACAGCTGTTGTACGTGACCTTCGACGAGACCGCGGCTCGCGTCGCCGGCGTCAACGTCCCCTGGTACAACCGCCTGATGACGACCCTGACTGCCCTCGTCGTCGTCGGCGCGATGCAGATCATGGGCGTCATCCTGGTCGCGGCGATGCTCGTCGTCCCCGTCGCGGCCGCCGCCCAGCTCGCGCGCGGGTTCCGCGAGGCGCTTCTCGCCTCCGTCGTGCTCGCGCAGATCGCCGTTCTCGTCGGGATCACGCTGTCGTTCCGCTACAACACGACCGCCGGCGGCACGATCGTCCTCGTCGCCGTCGCGGTCTACGTCGTGGCGGTGCTCGCCGGGAAGGCGCAGTCGCGGCGCTCGGGGGACGAGATCCCCGAGCGCGCCGATGACGCTGAGACCCCCGAACACGCCGACGGGGCCGAGATCCCCGAACACGCCGACGGGGCCGAGCAATCGACGAGCGACTAGTCCGCTCGTTCGCCGGTCGACTCGCGGAGCCCGCCGTCGAGCCCGAGCCCGACCAGGTCCCCGTACCGTCCCCAGACGACGACGAGCGACGGGACGAGCAGGATCGAGCAGAGGTACGCGTACAACACGCCCAGCGCGAGCAACACGCCGAAATCACGCAACAGCGGGATCACGGCGAGCCACAGGACGCCGAGCCCGCAGACCGTCGTGAGCATGCTCCCCGTGAGCGCCCCGCCGGTGCCGGCGATGGTGATGTCCAGCGCCTCGTCGATCCCGTGGCCGGCCTTGTACTCGTCGACGAATCGGTGGACGAAGTGGACGGTGTAGTCCACCCCGAGCCCGATCGACACCGAGAGGATCGGAGCGTTGATCGGTGTCAGGGGGATGTCGAACGCCCGCATCGAGCCCACCAGCAGTCCGACCGTGACGAGCACGGGAACGAGGTTGAGCAGACCGTACACGGCCTTCCCCTCCAGGTAGGCGTACGACAGGGCGAGGAATATCGCCGTGAGCGCGAACGCCGCGATCAGGCTCCGGATCGCAGACTCAGTGAGCCGGTCGATCACGGCCTCGTTGACCACGAGACTCCCGGTGGGGACCGCCTCTAAGGGAGTGCGCTCGGCCAGCGCGCGCACGTCCGCGACCGCCTCGGAGTTGTCGACGCCCGGCCGGATCGTGTAGTCGATCCGCGCGCTCCCGCGGTCGTCCGCGAGGTATCCGCGGGCCTGTCCCTCGGCGGGCGAGTCGAGCAGCGCGTCGTACACCTCGTCGACGTTGCGGTCGGGGACGCCCGTGCCGAGCCGGTCGTTCCGGTCGACGACGGCCGCGAACTCGGGGTCTCGCGCCGCCTGGTCCTCGATGACGGTCACGACGCTGGTCGAGGCGGCTCGCCGCTCGTCGGTCGTCTCGAAGGTGTCCGGCGGGTTGCGCGTGGTCCGGTCGATCAGCTCCAGGGCGTCGTCGTCTCTCACCGATTGGTCGACGTACAGCGTCACGCTCCCGACGAAGCTCTGATCGAACTCCTCCTCGAACAGCGTGAGCACCCGCAGGAACGTGTAGTCGGTCGGCGCGAACGGCTCCGGGAGGTTCGAGTACGTCTCCAACCGGTCCTCGTCCGGGAAGAATGCCTCCTCGGAGAACTCCGTGTTCACGCCGGTGCCGTACGCGCCGCCGACCGCGCCGCCGACGAGGAGCACGACGACGACGGCGACGGGCGCGACCCTGGAGAGGTCGACGCCGGCGTGTAACACCTTCCCGAGCCGCGACCCGCCAGAACCGAGCGCGGTCGTCCCGAACTCGGGGATCGGGAGCCGCTCGCGCCAGCGGTCCGAGAGCACCTTCGCGGCGGGGAGGAAGACCCCGAAGATGACGAGCGTGAACGTGATCCCCGCGGCGGCGACGATCCCGAAGTCTCGGTTGGGCTCGAAGGGGCTCACCACGTTCGAGACGAGCCCGAACACGGTCGTGATCGTCACGAGCAGGAACGCGATGAGCAGTTGATCGGTCGTCTCCCGCATCGCGGCCGCGATCGAGAGCCCCTCGCCCCGCTCCTCGCGATAGCGGTTGACGATGTGGATCCCGAAGTCGATCCCGACCGCGAGCAACAGCGGGAAGACGGTGATGAGCGAGTCGGAGAACGGGATCCCCGCGTATCCCATGAACCCGAAGGTCCACAGGAGCGACAGCAGCAGCGCCGCGAGCCCGATTCCCATGTCGATCGGGTCGCGATAGGCGAACACCAGGAAGCCCAGGATGAGCAGTAGCGCCGCGGGGAACACGATGATCGCTGTGTCGCCGAGCAGTGCGGTGATCTCCGACTGGAGCACGCCGTCGCCGAAGAGGATCGCGTTCTCGCCCGCGTCGTTGCCCGGCACCGAATCGACGACGTCGACGCTGCGCGTCTGCAGCTCCGTCACCCGGGCGGTCGTCGCCGCGTCGGGCACGTCGTATGTGATCCCGACGATCGAGGCGCCGGCGGTCTGCGCGGTCGGGTTGTAGTCGACCGACACCTGCGGCTCGACCGCGCCAGCCGCGTCGGCCTCGTCGATGGCCGCCTGCAGCTCCGGCGGTGTCGCCTCCGCGACCGCGTCCCGCCGCTGGGCGGCGGTCTCCGCGGTCGGATCGAGCCGGCGGGCGATCGCGTCCGCGTGGCTCGACGTCGACCCCACCCGGAGCGTCGACCGCGACTCCAGCCGGTCTTGCGTCTCCAAGACTCGTATCAGCGCCGACCGAGAGAGCACGTTGTCGTCGGTGACGATCACCTGCGCGGCGGTGGCCGACCCGCCGATGGACGTCTCGAACTCCTCGTCGATGTCGTCTAACGCCCGCTGCGCCGGGATGTCCTGCGTGAACTGGTCGGCGCCGGCGCTCGTCTCGATCCCCCCGATTCCGCCGACTGCGACGACGCTCACGAGGAGGAATGCGACGATCACCACGCCCGGGCGCTCGGTGACGAACTCGTCGACGCGCTCGACGAGCCGATCGGCGGCGGTCACGGTCGCCTCCGGCGGTCGAGCCGGGGTCGGTCGAGGAGCGGATGCCGCCGACCGCCCGGTCGTTCGGGTGTGGAGTCCGTCATTCGGTTACCGCCGCCGGTACCAGACGACCGCGCCAAGGCCGGCCACCACGACCAGCACGCCGACGCCGATCGGGACGATCGAACGCCCGCCGTCGTCGGTCGGCTCGGTCACCTCGATCGGGTACTGGGTCACGTCCGAGATGCGGTCGTTGCCCCGCTCGTCGTCGTACCGGAAGTCGAGTTCGATCGGGTGGGTCTCGACGCTGGCGCCGGACGCGGCCGACACCTCGAACCAGATATCCGTCGACTCTCCGGGTTCCAACTCGTCGACGAACGCCTCGTCGTTGGGGGCCGACAGCGGACTGTTGGCGTACAGGCCGGCGTTTATCGACGAGAGCGTCTCGGGTCGCTGGTTCGTGATCTCGAAGGAGACCCGACGAGTCTCGCCCGCCGGCACCGTCGTGTTGTCGGCGACGAGATCGAACTCGGGCTGGCGCGGCGCGACCTCGATCCGCCGCGTCTCGTCGACCGCGATAGTCGAGTCGCCGCTCTCGTACTCCGTCGTGAACCGGAACTGCCGCGGTCCGGGGTCTGCGTTGCCGTTCACGTCCGCGTCGAAGGCGAACTCGACCGATTCGCCGGCCGGGATGTCGGGGAGCGCGTATCGGCTCTCGCCGAGGCTCACCCGCTGGCTCTGCGGGTCCGCGACCAGCACCGCGTCGTCGACGTCGAGCGGGCCCTCGTTCGTGAGCGTCCCGGAGACGGTCCCCGAGTAGCCGACTTCGAGCGTCCCCGCCACGTCTTCGACCGAGAACGACTGCTCGGGCACCGGGACGACGCCCGCTCGCGAGGAGGGCGCGGTCTCCTCGATCCCGTCGCGGTCGCGGTAGTCGACCGTCGAGACGAACGCGTACGCCCCGCCGCCGAACTCCGGCGAGACGGTGGAGTCGAACGTCACGGTCCGGTTCTCGCCGGGCCCCCAGTTCCCGACGAACGTCTCGCCGCTGCCGTCGCCGCCGAGCACGGCGCCGCTTCCGGTCGTGGTTCCGGTGACGACCGCGTCGCGGGCGACCTCGTCGCCGACGTTCCGGAGCGTCGCGGTCACGTCGCCGCTCCCGCCGATCTGCGCGTCTGTCCCGGTGTCAAGGATCGCGAACCGCGCACCGTCGTCGACGACGATCGTCAGGTCGAACCGCTCGGTGCCGCGGCGATCCTTGTGGTTGCTGAACTCCGGAACCACCTCGAAGGTGTACCGGTAGCGAGCGGTCACCTCGACCTCGTACTCACCGTCCGGCACGTCGTCGGGGACCGTCACGTCGAGCGGGACCTGAACGGGGCTCGCGTCGGTCCGCACGTCGCCGACGACCGTCGTGCCGTCGCCCACCTCGATGGGCACGTCGCTGTCGTCGACCTCGAGTCTGAGCCCGCGGGCGGTCGTCACGCGCGGGTCGAGTTGGTTTCCGAACTCCATCTCGCCCGTGTTGAGGACGTCGACCGTCACCGACGACTCGGCGCCGCTCGGGACGGTCCCCTGTGAGAGGAACAGGTCGAGCACCGGCGAGCCGCGGATTTGTCGATCGGTCGTTTGGGCGGCCACGTCGCCGCCGACCGTGTCGCCCCCGATCGCGTCGCTCCCGACCAACGACGCCTGCCCCCGGTCGAGCGAGTCGCCCGTCGCGGGCGCGGCGGCGCCGGAGAGCGCGACACCGGCGACGAGCGCCCCGGCCGCGACGATCGTGAGCGTCAGGGTGACGATCCGCGAGGACCGACTCATCTCCGCCCTCCGACGCCGGAGCGTCGGAGGCTCCCGCGGTCCGCGCCGCAGCGCCCAGCAGCCCGTCCACCGACCGCGTCGAATCGAGTCATACGTTCGTGTGGGACGCTTCCGACATAAGCGTGTTGAGTGAACGTTCAATCAAGAGAGATATACCCGTGGCCGGGATACGTCGTGTATGAATGACCCGTTCGCGGAGCCGGCCGACACCCGGCAGGCCATCCTCGGCGCGGCGTTCCGCGCGCTCTGTGAGCACGGGTACGCCGACCTCACGATACAGCGGATCGGCGAGGAGTTCGACAAGAGCCCGTCGCTCGTCTACCACCACTACGACGGGAAAGACGAGTTGTTGGTCGACCTGCTCGGCTTCCTGCTCGACGGCTTCGAGGCGTCCCTCTCCGAGGGCGCGTTCGATCTGACGCCGCGAGAGCGGCTCGACGGCTACGTCGCGGCGGTGACTGACCCGGACTCGATAGCCGGCGAGTACGGCCCCGACGGTCGGTTCATGACCGCTATCGTCGAGCTACGCGCACAGGCCGCGACCGACGACGCCTACCGAGACCACTTCGACCGCAGCGACCGGGTGTTTGGCTCGTTCCTCGAACGCGCGGTCCGCGAAGCGGCGGTCGAGGCCCAGGAAGCGGCGGGGGGCGACCGACAAGCGACCACATCGGAGATCGACGCGGTGGCGCCCGCGGAGGTGGCGTCGACGCTCCAGACCCTCGCGGTCGGTGGAATGGTGCGCTGGGCGACGACGACCGATCACGAGTGGGCCGACGGCACGCAGGATGGGATCCGTCGATACGTGGAGACGGCGCTTCCGAAGGTCGATATCGACCGGTAAGCGACTCCGGCGCCGGGGAAAGAGTTAGCGGTCGGTGACGCCCTCGACGTCCATCCGCGAAACCTCCTCTTCGAGCCACTCTCGGAGCCACTTCACGCGCTTGATGCGCCGGTGAGCGATGCTCTCGGCGGTGTCGGAAACGACACGCTCGGTGTGGTCGCGAGAGCGCTGCAGCACCCGATCGACCATCTTCGCGGAGTCCATGTGGGTCCGCGACTCGTACCCCATCCGGAGGAGCATGAGGACGGCGCCGTTCGCGCCGACCTTGTCCAGCAGGTCGGCTTCCATCAGACACCGGCTCTCCAGCGACACGTCCGTCAGATCGCCCGTGTAGGAGTGATCGACGACCGCGCCGCACACCTCCTCGATGAACGACTCCGGATAGTCGCCACGGCTCTGTAGGTACTCGCGGGCGACACGCGCGCCGGCCTCGGCGTGAACGTCCTGCTCGGCTTCCAACTTCGCCACGTCGTGGAACACCGCGGCCACGCGGACTACGTCCACGTCGGCACCCTCGCTCTCGGCGATGTCCGCCGCCAGATCGACGACGTTGAGGATGTGGTTGAACCGGTAGTCCGCGGAGTGCCACGGGTACCAGCGCATCCGACCGCCGTCCTCCTCGCTCTCGACGCTGGCCGCGAGGTAATCTCTCACAAACCCTTTCATCTCCGCGAAGTCCTCGTCGCTCACCTCCGTTTCCTTAATTTCGACGCCCACGGGAACCACCTCGGGCGAAAAGCTCGTCGTTCATTACCGTAACCGAGGAGCGTTTCGTTCTTAGTCGTTACGACGGCTGTATCGCCCCGCACTCGTCCGGATCGATCTCATCGATCTCAGCGGTCGAAGTCGACTTCGACCACGTTCTCGCTCACGTGGAGATACGTGATGGGATTCTGTCCGGTTCCGCCGGAGATCCGGATCGTGGTGTCATCGAGTTCGTCGTCTTGTTCGATCGTGAATGCGTTGCTCTGCGTGTACAGACTGTTGAACACGAAGCCGCCGCGAAGATCGACGCTCCCCTGGATGTCCGTGTCCGAGTTCGGGGCGTAGACGATGGCGTCGAACCCGAATCCCCCCTGAGCGTCTTCGAGGAACCCGTCTCGGACGTAGAACTGATTCCGCCGCGCCGAGGTGTTCGTGCTCGCCGTGCCGACCGTCCCGCTGTCGCTCGTGAAGACGGACCCGTTAACGTAGTACCGAACGACCCCGTCACCCTCGTTCTCTATCTCGAGCGTTTCCCCGCTGAGATCCAAGTCCCCGTCGATCGCGATCGTGATGTTGCCGTCGGTCGTGTTGAAATCGACCGATTGGCCGACGGTGACGTCGTCGGACGCGTAGTAGGTTCCGCCCGTACAGGTGGTTCCCGAGTCGAAACACGTCGACAGATCGTCGGATCCCGTACTGTTCGCTAGCGTGGACTCGATCAGCGGTGCAGCCGAGCGGTGGGCCACTCCCTCGGAGTACATCGATTCACTGAGGCCGCTGTTTCCATTACCATTCCCATTGCCATTTCCATGCGTGTACTCGCCTTGGAGCGCGATCGCCCGTTCGAACGTCACCTCCTCGGGAACCACCAGCCGCGCCGTCGTCGTCCGGTTCGCGTCGTCTTTCGTCACGGCGCCGTCGGTGCGCTGGGTGAAGAAGTCGTACCACCCCTCGTAGTACTCGCTCTGGACTTCGACCACGACCGTCCCGTTCCGGAGCGGATTCGGCGTCTCGGTGACTGCGCCGGGGCCGCTTACGACCCGTCGGACGACGCCGGTCCCGCTCGCGGGCGACGACTCGTCGCCGGTCAGGCGGACGATCGGGAAGGTGAGCGTCTCACCGCGGTAGTGGTACTCCGGCGGCGAGATCATCCGGCCGCGACCGCCCTCCATCGCCCAGACGCCGCCGCCCTGCATCGCGACGGTGCGGTGGCCGCCGACGTACTCCACCGTCCCGATAGAGTCGTTGTACGTGGTGGTCGTGGCGTTCTCGGTCTCGATACGCACCTCGACACGCCCCGCGCCCTCGTCGAGGCGGAGCTGTCCGTCGTCGACGGCGCCGAGGTCGAACCGGCGTGCGTCCGTCCCGCCGAGCGCGACGAGGCTCGACTGGGAGCTGAGCTGTGACATCCCGTTCTCCACGCTCGCCGAGCGCGCCTCGTCGGTGACCAGTCCGAGCGCCGCGCTCCCGGTCGCCACCGTCACCGTCACGGCGCCGATCGTGATCGCCAGCAGGAGCACGACCCCGATCACCTCGCTCTGGCCGCGCTCGCCGCGTTTCATGGCTACGAATTCGGCGTCGAGGTATTTAAGCACGGTCGCCGACAATCAGTTCTGATACCTCACGAAACGGCGCAGCGGCGCCGCTCGCGGCGTCCGACCCGCGGTGTCCGACCGACGGAAGCCGGATCGTGGCAGTCGGATCACAGCAGTCGGACCCTAACCGTCCCGACGCCGAGGTGCTTAAGGTCGGGCAGTGACCACCGAAACGTATGTGGAGCCCCTGGGGGAACGACGCGAAGGCGCGCTTCCAGCGCGCCGCGGGGGTGAACGTCGTCGGCAACGCGGTGAAGATCCTCATCGAGGGGTCGGTCGGGGTGTACTTCGGGAGCGTCGCGCTGGTGGCCGACGCCGCCCACTCCGTCGCCGACCTGGTCGCCAGCGCGGTCGTGTTCGTCTGGGGCGGGTCGCGGTACGACGCCGCCGACGAGACCCACCCGCACGGTCACCAGCGGATCGAGCCGCTGACCGCGTTGCTCGTGGGTGCGACGATCACGTTGCTCGGGCTCTTACTGCTACGCGAGTCGGTCCGCGGACTGATCGGACCGCACAGCCCGCCGCGGCGGAGCCTCCTCCTCATCGGCGCCCTGCTGTTCGCGATGGCCGACATGTACCTGCTGTACTGGTACACGGAGCGAGTGAACGCCGACCTCGGATCGACCGCGCTCGACGCCCTCGCCGTCGACTGTCTCAACGACATCTACACCACGATAGCCGCCCTGGTCGGCGTGTTCGGGGTGTTCCTGAACGTCCCGCTACTCGATCCGGTCGCGGGGGCGCTGGTCAGCGTCCTCGTCGTCTATCAGGGAGTCGAGATCGCCCGCGAGAACGTCACGTACCTCGTCGGCGCGGCGCCGCCCGCCGCCGACCGCGAGCGCGTCACCGCCGCGCTCCGCGAGAACCCCGCCGTCGAGGGCGTCCACGACCTGGCGGTGTACTACGACGGCACCGACCTCGAGGTCGAGGTCCACGTCGAGGTCGACGGCCAGATGACGCTGCGAGAGGCCCACGACGTCGAGACGGAACTGGTCACCGGGCTTCGGGGGCTCGAAGGCGTCGGCGACGTTCACGTCCACCTCGACCCGTCGGGCCTCGGCGAGTGGAAGGACGCCGCGGACGCGGGGGAGACGCAGGGGACGCCGTAGTCGACGTCACGGGTCCGGTGTGCGACGTCCTCGGTCCGGCGTGCGGGTTAACCCGTCGGCGCCCCTACCGTTCGTATGCTCCAACGGCGCTTCCTGGAGATGACGTGGCGCGACGGGCTGTTCTGTCACTGGCCTGTCGATCCCGCCGCCGTCTCCGAGACGCTGCCCGATCGGCTCGCGGTCGCCACCCACGACGGCGACGCGTACCTGAGCGTCGTCGCCTTCGTGATGGACGACATCCGCCCGGGCGGAGCGCCCGTCGGACTCTCGTTCCCGGAGCTCAACCTCCGAACGTACGTCGAGGGGCCCGACGGTCCGGGGATCTACTTCTACAACCTCGACGCGGACGACCCGCTCGGCGTCGCGGTCGCGCGACGGCTGTTCGCGCTCCCGTACTACCGCGCGGAAATGGACGTCTCCCGTCCCGTGACGGCCGGTCGCTCGGAGAGCGGCGACGGTCCGGTCCGCTTCACCAGCCGCCGAACGCATCCCGACGTTCCCCACGCGCGGTTCGACGCGACCTACGAGCCGGCGGGCGAGGCGTTCGCCGCCGAACCGGGGTCGCTCGACGCCTTCCTCGTCGAGAACTACCGGTTTTACGCCCGGGGGAACCGGCTGTACCGCGGCGAGATCGATCACGAGCCGTGGACGCTTCGGGAGGCGTCCGTCGATCGCCGGGCTAACACGCTGTTCGAGGCGAACGGGTTCGACCGCCCCGACGGCGACCCGATCGTCCGCTACGCGGAGCCGATCGAGGTCGGCGCGGACCGGATTCGATCGTGTTGAGACCGTCGCCACAGACGGTAGGTCGTCCGAAACAACCGGTCGCTGACGGCCGTCTCGTGATCTGTCGGGAGTGAGTGTTGCAGATTGGTGGTGGCAAGAAGATATTTAAAAGGTAATGAGTGATTTCGACGATCGCTTATAAAAGACGGTGCGGTGGCGTCGCCGGCGCTTCGCGCCGGCTTCAAGCGAGAGCTTCGCTCTCGCCCTGCGCCCCGGTGAGCGGCCCGTAGGGTCGCTCACCGACGGTGCGAGGGACGCCGCGAGCGCTGACAAGCGCGAGCGGCGAGGCTGGGGAGGTGTGAGGTGCGGTGCTGTGCGGGGTGGGACTCAAAGGGGCAGTCGGCGAGGCGGGCGCAGGCGTTCACGAGAGCAAGGCTCTCGTGAGCCAATCAGAACGCAAAGCGTTCTGATGACGACACAAGGACCGCAAGGAGCGAGTGGAACGAGCGACTGAGGACCGCAGCGAGCGTGCGCCCACCTCGCCGACTGGGGCTTTGGAGGTGTTCACCGCCGATCCGCCGCCAGTATTTGCTTATAAGCGAGCGGCTGGCGCTCTGGTGGTGTTCACCGCAGGGCTGCCTGACACTTATAAACAGTCGACAGCAACACCACTCGATCACTTATAAATAACTCCACTCACGACGGACGATTCCCATTCTCCTTATCGCTCGCCGTTCACGGGAACAGTCCGCGGTACTCGTGGGCGCTCGCGGTGCGTTCCAGCGCGAGCGTGTACGCCGCGGTCCGGAGGTCCGGCAGCTCCTTCTGGTCGTACTGGTCGATCGTCTGGTCGAACGCCTTGCCGATACGGCGCTCAAGCTCGGCGTTGACCGTCTCGAGCGGCCACGAGAACTCCTGTGCGTTCTGGACCCACTCGAGGTACGAGACGATGACCCCGCCGGCGTTCGCGAGGATGTCGGGGACGACCTGGATGTCCCGCTCCGTGAGCACCTCGTCGGCGGCGACCGTCGTCGGCCCGTTGGCCGCCTCGACGATCGCGGAGGCCCGCAGGTCGCGGACGTTGTCCGCGGTGATCACGCCCTCGACTGCGGCGGGGATCAACACGTCGACGTCGAGCGTCAGCAGTTCCGCGTTCGGTATCTGTTCGGGGTCGTCCCACCGGTTCTCACCGTCGGGGCCCCGACCCGCGGGCGTCGTCTTGAGATCGTCGGCCACGTACTCCTCGATCAGGCCGCCGGCGTCGACGTGAGCGCCGAGCGCCGCCACGTCGAGTCCGTCGGGATCGTAGGCGGCGCCGGACACGTCGGAGGTGGCGACGACCTTGGCGCCGGCCTCGTCGAGGAGCCGTGCCGCGTGCGAGCCGACGTTGCCGAATCCCTGGATCGCGACGCTCGCGTTCGAGAGGTCGCGATCGAGGTACTCGAAGAGTCGCTCCGTGACGATGGAGACGCCGCGACCGGTCGCGGCGACGCGCCCCGGCGTCCCGCCGATCTCCAGCGGCTTGCCGGTGACGACCTGCGGGACGGAGTGGCCCTCGTACATCGAGTACGTGTCCATCATCCACGCCATCGTCTGCGGGTTCGTGTTCATGTCCGGCGCGGGCACGTCGGTCTCGGGTCCGATCATCCGGCGGATTCCCTCGGTGTACCGCCGAGTGAGGCTCTCCAGGTCGTTCTGGGTGAGGTCCTTCGGCTCGCAGATGACGCCCCCTTTTGCCCCGCCGTACGGGAGGTCGACGAGCGCCGTCTTCCACGTCATCCACCCGGCGAGCGCCTCGACCTCGCGCTGGGTGACCGACGGGTGGAACCGCACGCCGCCCTTAAACGGTCCGCGGGCGCTGTCGAACTGACACCGGTACCCTTCGAACACCTTGACCTCGCCGGAGTCCAACTCCACCGGGAGCGTGACCTTGAGCGTGCGCTCCGGGTGTTTGAGCCGTTCGAAGATGCCGTGATCCACGTCTGCGTACTCCTCCGCGCGGTCCATCTGTGCGAGCATGTTCTCGAACGGATCGTCGGTCATGGTCGGCCCGACTCAGCCAGGGGGCATATCGGTTTCGGCAATTCTGTCCTTCGATAGATATTGACTGTCACGGTTCGGTGACGGACGGTCCACGGGTGTTCCCCAGCAGTGGCGCCGACGCCGGTCCTGCCGTCGCCGATCGTCAGCCGCCGGTCGGTCATCCGACCGTTCGGCGATCGATCTCCGCGGTCAGCCCGCGCATGAACTCCGCGACCGTGTTCCCCATCAGATAGACCGGACGCCCCTCATCGAGACACGCGTCGAGGACGCGGTTCGGCGGCTCGGAGTCCGCGTGATGGACGAAGTCGGCGTCCACGCGCCGCTCCAACAGCTCGGCGTGGGAGCCCGCGACGTGGACTCGGGTGATGAGGTCGTTCTCCGCGAGCCACGTGAGGTAGTGCACGAACGCGGCGGTCCGTCCGGCTCGGTCGCGCCGCGTGTAGACGAACGGCGTCACTGTGGTGCCGTCGATCCGCTCGACGAGGAACTGTCTGAGCAGTTCGGTCGACTCGATGTCGTTCATCATCGCTCCGTTCGAGACGAGGCCGCCGTCGAGGCGCCGCCACCCCCACTCGCTCCGGAGTTCGGTGACGAGCGCTTCGATCCGAGACGGCGACAGCGGCTCCAGATCGAGCGCCCGGAGCGCCTCGTCGACGAGGAACGCCGACCGGGCTCCGAACACGTCTTCACAAGGGGAGTCCGGCCGCGGTGTGGCGACGGTAAACGCGTGTCCCGTCTTCTCGAACTCCCGCCCGAGGTAGTCGTTGATGGCGTCGTTGCGATCGGCGCTGATGACGTGTGCGTCTTCCGGAATCGTCCGCGTGAACACGCGGGCGATATCGGTGAGCTCCGCGCCGAGCGTCGACTGGTGGTCGCGGCGGACGTTGAGCAGGAGGACGACCTGCGGATCGAACAGCTCGTTTGCGATCCGGGTCGTGTACTCGCGGATGCCTTGATTTTCGGCGACGACCGCGTCCACGGGCGCGTACTTCCGAAGCTCGCGTTCGTTCTCGTAGAGGCGCGTCGGCCCCTCGCGGGAGATCTCGTGTTCGACGAGGTTCCGGTAGGAGTACGAATGGTTGCCGGTGACCTTCGTGTACGTCTCGAGGTCGCGATCGACGAGTGCCTCGTTGAGCCAGCGAACGACCGTCGATTTCCCGCGGACGCCCGAGACGGTCACGCGGTACGGCGTCCGTTCGACGCGCTCGAAGTGCGATCGACCCCGGCCCGCGACGTGCCGAACGCTCCGTGCGGAGCGGGACAGAGCGTTCCGCAGCCGGGAGAGAACGCCGTCTCGATCGCTCATCGGTCCTCCTCCTCGGTGTCCGCGACCAAGGGTGAACCGTCGAGGTCCCCGTCGTTGAGCGAGGCGTTGGCGAAGACGGACTTGCGGGCGAACGCCGCCGAATCCGGGAGCGAACGCTCGAACCGATACATCTCGATCAGGGCGAGGCCGACGGCGACGACTCCGAGGACGACGTAGGCGCCGTGACCGGAGTGGAACAGTCCCTCGGCGAGGATGTCGACGAGGGCGTAGAGGACCGCGTAGAAGACGACGAACAGCCCGGCGGATATGCGAACGTGTGCGGACCGATTGTTCGGCGAGACTCGATGGAGGTTGTACGCGCCGATCCCGACGAACAGGCCGATGAAAAAGAGGATGATCCCGGGCGCGGAGGCGGGTTGGAGGGCGCCGACCGCGAGGACGTACGCCGTGCCGAGGATGAGCGAAATCGCGAGAAGCACTCTCCCGTAGACGAGCGTCATCCAGTGGACGTACGAGAGGAGGTAGTACACCGCGGTCGCGCCGACGGCGTAGAGGACCAGCGAAGGAGCGTATCTGGCGCTGAACACCGCCAACAACGGGATGATGATGATGCCGGCGAGGCGGTGATCGTAGCGTTTGCGAAATCCCTCGTAGACGACGATGTCGGCGAAGAGGAGCGCGACGGTGATCCGATCTGAGACGATCGTCGCGGAGGGGTTCCCACGCGGATCGATCCCGAACCGGTGGGTGAGATCGCTCGTCGGTAACGCGAGAACGGCCGGCGTCGGGGAGTCGATCCCAGCGAGGACCCACAGCGACACCGCCCCGATCCCGACGAGGAGGAGGTAGCCCGCGGTCATCGCGACGAGGTCGCCGCGGCGGTCGTCGGGATCGAGGCGCATGACGTTGTACGCGGTGACGCCGGGGAAGATGCTGGCGACCACTTCCGCGCTCTCGAACGAGAGCTGAGTCGCGGGGGCCAGTGAGAGCGCGTATCCGGCGAGGATCGTGCCGATCGCGCCGACGGTGACCGAGGCCAGAAAGAGGCGCCGGCCGTAGCTGAGCGTGTACTCCCGGAGCAACCAGAGGGCGATCCACGCGGCGACCGCTCCGATACCGAAGATAACGGGCGAGAACGGCTCGCGAAACGTGTAGACGACGAGAAGTGGGAGCACCATCACGCCTCCGAGTCGGTAGCCCTCGGACTGCGAGAGGAGCGCGACGAAGATCAGCCCGGCGATCATGATGACGGAGGCGGCTATCATCACCGACTCGTCCGTGTAGTCATTGGAACGGCATTAAAATGGACGCGTTTCGGTATCGAAGGCGCCCATCAGGGGGGCTCCGCGAAGTCGCCCGGACTTATACGTCGGGCCCGACAACGACGGCGCATGACACTCGGACGCTCTCCGGGGGTGCGCCGATGACGACGCAGACGCTTCACCCCCGCGTTCAGGTCGTGTGGGTCCTCCGTGCGGTTCTCATCGCCGCGGTGTTGACGGCGCCACTCGTCGGCGCGGTCTACTTCGCTCAGTTCCCGGAGTGGGTGCCGATCGCTGGCGGCGCGGTCTTCCTCGTGCTCGGCGTGACACACGCGATCCTCCGCTACCGGCGCTGGAGCTACGAGATCCGCGAGGACGCGCTCTACCTCGACCGCGGCGTGGTCACGCAGGTCCGGACGACGGTGCCGCTGGTGCGGATCCAGCACGTCGACTCTCGACGCGGTCCCGTCGAGCGCGGCGTCGGACTCGCCTCCTGCGTGGTGTACACGGCCGGCTCCCGCGGTGCTGACGTTCGGATCCCGGGGCTCACGCCCGACGGGGCGAGCGACCTCCGCGAGGAGCTGAAGCGACTCGCCATCCGCGCGGACGGGGAGGACGCGGTGTGAAACTCGCGCCCCAGTCGGTCCCGTACCGCGCGCTCCAGAAGGTGTCCGGGGTCGTCGTGATCCTCTTTTTCGTCGTGAACAACAACCCCGAGTGGGGGTTCGCGGCAGCGGCCGCCGTCGGCGGCGCGGTCGTTCTCGCCGCGCTCGCGTACGAGGTCGCGTACTACCGCCGGTTCGACTACGAACTGACCGAGGACACCCTCGACATCTCCTCCGGCGTGATCTCGCGGCGCGACCGGGAGATCCCCTACCGTCGGATCCAGAACGTCGACGTGAGCCGGAGCGTGATCCAGCGAGCGATCGGCGTCGCCGCGGTGGACCTCGAGACCGCAGGCGGCTCCAGCACCGAGGGGTCGCTCCGATTCGTCACCCCCGACGAGGCGACTCGGCTCCAGCGCGAGGTCCAGCGACGCAAGTCGGCCGAATCCGGAGGGGGAGCGGGCGCCGAGCGCGCGGACCGACCCGGAAGCGAGGCGGGCGGAGGGGAGAGCGGGGTCGGTCCCGCGGAGGAGGAGCTGTTCGCGATCTCGCCGGGTGAGCTCGCGCTGGTGGGGGCGCTGTCGTTCGACGGGCGGCTCATCGGACTGCTGGCCTTCTTAAGCTCCGGGTCGGTCCCGGTGCTGTCCAGTTTCGTCCCGGACGCGTCGGCGGTCGCGCTCACGGCGACCGCCATCGTCGGCGTCGGCGGGCTGTTCCTCGTGTCGTGGATCCTCGGCGCGGGGGTCGCCTTCACGAACTACTACGGGTTCCGCCTCTCGCGGGCCGGCGACGAACTCCGGTACGAGCGCGGGCTGTTCCGCCGCTACAGCGGCTCGATTCCCACGGAGAAGGTACAGTCGCTCCGGATCGCCGACAACCCGGCGAAGCGGGCGCTCGGCTACGCGAGCCTCTCCATCGAGACCGCCGGGTACGCCCCCGGACAGGGCGGCGACCAGGGGAGTCAGGCGGCCGTCCCGATCGCGGCGACGGAGCGGGTGTACCGGCTGGCCCGCGAGGTCGAGTCGTTCGGCGACCCGCGATTCAGCCGGCCGCCGAAGCGGATCCGGTGGCGGTACGCGTTCCGGTACGCGATCGTCGTCGGCCTCCTGGTCGCGGTCGCGTACGGGATCGACTGGTACCTCGGCGCCGGCTTCCCGTGGTACGCTCCGGCGGCGCTCCTGCTCGCGGTGCCGCCGGCCGCGCACCTGAAGTGGAAACACCGCGGGTACTGGCTCGGCGAGGACCACCTCCTCACCCGAAACGGGTTCTGGAGCCGCACGGTGACCGTCGTGCCGTACTACCGGATCCAGAACGTCATCGACACACGGACCGTCTTCCAGCGCCGCTGGGACGTGGCGACGATCGTCGCCGACACCGCCGGCAGCAGCTCCATCGCCGGGAACGACGCCGCCGCCGTCGACTTCGCGACCGACGAGGCGGTCGACCTCCGCGAGACCCTCCGAGAGCGGCTCCGCGTCTCCGTCGCGGAGCACCGCGACCGAGGGGATCGGTTCGAGTGGTTCGACGGCGACGTGGAGACTGTCGGTGAACACGACGGGGGATCGCCCGACGAGGACCACGGGAGCGACGGGAGCGACGCGGACAACGAGCGCGGGGGCAACGACGCGGACGACGGGAGCCACGGGAGCGACGCGGACGACGAGCGCGATGAGAACCAGGATGACATCCCGGACGACGGCGTGGTCCGCCCCGACTTCTCTGGAGGCGATCGCGACTACTCCGAGCCCGCAGAGCGGATCGACACCGGCGAGTACGCGGTGGACCGCAACCCCTCGGACATCGGCGAAAGCGAGAGAGAGCGGGCGGATGACGCCAGCGACGCCGAGAACGACACGGATGACGCCAGCGACGACGAGAGATAGCGCGGCGCCTGCGTCGCCCGGACTGTTCGCGTCGCTCACGTCACTTTACTCGTCGAGGATCTGTTGTGCGATCGTGTTCCGCAGCACCTCGCTCGTCCCCTCGTAAATCTCCGACAGCTTCGCGTCGCGGTAGAACCGCTCCGCGGGGAAGTCCTTCGTGTAGCCGTAGCCGCCGTGGATCTGGATCCCCTCGTTGGCGACCTCTCGGGATATCTCGGAGGCGTACAGCTTCGCCTGCGCGGCCTCCTTGATGTAGTCTTCCCCGCGCATCTTCCGGTCGGCCGCCTCGTGCATCAACAGCTCGGCGGCGCGGGCCTTCGTGTCCATGTCGGCGAGCTTGTGCTGGATCGCCTGGAAGTCCGCGATGGGGCGATCGAACTGCTCGCGCTCCTGCGCGTACGACGTCGCCTCGTCGAGGGCGGCCCGAGCGATCCCGACCGAGCGCGCCGCGATGGTGATCCGCCCGCCGTTGAGCGTTTTCAAGGCCTGCACGAACCCCTCTCCCTCCTCGCCGATCCGACGCTCCTCGGGGATCCACATGTCGTCGAATCGGAGTTCGGCGGTCGGACATCCCTTGTCACCGAGCTTGTCCTCCGTGCCCTCCACGCTGAACCCGTCGTCCTCCTCGGGCCGGACGACGAACGAGGAGATACCCTTCCGCCCCGCGTCGGGATCGGTCTTCGCGAACAGCGTGACCGTGTCGGCCACGGACCCGTTCGATATCCAGAGCTTGCCGCCGTTGACGACGTAGCCGTCGCCGTCGCGTTCCGCGGCGACGCCGCTCCGTTCCGGGGCGTCTCCCGCCTCGTGCTCGGCCGTGGTCGACATCGCCGGCACGTCGGATCCGGCCTCGGCCTCAGAGAGCGCGAAGGCGCCGATGTCCTCGCCGGTGTTCAGGGCGGTGAGGTACGTCTCCTTCTGCGCTTCGTCGCCGAACTCGTAGAGCATGTTGCCCGCGAGCGACGTGTGGGCGGCGACGACCGTCCCGAGTCCCCCGGAGCCGCGGGCGATCTCCGCGAGCCCGATCGCGTAGCTGTGGTAGTCGAGCCCGGCGCCCTCGTACTCGACCGGGAACGGCATTCCCAGCAGCCCGAGATCGGCCATCTCGTCGATCAGGTCGGCCGGGAACTCGTCGGTCTCGTCGATCTCGGCGGCGCGCGGAACGACCTCCTCGTCGACGAACTCCGCGACCGTGTCGCGGATCTGACGCTGCTCTCCGGAGAGCGTGAAGTCCATGATCCCGGGTTTCCGCACGGCAACTTAGCCGTTTCTACACGGTTGTACACGGGTGCGGTGTCGGACGGAACCGACGCGATCGAGAACGGGGAACCGCGGAGCCGCGTCCGCAGGAGCGAGCGCTCTCGGCGTTCCACGAGGCTTTTTATGCGTTGTGCCGTAAGAGTCGGTAACCGAATGAGCGGACGAGCACACGGTCCCGTCGAGCCCGACCTCGAGTGGTGTCACGAGGCGGTCCAAGGCGTCTCCCGGACCTTCGCGCTGACGGTCGACGTCTTGGAGGAACCGATGGCCTCGCACATCTGCGTGGGGTACCTCCTCTGCCGGGTCGCCGACACCGTCGAGGACGCCGGACACATCCCTCCGGAAGCCCAGAGCGACGTGTTACGGACGTACCGGCGCGCGATCGACCCCGACTCCGACACCGACATCGAGACGTTCCGCGAGGCGGTCGACGAGTGGCTCCCGGCGCCCGCGGAGCGCAACGACGACTGGGAGGTCGTCGCCGAGGCGCCGACGATCGTGGCGACGTTCGCGGAGTTCGAGCCCGAGGCTCGCGACGCGATCGTGCCGCCGGTCGTGGAGATGGTCGACGGGATGGCGATGTTCGTCGAGAGGCACGCCACCGAGGGCGGGCTCCGCATCGACGATCGGGACGAACTCGAACAGTACTGCTACTACGCCGCCGGCACCGTGGGCAACCTCATCACGAACCTGCTCACGCGCGGCGACGTCGGCGAGGAGCGGGCGCGACGGCTCCGCGAGACCGCCGAGGAGTTCGGCCTCCTCCTCCAGCTCGTCAACGTCTCGAAGGACGTGTACGACGACTACACCGAGGAGAACAACGTCTACCTCCCCGCCGAGTGGCTCGCCGACGAAGGAGTCGACCAGGAGCGGGTCGTCCACCCGGAGAACCGCGAGTCGTCCGCCCGCGTCGTCGG
>ENA-ORCR01000535-ORCR01000535.1-marine-metagenome-genome-assembly--contig:-NODE-535-length-19733-cov-3.777880_pt1 | contig 19733 bp, 20 predicted proteins | sample MGYA00237782_ERZ508514 | MGnify/ENA primary metagenome ERZ508514 (study PRJEB26185, sample SAMN06268960) | marine metagenome | isolation source: Eden Landing Ponds, San Francisco, CA, USA | place...
TCTCTCTCGTCACGGTCTGGGTGGTGACGGCGACGCTGACGGTCAGGCCCGTCGCCGCGCTCGCTCCCGCCGCGGCCGCAGGCGCGGTCGTCCTCGCGACCGACCTCTCGCGGACCGGCGAGCGCATCGCCGGCGAGACGGACCCGAACGGTCGGCGGCGCGTCCTCGCGGGCCTCGGTACCGCGGCCGGCGCCAGCGCCCTCGGGGTGGCCCTCGGCGAGGAGCGCTCCTCGACCAGCGTCATGGGTGTCAACCAGGACATCTACGGCGACGTCGACGCGCCGACCTACGACGTCGACGACCAGCTCGCGACGGCCGACGAGGCCTCCTTCTCGGTCGACGGGATAGAACCGCTCGTCAGCGAGGACTTCTACAACGTCGACATCAGCTCGATCGACCCCTCGCCCAGCGCCGCCGACTGGTCGCTGTCGATCACCGGCGAAGTCGAGGAGGAGGTCGAAGTCACCTATTCGGACGTCCGCGAGATGGAGTACGAACACCGCTTCGTCACGCTGCGCTGTGTCGGCGAGGGACTCAACGGCCACAAGACCGACACCGCGCTGTGGACCGGCGTCCCCATCCGCCCGCTGCTCGAACGCGCGAGTCCGAACTCCGACTGCGAGTGCGTGATGCTGCGGGCGAAAGACGGCTTCTACGAGGAGTTCCCGCTCGAAGCGCTCGAGGGCGGCCTGCTCGCCATCGGAATGAACGGCGACCCGCTGCCCCGCGCCCACGGCGCACCCGCTCGCGCGCTCGTTCCGGGCCACTGGGGCGAGGTCAACGTCAAGTGGCTCACCGAGATCGAACTGCTCGCCCGCGAGCGCAAGGGGTACTGGGAGAAGAAAGGCTGGCAGGGGACCGGCCCCGTCAACACCGTCGCGAAACTCCACGGCCGGGGTCGGACCGACGACGGTCGCCTCGTCGTCGGCGGCCACGCCTACGCCGGGACCCGCGGCGTCCAGCGCGTCGATGTCTCCATCGACGGCGGCGACACCTGGACCGAGGCCGACCTGACCGACCCGCTGCCGGGCGCGAGCGGCCCCGCCCGCGACGACTCGCCCGAGCGCGCCGAGGACGCCTGGCGACAGTGGAAGTACGAGTACGACTCGCCCGGCGGGTCCCACGAGGTGGTCGTCCGCGCCGTCGACCGGAATGGGAAGCTCCAGACCCGCGAGGAGAGCGGGCCGGTCCCCAGCGGCGCGACCGGCTGGGTCAGCCGGACGATCGACCCGAGCGACCTATGACCCGTCTGTCGCGCTCCCCGGCCCGTTCGGTCGCTGGACGGGGCTGGTCGCCGTGACCGCCGCCTCGGACGGCCTCGTGCGCACCGGGCGGGAAACCGGTTCCCGAACCAGCAAGGATAAACGAGACGGCCGAGACACGAACGCACGAGCGTCGATGGAGAAGGCACTCTGGTATCTGCTCGCCGGCACGCGCGGCGGGGAGAACCGCGCTCGCATCATTCGCCTGCTCGACGAGCGCCCACGGAACGCCAACCGCCTCGCCGACGAACTCGACGTCGACTACAACACCGTCCGGCATCACCTCGACGTCCTGCTGGACCACGACGTGGTCGAGCGCGGCGGCGACGACTACGGCGCGATGTACTTCCTCACCGACCAGTTCGACCACCACCGCGACGTCTTCGAGACGATCACCGAACAGATGGACTGAGACACACATGGATATGACACCCTGGCTGACCGTCGCGACCACCCTCGCGGCGCTGAACGTCTTGCTGTTGCTCGCGCTCGGCGCCGTCTGGCTCAAGAACTACCGCACCTTCCGGTCGAACCTCATCCTCGGCCTGCTCGCGTTCGCCGCGGTCATGTTGCTGGAGAACCTCGTCGCCGTCTACTACTTCTTCAGCATGGAGATGCTCTACGTCGGCAGCGCCGGCGCCCAGCAGTCCGTCCTCGTCCTCCGGGCGCTCCAGTTCGTCGCGCTTCTCTTTCTGACCTACGTCACGATGCAGTAGGGCTCACCGGTTCGACTCGCCGCTCTTACAGCCGCCCGCGTCGCCGGTTCGACTGCCGTCGCCGCACGCCGCCGTCGGCCGCCGCTATCACCGCCGACCGCGGCCTGGCCAGGCCGAGACTCGCGCCGACCAGGACGCCGACGAAGTGGCCGACGGCGCTGACGCCCGACACGCCGACGACCACCTCGACCAGGGCCTGTCCGATCAGGAGCACGCCGAACAGCGTCCACAGCCACGTCCCCTCGCCGTGCCAGCGGTCGGTGGCCTCCTCGTAGCGCAGGCTGTCGACAACGACCAGCGCCGTCAGCGCGTAGGCGACCCCGCTCGCGCCGAGAGTCCCCGCACCCGCTGGCTGGGCCGCGAGCGCGTAGACGGCCACCTGCGTGACGACCGACGCGACCCCGCTCGCGGCTATCAGGCCGAGGTACGCCCGGTCGGCCAGCCGTCGCTCGGCGACCGCGCCGAACAGGACCAGGTGCGCGACGTTGCCGACGAGGTGGGTCTCCTGGACCGGCGAGTGGGCCAGCGGCGCGAGCAGCCACCCGAGCGACGGCTCCTGGCGCGCGACGAACAGGGCGTAGAAGGTGTCGTAGCGGCCGCTCGTCCACAGCGACAGCTCGACGGCGTAGACGGCGACGAGCAGGAGACAGAAAGAGAGCGTGACGCGAGTCCTCGTCAGCCAGCGGGCGCCGCCCCGGAGCGCCGCGCCGGCGTCGACCATCCGCTCAGGTCAACACTCCGACCAGCCACAGGACTCGCAGGTCTTGCAGCCCTCGGAGTAGTACAGCGACAGCGAACCACACTCCGGACACTCGGGGTTCTCACCGGCGTCGATGAGGTCCTGCTGGGCGTCCGCGGACGCGCCCGCGCCCTTCTCGGTACCGCCCGCAGCCCCCGCACTGGCGCCGGCGCTCGCCGACACCGCACCGCCGTCGGGTTCCGGCTCGGCGACCGCGCCGCTTTCGGCGCCGTCCTCGTCGGCCTCGTCGGCAGTCTCTTCGAGGGTCCGCTGTTGCGGGTAGGCCTTGTCGATCTCGTCGTCGAGGTATCGGCGCAGCGCCGTCCCGAAGGCGTCCGGGATGGAGTTGATCTGCTCGCCCTTGTCCCAGGCGACCTTCGGCGAGCGGATGCCCTGGAGTTTGTCGACGATCTCGTACGGTTCGACGCCCGAGCGCAACGCGACCGAGATGGTCTTCGCGAGCGCGTCGGTGAAGGAGTTGGTGAACCCGCCCGAGTGGCCCGTGTTGGCGAACAGCTCGAACGGCTCGCCCGTCTCGGGGTCTTCGTTGATCGTGACGTAGAGCTTGCCGTAGCCCGTCTCGATGCGCTGGGTGACGCCGTGGAGCTGGTCCGGGCGCGGCTTCTTCTCCGCGTAGACCGACTCCTCGCCGTCGGCCGCCGCGAGGAGTTCCTCGACCTGCTCGTCGAGAGCGGCCTGGACGGCCTCCTCTTCGAGGAACGCCTCCATGCCGCCGAAGATCTCCTCGATCTGGGCGACGACCTCCTCGGCGTCCATGTCGGCGAACTCGGCGTTCTGGGCGCGCGTCGTCAGCACCTGCTTCGAGCGGGTGCCGTCGCGGTAGTAGGTGACGCCCTTGCCGCCGTGGTCGTAGATGTACTCGAAGACCTCCTGGGCGTCCTCGATGGTCGAGTCGTTCGGTGCGTTCACCGTCTTCGAGATGGCCGAGTCGACGCCCTCCTGGCAGGCGACCTGGATACCCGCGTGTTCCTTCGCGGAGAGGTCGCCCGTGGTGACGAACAGTTCGCCGACGGCGTCCGGCACGGTCGAGAGTCCGGTGACGCCGTCGAACTCGTTGTTGGCCATCTGCTCCTGAGCCTCTTCCTTGACCGCGTCGATGTCGAGGTCGTTCTCCTCCAGCACGCGGAGGAAGTAGTCGTCGAACTCGACGAGCATCTCGTCGCCCTGGACGTCGTCTGAGACGTTCTTGTAGTAGGCGACGTTGTAGATGGGCTCACAGCCGCCGGTGGTGTTGCCCACCATCGACGTCGTGCCCGTCGGCGCGATGGTCGTGGTGTTGTGGTTGCGCAGCGCGAAGCCGTCGTCCCACTCGTCGGCGTCGAGGCCGGTCTGTTTCTCGAACCACTCGCGGTATTCGGTGGGATCGGCGTACTTCGAGTTGTCCCACTCGTCGAAGGAATCGCGCTCACCGGCGAGTTCGTGGCTGGCCCACTTGGACTGGTGGTTGATGTGGCGCATCAGCTGGCGCGCGACTTCGTTGGAGACGTCGTCGCCGTACTTCATGCCGAGCTGGATGTACAGCTGTGCCAGGCCCATGACGCCGAGACCGATCTTTCGCATCTCCCGGACGGTCTCTTCGATCTTCGGCACCGGGAAATCGGACATCGTGACCACGTTCTCGAGGAACCGCGTGCCCATCTCGATGCGGTGGTCGAACGCCGAGAAGTCGATGGCCTCCTCGAGGAACGCGTCGACTGCGTCCTCCAGCGAGTCGTACTCGTCGGCGTGAGCCTCCGACCAGACGCGCCAGTCCGGCGCGTCGCGGGCCGCGAGCGTCGAGAGGTTGATGTGGCCGAGGTTGCAGGCCTCGTACTCTTCGAGGGGCTGCTCGCCACACGGGTTCGTGGCGAGGATGCGGTGGTCCGGGTGTTCCTCGACGTCGAAGGAGTGTTTCTTGTTCACCCGTTCGAGGTAGATGACGCCCGGTTCGCCGTTCTCGTGGGCGCCGTCGACGATGCGCTCCCAGACCTTCTGGGCCGGCACCGAGAGCACTTCGCCGACGTCGACGTGGTGGCCGAGGTCGAACATCTCGTAGAGCTCCTTCGTCTCCGCGGTGGCGACGTGCGGTTCGCCCGTGCGCGGGTTGGTGAAGGTGTACTCCTCGTCGTTCTTGACGGCCTCCATGAAGCGGTCGGTGATACCGACGGAGATGTTGAAATTAGAGAGGTGGCCCTCGACCGCGTTGCGGAGGTGCTTCGGGACCTTGCCGTCGTCGTCGATGAGTTCGCGTGCCTCCTCGAGCGCGTCGGCGAAGGAGTTGTGCGTGAAGTCGTCCGGGTCGTTGAGACGCAGCGTGTGTGCCAGCGAGACGTCCTTGTTCTTCGCGTGGATGAACTGGATGACGTCCGGGTGCGAGACGCGCATGACACCCATCTGTGCGCCCCGACGGGCGCCGCCCTGCGCGATGGTCTCGCACATCTGGTCGAACGTGCGCATGAAAGTGATCGGACCCGAGGCGATGCCACCGGTCGAGCCGACGGCGTCGCCGTACGGGCGCAGTTTCCAGAACGCGTAGCCCATGCCGCCGCCGCTCTGGAAGACCTGCGCGGCCTCCTTGGCCGTCTGGTGGATGTCGTCGATGTCGTCCCCCGGCGAATCGACGAAACAGGCCGAGAGCTGCTGGAGTTCGTCGCCGGCGTTCATCAGCGTCGGCGAGTTCGGCATGAAGGAGAGATCCTCCATCAGCGTCTGGAACTCCTCGGCCGTCGCCTCGACGTGTGACCGAACCTCGCCCGGAAGCTCCGGCACGATTGTGTCGTAGGCGAACTTGTTGACGTTGTACTGGTCGAGCGTGGTCTCGGCGTCGTCCTCGACGGTAGTCCCTTTGCCGAAGACCTCCGCTGCCAGTTCGTCACGGCGCGGGTGGTCGGGCTTGAGTTGCTCCGGAGTGACCGTGATTTCGACGTCCTGATTCTCCGCCTCGTAGACCGCTTCGGCGAGTGCGATGTTCTTCGCGACGCGGTCGAACAGATCCTCCTGTTCCTCGATTGGGTCGCCGTTGGCGTCCTTGCGAAGATAGCGCGCGGGCAGAATGTTGTGATACGCGTTGCCGGTCAAGCGCTCCTCCAGTGTGTCCCCCTCGGTGCGCTTGATCGGGAGATCGATGTCGCCGACCCCGAGATCCGCGTTACTCATACCTCGTCCCCTCCTGTATCGGATCCGTCGCCGGATCGAGAGCGTGTCCGCTGTGGCCTCATACCTATCATTTGTAACGGAATTTCTGTTTGTTTCGGTGCCAAATAACGCTTTGGTTTGCGGGTATTCGTCGCTCGATTCATGTGTCCGAATACCGATACGTACCACGGAGACAGGCACGCCTCGGTAGTGTACCCTGCGTTCCGTGTCATACGGTGATTACCTATTAAGCATACGCAGACCAGAGTGAAAGTGGTTCGGTTCGTTCGCTAATCGACCGATAGCGGGCCGATTTGCAGTCGAAGCACTAGGGGGTTTCGGGTCACTGACGGTCATCGGTACGTATCAACACCCCGCGTAGCCAGTGGTTTCTTTCAGTGATTCATGTGTATAATTCTTCTTATACGATTGGACGTGTCACGGTCGGGACCCGCTCCGCGTCGACGTCGCCGAAAGGGCCGGATCTTTATATAAGAATTCAGATCATAAGTGGGATCGAGGGACTCCGTCGGCGGGTCGTTCCGAGGAGTCGAAATCGGGGGTGGTTATCCAACGCTCGTCGGTCTTGGGCTGGGACTCTCCGCCGAATGTAAGGTTCGGAGCGTCCGGTGGACGAGCCAGATCGGTGACAGCCTCGTGACAGAGAGCGAGTGGCCCGGAGCCATCAGAGCGCGGTGAGAAACGCCCGGAGTTCCTCGGTTGCACGCTCGCGCTCGTCCCAGAAGACGCAGTGGCCGGCGTCGTCCACGTGCGCGAGTCGACCGTCCGGGAGGACGTCGGCTACCTCCCGTTCCCGCTCGCGTTCCGCCTCGCTGGCGTCGGCTTTCAGGATCAGCGTCGGCGCGTCGATGTCGCCGTACGTCTCGGTGGGGTCGACCGGGCTGGTTTCGGCCACGTTGGCGATTTCTGGTCGGAGCCGACGCCTGGCTGCGGCCACTCTGCGCGCGAGGTCGGCCTGGCCGCGCTCGGCGAGGTCCCGAAACATCGCATCGGCTTCGAGGAGTTCCGCGACGCTGTGGTCCTGCCACTCCGCGACCTGCGCCTCGATGTTCTCGTCCGGGCTGTCCTCGACCACGTCGTCGTTCACCCCGTCGAGCAGCCAGACGGGGTCCTCGAGGACGACGGCTCGTGGTCGATCCGGTCGGCGGGCCGCGGCCATCGCGACTGTGTCGGCACCCATGGAGTGGCCAAAGAGGATCGGATCGTCTATCGCGAGCGCGTCGAGCAGTCCGTGCAGGTCCGACGCGCGCTCGGGGGGGCCGTACTCCCCGTCGGGAGCGTCGGAACGGCCGTGGCCGCGAGCGTCGTACAGCACCACGTCGAACTCGGCTTCGAGTTCACGGGCCAGGTCGAGCCGACAGTACCCGTCGTCGGTAAACCCGTGGGACACGACGAACGGCGGACCCGACCCACCAGTGCGGCAGTAGTGCAACTCGATGCCGTTCGTCTCGACGAATCCACGCTCCCATTGCTCCGGGAGCTGCGTCTGTCCACTCATCCATCATGAACGCGCGTTCGGATTAGAAAAATCATCCGACTTTGGTCGATCGAATGTAGCCGCGGGGTCGTCCAGTTTTCGGGGGAATCGTTCGCGAGTCCACGGCTCACGAGTAAACCAGTGGTGAAAACCGAGGGGCCGGACTCGCGGAAATTCCGTCACACTGCTCCACAGATTTCGTTTGCTCACCTCGCTGTCCCGCGGTTCGTATTGTAGGCGAATGACGGGACAGAAATTACGGGTGCTGGGTACCCTATCGAATTGCATTGTCTTGGCCTTGTTTAGACGCTCGAAAACGGACACGACAGCGCCGCTGCAGCAACCGGTGGAAAGCCCTCACCTCGCTCGAGGCCGCTGAGTGACATATCCTCGCTCGCATCGCTCGCTCGGATAGGGGCCACTCAGCGACGCTCGACCGAGGTTCGCCCTTTCAGTCCACCAGGAAACCCTGTGTAGAGGGCTGAAACAGCCGGATTCCTGGCGGAATGAAAGGGCGAGGTCGTCTGGCGTGCGCTCAGCCGGCCCTATCCGAGCGCGAGCGAGGATATCCGGCTGAGCGTGCGCGAGACGGCCGAGGGCTTTCACCCCTATCACCCTAATTGACGGAGAACCGCTGAATTACCCGATATCTAGCGTCTAAACACGGCCCATTGTCTTCGGTCGAGGTGTCGTCGGCTAGCACGTTGTAGGATTGCTGTGATCGGGTCGGTACTGTCCAGTAGCATTCACCGACAGTGGATCGCTCGGTCTCAGAGACCCGGACGTGGGCGAAGTGAGGTCGGCAGTTCGGCTACAATACTGCCAGCAGAATGAACACACACCCCCCGACTCCGGACCCAACGCCGATTCCGTTCGCTACCCGATCACCCCACCCGACGACGCGCTCCAGGGAGAGCACCACCGTGATAGCCGCCATCCACAGAATATTCATCGACCCGACGACCACCATGACGGCGAATAACGCCCAGCAGCACCCGACGCAGAAGACACTGAATCGGACACTCATCGCTGCAGCCCCACGGATACCGGGTTCGTGGTACTCCATGAGGAACCCGAGCGGCGTCCGGCAGTATTTCAGGCACCTGTGCTTGTACGGAGAGAGTTGATAGACTGCCAGCAACAGCAGCGAGCCACCGAACAGGAATGTACTGTGCTGGTTTGCGAGTGCCGCAATTGGAACAACAGCATTGACGACGAGCGGGACCATCCCTGTCAGTGCCCACACGAGCGCATACGTCCCCATGAAGACGCTCACGCGGCCTGCTTTCGCCGCGGCCGTCTTCCCTTCGAGCATATTGGAGTACATCCGAAACAGCGGGACTGAGGAAGGGTACATCATCGCGATCATCATTACGCCCCACATGAAGAGGTAGAGGCCGACCCCGAGCAGTCCGTTCGAGAGCGCCATCGCTTCAGGTGCCCCAGGATCGGACATGCTCAGTCCCGGGACTGACCCCGGCATCGGCAGCCACTGCCTGAGGACTGCCACCCACGCGAGCAGAGCAACACCGTACGTCACGAGTGCGACGACCGGAATCCGTCGGAGGCCAAACGCACTCCGTATCGATTTCCTGGTCGTCATTATTTCAGTCGATATGAGTCATTCATCACCTACGCTGACCCGAATTCGAACTCGCCGAAGTAGGCGTTGTTCCCGGGAGAATTCCAGGAGAACTGGTCGTTGAATTCCACCACCCATTCCGAGGATTTGCCGAGTTTCGCTTCCTGGTCCGGGGGGATTAAGGGGTGGGGGAAGACGCTTCCCTGCTCATCGTGGAGGCCGGGACTCCCTTCCGCTTCCATCGAAATTGCGTCGCCGGCTTCGAACTCGAAATGGCCGTCGTCACTGGTATACTCGAACGGCAGCGAGACGACGTCGACCACCTCGTCGATCATTCCACTCAGCGCCCCGAACAGGCCGCCCGCCTCCCCGGAAAAGATCGTTTGAAGCGCTTCCGATTGGGTAGTATCAGCGGCCGCATCCAGAACGAGGACGACGTTCCACCCGCCCTCGAAAAGCACGCCCTCCTGATCGACGAGTACCCCGCCGGTGAGCCCATCCAACGAGACAGCTCCGTACCGCCCTTCCTCGATATTCCAGAACACCCCGGCATTGCAGATGTTATCATCCGGAGATTCATGCCACAGACACTGACACGGGACTGAACAGTTACAACACTCTACGTACTCACCCTTGATGAGCCAGTCTTCTGTCATGTGTTAACACAACTCAATGGACTTTTGGAACCCTCCTAATGTTTTGGGATGTACGATGTTCACGCTGTCTTTGCTGTTCACGGAATCTTCGCTACTCACGCCCTGACGACACCGACGGCGGTCTCTACCCTGACCGAGGGGTCATCTCAGTCTGTTTCTCCCACTTTGACGCCCCCAGTCCGCAACTCTCCCTAGATTATTACTTTGAGATGTGGTAGCTATGAGCATGAATACCGCACTCGACGACATCGCGTTTCTCGCCAATTCCGAGAACCGGGTGGTGGTCTTCGAGCGGCTCGTCGAAGGGTCGCGCGAGCGCGACGACCTCATCGATCAGGTCGACGCGTCGCGGGTGACGATCGCACGCATCCTCCGGGAACTCGAGGCTCGCGATTGGATCACGCACCTGGGCCACGAGTACAGCGTGACGCCCCTCGGCGAGTGGGTGTACGAGGCATTCACTCGCCTGGTAGACGAGATGCAAGCCGAGCATCGGTTGCGAGAGGCCATGCAGTGGGTACCGACCGACCTGCTGACGTTCGACATCCAGTGTCTCCAGGATGCCGAACTCATCCTGGTCGATGAGACTGACGTGACCGCGCTCACACGAGAGATCCTCGAATTCCATCGCTCGGGCGACCGTATTCGAGGGATCGCACGCGAATCAGCTCCGGTATTCATCGAAAATCAGTGGGAGCTGACGGTCCAGGGTGACACACACGTCGAGTTAGTGATCACACCCGAAATCGTCGAGACCATCCGGGACCATCAGCCGACGGCACGACGCTTCCGTGAGATGCTCGATCAAGAGACCGCTCACTATTTCGTCTGCGAGGACATCCCGATCTCAGTCGGTATTGTCGATGGCACTGTGGGGATCAATCTCACTGACGGGCATGGGGCCCTCAAAGGCGGGTTGAAAACGGACAACGAAACCGTCCATGCATGGGCGGTTGAGCTCTTCGAAACCCGTCGGGACCAGGCGAGACCGGTGGAATCCGACGCGATCAGAGTGTGACCGCCCGCCCAGCGTGACACCTGTCATACCGCGCAATCTCGACAGTTTCCGAGTCCCCCGACGCGAATGCAAGCCAACGATAACCCCCGCCACGACTCGTCCCGAATTCTGCGCGAATCCAGTACTGCCTTACTCAGAGACCGGTGAAGCCACGCAACCATCCGAAAATGCGGATACCGTGAGAATGGACTCGCGGGGGTCACGCGAACGAAGTGAGTGTGACCTCGCGAGGGAACGAACGACTGACGGAGCGTAGCGACGGAAGGAGTGAGTGGACTCGCGGGGCAGGAACCTCCCAATCGCAGGACAGCGCCGGGTTACAGTTGGTGACTTGCATCGTTAAATACCCTCCAATTGCCGCTTGCGAACCGCCATCTTCTCCTGGTTAGTGCGAACGTCGTAGTGTTCGTACAGGACTTCGAGCGACAGGTCACACCGCTCGCTGACCACCTCGGGCGACACGTCTCGATTCAAATGATACGTGATACTTCCGCGCCTGACCGCGTGTGGCGACCGGGCCGATGGGCACTTACTCGCCTCGCCGTCTCGACCCAGCGCGTCGCAGGTCGAAACGTCGGAGGGGTCGGCATCGTGTGGGCAACCACCGATGCGACAGGGGTGGGTCAGCCGATTCACCCACTTGTATATCGTGTCACCCGTGGGCCGACCGTATCTCGTCGTGATGAGCGGCTTTCGGCCGTGGTCGTCGGTCATGTCGTAGCGGTCAGGGTTGTTCAGATAATCCTCGATGGGCTGGAACCAGTGTGGACCGAGGAAGACCCACCGCTCGCCATCCTCACCGTTCTTGAGTTTCGTTCCCGTCTCCGGGCGATGCTCCAGGACGAGCGCGTTGTCGTCCGGGCGCAAGTCGCCCACGTCGAGCGACCGGAGCGCCGAGCGGCGCATCCCGGTACGCCAGAGGATGAGCATGACAACGTGATCCCTGCTGGCGTAATGGTGCTCTCGCAGATACGCCAGGATCTCCTCGGCGCGTTCGTCGTCGAGGTGAACGTCGCGACTCTTTGCGCCATCGGGGAGTTCGGGCGCGTGGAGCTTTTCGGCCAGCCCATCGCGCACGCCCTCAATATCGGCCCAATACCGGAGCGCCTCGCGAATCGTACTGAGTTGCTTCTGGAGCGTCAGGGCGGCAATGTCACCCCGACGCCAGGCGACGAAATCCGCAAGGTCGCGCCCGGTGAGGGTGTTCAGATTCTCGATCTCCCGTTCCTCACACCATTGCTTGAAGAACCGGAGTCGAGTGCGCGCGTTCTGAATCGTACTCTCACGAACCGAAGGCTCGTGATGGCGGAGGAACCGCTGAATGCCTTCTTCCGGGGGGAGTGGACGCAGGTCTTCGTTCACGCCGGGCCCTCCCGATAGTCCAGATCGCTGTCGTACGGGCCGACCGGAGTGAGTAGGCGCACGTCATCGCGAGCGAAGAGCTCGCCACTCCGTCTGTCTCGAAGTTGGTTGAAGGACCCATCCACCCCTTCGGCCCGAGCGCAGCTGACACACCAGAAATGGTGATTGGTGGGCTCCCAATCGCGATGACCACGGGGACAGGTGAATCGCCAACGGTCGTTCTCGTCTTCAATTCGGACGGTCTTCTTCTCGTCTGCCGACATAGCCGACCGGCACTGAAACTCGGGGAGGTAAAAGGGGCGAGCCACGGACGCATAGTGAAAGTGAAACTGTTGAAACTGGTTACTAACCTGCAATAACCTCCCGAATTTGGGGTAGTGAGCAACTGAGTCACCCGTGAAAGTGGATTGGATTCGATACCTGGACCATCCTGGCTTAAGCCAGCGTGCGTCTCTCGTCGTCATGTGTTCGCTCGCAAGAGCGACACCCCGGCCGACCGGTAGGGTCGTCGGCCACCGACTCTTTCTCGCGGAAATTACGCCCGCCAGTCCGGTGTGGCGCTCTTACCACCTTCCTTTTGTGCTATCTATTTCAAGTTTGTGTCGTCCATGTCAGATTCAAGCCGAGAAGTGGTTCACACAGGACCAACCGGTGCAACTATCGGGGTAGCGGAAGACACGCGGATATGCGCCCGCGAGTGGCAGGCATGAACGAGGTAGACGACGCGATCCTGGAATTTTTTGTTGACCAGGACGACGGCCTCGTTCTCTCTCCAGCCCTGATATGGTTCAATCTTCACGACCGGCTATCTGTCATCGAGAAGAGCCATGAGACAGTGGCACGCCGTATGAGGAATCTCGAAAAGCGTGGGCTGCTCGAAAAAGTGGATGAGAATAGAGGGTACTACGCCATGACTCGAAAAGGCCGTGACTACCTTTCTGGCGAGCTCGATGCCGACGATCTCCGACTCGACGACGAATAACTGTTTTCGCAATCGACTCAGTTTCTTACTTCGCAATCTATCTCGGAACGTCTGCTAATTACGGATGCGAACCTATTACTTACCAGACTAGTTGCAGACAGGGCGGTTTGCGGAAATGGGAGTGAAAAACATTTTCAAATCCTTAAAATATATTAAAATTGCCAAGTGAATTTATTCGACTATGGTCCGTTCTCTATCCAGGTCCCCAAATATCGGATATTTTTCTAAAATTATGTCCACGAGTCTAAAATCGTCGGACTTTGAAAAGACGTGCCTCTTTGATTGCTTAACTTGCAATTCATTTACTAATGTGATATGGTCTTGACCTCGATCAGATTTCCCCAATTCTATTTTTGAGGGATTCCCGGCAAAATGCGTTGAATCTACGAACGCTAGGCATATGTCAGGAGAGAGTGGAAAATATATCTCAATACCTTCACTTCGGTAGCCTAAATTTCCTTCCCAACCATGGTCATATCGATTATATCTTGTTATCGGATGGTCAGATGTCCAAAATTCGGAATCTGATTGGTTCTCAAACAGAATCCATTTTAAGTCCAGTATTTCTTCTGTAAACTCCCAAGCTGCGTCCAACATAAAATCTTTATGTAATTTTCGAGCAGTAGTGTCATTGTCGCCCCTATCAAATTCAGCAATTTGTTCTTCTAATTCTTCAGATGTGTTAAATTCACGAAGCCGGTCGGCCAATTTTTCAAACACTTCGATATATTCATCTCTAAACACGCGGGTCCGATGCTCTTGAGTGGCTACTGAATATGCAATTGCAGTTCTGTCATTTTCTGTTAAATTCTTCAAATCTTTATTCATCAGGATATTCTGATAAGCATCTGCAAATTCTCCCTCAATCTCTGCTAGGAAGTCCTCAAATGGCTGATCGCCGGATGTGTCATAAAAATAATTTTCACCAGCCACATTCTTAATAGCAGTCTGGAATATCCTCCTATCGGGCTAATCGTAGCAATGTAGCTGAGGTGAATCCTTCTCCGGATTAATTGAAAAGTTCTCTAGATAGAATCTCGGCACATAGTGTTGCATTTTGACCACTGACATTATTTCCTCTTTCCTCTCACTACATAAAACAATTGAGGGGTAGATCTAGAAATCCCACACCAGATAGACTTTGATAGACAAGTCACATTCTACCAAGCTAAGTGTAGCCTCAAGCATCGTCCTACGAGTGATGGGTTACCACCGCCTATCGGATTGAACTAGAGATTCACGCTTGGAACTACACCAAGTCGCTCACCTCTACTGAAAGATATCACATCTCGACGGCCACAGTTTCCTCAAGTTCAATCTCATACGTTCCTGGAATGCTCAGGGTCTCGGCAATCTCTCGCTTCTGTGCTGGCGTCAGATCATCGCGGGCGAGTACTGCTTGGATTCGTCTGTCGGTTCGACAAGCGAAGTCAGCCGAACGCATGAGCGCGGTGGTCTTGTTACAGTCCCAGAAGTCAGCGGCCTCCTCGATAGTGTCGGTCCGATGCGCGTGCTTGCCGTCTTCACGGATTCGCATACCTACCGCTCGTGAACACGAGGGCAAAAAGCAGGTCTGAGGGAGTAACTGGAACCCCGATTATTCTTAAACCCCACAGTAGCCCACAGCCCACAGGTTTCGAAACCCGAGTTCGTCACCTCGTTTCGCTCCGGATATGCACACGGCGCGTTCTCGCTCGTGTGCATATCGCGTCGAATGTTTCTCTCGACGCGCAACCGGTAGGGACTGCGTTGAGAAGTGTGGTGGAGGGGTCCCCAACAAAGGGGAGAACGGATTTCCGATTAGGCGTCTGGACCGCTTTGTTCGTTCAGCGTCGAGGAGGTGTCGCCCTCCTGAGACTGGTAAACGACACTGATCTCGTAGTCACCCGAGACGTAGACGTTCACAGTGTCGCCGGAGACAACCTTGCTGTCGTCACCACTGGTACGGGCAGCAGGCCACTCGCCCGCGCTTGCGACGTGAACAGTCTCGGAGAGAGTTCCGACATACGCTTCTGCGCTCGATTCTCCGTTGAAGTTCGTACCACCGTCAGCATTACTGACTGAACATCCACCACTGGAACCGTCACGTGCCCAGTCTGGGTCAGCTGCCGATGGGGAACACCGCCCGCTGGTCGCGTTGAATCCAGACCCGCGGAGGTAGAGCTCCTGATATTTGATGGAGTCTCCACCGTCATGAGAGACTTCTAGAATCCCCCATGCCTTTTGACCAGAGTTCCCAGATTCGGTCTGTTCATAGTCGAATCCGATAGTCGTCGTCGGTGCGCCTGTTCCCGTCTGATTACCCAACCCGAGGACGAACGAAGCGATGACGGCCGCGAGAATGACCGTGATCGCGACCATCAAGATGACGCCGATGACCGGCGACACCGCGTCGTCGTCTGCGAATAGTTGTTTCAGATCCATTGTTGGATTATTATGCGTCCGGACCGCTGTCTTCGTTCAGCGTCGAGGAGGTGTCGCCTTCCTGTGCCTGGTAAACGACGCTGATTTCGTAGTCGCTTTCGACGCCGACATTGACAAAGTCGCCAGAGACAACAGCGCTGTCGTCTCCGGACCCAGCAGCTGCGGGCCACTGGCCAGCATCCGTCACGCTGTTATCGGCAGTTGCGTCGTAACTGTCGTCCTCAACATTAGTACCACCACCACCGGAGTCCCAATCGGCTTGCGGAATGAATCCGTCGCCCCGAATATACAGTTCGTTGTAAGCGACTGTGTCTCCGCCATCATGTGAGACTTTGATCCATCCTGCACTTGGACCGTATGGACTGGCCGGAGAGTCAGCCGTCTGCTCGTAACTGAATCCAATCGTCGTGGTCGGTGCGCCCTGATTCGTCTGATTACCCAGCCCAAGAACGAATGACGCAATAACAGCCGCAAGGATGACCGTGATCGCGACCATTAGAATGACGCCGATGACCGGCGACACTGCGTCGTCGTCTTTGAACAGCTTCTTGATATCCATGCTACGACCTGCAACTATCTGGTTAGTAACTTAAATGCAAACTGTAGTTTCCTTTCAATAACCCCTCAAGCATTCGTATCTAGGCTTCTTCGCACTCAGAAACCGCTACTCAGATGTTCTAAAACAGCAGGTAGACGTTTTATATCTGCCAAAACAGGTTCGAAGGGGTGAACCTGAGATGCAGTGGCCGCTGGGACTGGATATTTCGCTTTGCGGACGTATTGAAACCGACCGCAATTGCGCCAACGGCAAATCAATGTAGTTGATGACTGATTGTAAGTACACTGGAAGCGGTTGGCACCTGTCTTTTACCGAAGTGCGAGAGCCTGTCGCTCGTCCGTCTCCCGACGGACGAGTAAGTCATGTTCGGACAAATCGACATGGAAGACGCGCTTGCAGGCACCGTATTCGCGCTCTCGGCCGCAGTGACGGCCGGTATAGCGACCATCAGCATCGTCGGCCACCCGCTCTCGTCGAGCGTGTGGACCATCGAAGGAACCAGCATCACCATCGCGTTCCTGCTGTCGCTGCTGTCTCTCGGCGCGGCCTACGTCACCAACCGGGTCAACGACCGTGGCGCGAACTACAGCGTCGACACTGACCTCGCGAATCTCGCGAAGGGCGAGGCAACCGTCGAGAGCTACGTCGCGCTCGGGACGCTCGTGCTTGTTCTGGCGACCGGTCTGGACATCCTCGGCGCCCGCGGCGCCGTCCAGGCGGAGCCAGTCGTCGGCATCATCTCGCTCGGCGTTCAGGCCGCTGGCTACTACGTCATCAGCTACCTGGGGTGACACCGATGGATCGAACCTTGGGCTATGGGCTCGTCGGGACGATCGGCGTCTCGGGGAGCACCATCGCCTCGGCACTCGTGGGCGACCCGTTTCCGGTGGTCGTTCCGGCCATCGTCGCCGGCGCGGTCGTCGCCAGCCACCACGTCCGGCACCGACAGGCCGACCGTGACGGCGCCGGCGTCGAACAGGGCGACGACCAGGACGACGACCCGCTGGGTATCAAAGACCAGATGGGGGAAGCATGATGGGCGAGCGGACCCGCCGAGCGCGACAGGCGGCGCCGTCCGCACTGATTGCACTCCTGCTCGTCGCGTCGGTCGTCACGCCGTTCGCGACCGGCCTCGCATCCGCACAGACCTACGAGAAGACCGTCAGCGACTCACCTGGGAAGGTAGTGCTGGACACCTCAGAGATGAGCGCCGGAACGTTCACGCTGGAAGTGGTCGTTTCCCCGTCCCCTGGCGGTGGTACGGACGTGATCTATCGCGAGGAGCATCAGGTAGCCGGTGCAGACGATAAGATGATCTTCGACAACGCGCAGGCGTATGAAAACGTCACGTTCCGCGTCTCTGGCGTCGATTCTGAGCCAGACATGGGAGCCATTGAGAATTTCGGTCAAATCATATACTCGAAGGATCAGGTGTTCCTGACGACGAGCGGCGACCGCGGATATAAGTGCGACCTCGGAGAGCGGCTTTACACGGCCGCAAATCCGTATATCCAGTCTTCTGACTGTTCCTATGTCCTTCCCGGCACGACCTCCGTAAATTCGACCGGCCTGGACGCCAATGAGACGAAACTGGAAATCTACCAGTCTGCGGCCACTCAGGCCGACAGCGCGGACAACTACCACACGATGCTGAACAACCGTCTTCAGGACACTGAGACGGTTTCGCTCATCAAGGCGAAAGGTGCCTATATCCGCGCACTAAACGCAGGCGAAGGGGAGACGGCGGCTAGAGCCGCTGGGACGAACAACATCACCGAGTACTACTCAACGATGGAGGTGAACCACATCGCTGAGTGGGAGGCTCAGGTATCCAACATCCAGTATCTATCCAGTCTCGCGGCAAATGAGACTGGCGTCCCCAGCGATTACGTCTATGTGGAAGGTAACTGGACTCACACCGGCGGTGGTGCGGAGTTCGAGATTCATCCGAACTGGGTCGGCACTACCCAGGAATCCTACACCTTACAAAACGGGACGACGGTGCAGGTCACTAACGCTCGCGTTGAGTTCCATGTGTACGACGTTGGTTCGGCTACTTGGCACAACTCCACAGTATCAATCGGCCCGTCCACTGGAGCCCCGAAAAAGACGTTCTTCAACGGGGATGACATTACGACCCTCGAAGGTGTCAGTGTCGCGCCTCCGACCTCGAACTACGAGAAGCAACCGGTGATGGACTTCCGAGAATACGCCTCGCACACGTCGTCAATCGACAGTCAGACCAGGAGTGCAATCGGTCAGATGGATACGGTCGTTAACCAGACCTATTCGGAGTACCAGCAGGGCCAAATCAACTCGTCAGACCTCGTAGACCCCTACGTTCTACAGAACCAGTTCTCACCCGGCGACGAGTACCAGGGCTGGAGCGCGGCGACGCTCGCCCTGCTCGGCACGAACCAGCCGACCGACCTCGACCAGACCGGCTACATGAAGGTGAATGTCTCGGGCGGTGAGACGGTCAAAGGAATCCTCCAGGCCGGTGGCAACCCGCCCGGCGGGGAGTTCGTCGTGGGTCAGACCTACGACCCGGCGAATGTCACGGGGTCGGTGTTCGTTACGACCGACTCGCGAGTGATCGAGGTTGAGAAGCCATTCACTCTCGAAAACGCGACGACCTACGACGGTCAGGTTCGGACGAACGTCACCATCGAAAAGAAGACGTACAACACGACGAGCGCCGACGACCTGAAGGCGCTCAACGAGGAGTTGAGTCTTCTCCGGGAGGAGATTAGCGCCCGCGAGGACAACATGAACGGTGGAACTGGCGGCGGCGGCCTGCTCGGCGGCAGCAGTCAGGGCGTCGTGCTCCTGATTGCCGGTGCCGCGGTCGTGGTCGTCGTGCTCGGGAACGGCGGTCGGAGGTAGTTACCCATGCGATTTTCGTTATTCACAGTGCTGTCAGTGCTGGCGTTCGCGCTCGTCGCGACCGGAGGCGTCGCGGCCCACAGCCCACAGCCCACGACTCCGAACGGTACCGCGACGCCGAACGGGACCGCGACGCCGTCGACGACCGCGACCACGCAGGCACAGGGTACCACTGAGGAATCGGACGACGGTGGGACGCCAGGCTTCGGCGTGGCCGTCGCTCTCGTGGCGCTGGTCATCGCTGCACTGCTCGCGCGCATCCAGGACTGAGCGGGTCCCCGGGCGTGGGCTACTCGAACAGTTCCTCGTGGCGCGACGCGAGGTCGGTGTAGGCACCCGACGAGTAGGCGGACGCTATCTCCTCCGGTTCGACGGTCGTCTCGGACAGCGGCACGACCGTCGCGGGGACGCCGCGCGCGAACGACTCCGGCGGGACCGCGAACCCGTCCGGGAGGACGGTCCCGGCCGCGACGACGCTCCGGTACACCGGGTCCGCTTCCTCGTAGACGACGAGGCGGGCACGTGGAGACGACGCCCGGTACGTCCGCTTCTCGCTCTCCGGGGTCGAGACGAGGCGGAGGTAGAACTCGCGGCTGTCGGGGTCGTACCCGTAGGAGACGGGGATCGAGTACGGGTCGCTCTCCTGGGCCAGCGACAACACGCCCGTCTCGTGTCGGCCGAGAATGGCGTCCGCTCGCTCCGCCGACAGGGACGTCTCCTGGGCCAGGGTCATTCTGTGAGGTGGACAGAACGGGGGCACCGGTAAATACCTGTCTCCGACGCGGGGAACTGCCCCGCGGCGTCAGGACCGTGTCGTGGACGAGTCCTTCGAGAACGCCGCGTCCGTGACCGAGGAGCCACAGACGACACAGCCACGTTCGAGCAAGGCGTCTCTCATCGCGGCGTTCACTGCC
>ENA-ORCR01000536-ORCR01000536.1-marine-metagenome-genome-assembly--contig:-NODE-536-length-19726-cov-3.110082_pt1 | contig 19726 bp, 20 predicted proteins | sample MGYA00237782_ERZ508514 | MGnify/ENA primary metagenome ERZ508514 (study PRJEB26185, sample SAMN06268960) | marine metagenome | isolation source: Eden Landing Ponds, San Francisco, CA, USA | place...
CCCCGCCGACGAGGTGCCGGGCTACGTCGAGAACCTGCTCGCCACCTTCGAAGAAGAACGCGACGAGGGCCAGACCTTCCGCGACTTCGTCGCCGAGCGCGACGAGGAGACGCTGCAGGGCCTGGCGGAAGCCGAGGAGACCTCCTACGAGGACCCGTACATGCACAACACGAAGATGACGTGGTACCCCTACGCCGACGAGGACGAGATGGGTGACTCGCCCGCGCCGACCAACGGCGACGGCGAGCCGCTCGCGCCCGCCGACGACTGACCCGTCGGCCACCGCGACTTTCGTCGGCACCGCGCGGCCGTTCGTTTTGCCGCACGTATCGGGCCCGGACGAGTGAAGCGACACACCGCTGGCCGAGCACGTCCGTCGCAGGACTCGCCGCTTAAGTGGCTGGCCCGCCGACCGACGGTATGGTCGACCGCATCCTCAAGGTCAACGCCTACACGACGTTCGATCTGCTCGACGGCCGCGTCGAGGGCCACGGCTTCGAGACCGAGGCGCTCTCGGTGCTGAACGTGACGACCGACAGCCGCGACGACCCCGACCACGTCGAACTCCAGGTCGAGATGGACAACACCGACCTGGAGGAGGTCACCGCCCACGCCGACAAGGTGGAGCTGTCGGCCGCCCAGGCCCGCGAACTCGCCGGGGAACTGGAGAAGTACGCCGGTCGGGTCGAGGCCGCCGACGGGGAGTGAGTGGAACACGGGTCCATCGAAATCGGGGGCCGTACCGACTCCGGCCCAACGATTAAACGCTGTCAACGCGAACGTCGACGTGACAATGGCGACAGTGGACGAGCAGATTCGGGTGAGCGACCGAGTGAAACGCGAACTCGACCGGCGTCGGCGCGAAGGCGAAAGCTACAACGACGTCCTCGAGCGACTCCTTCCGGAGAATGCCGGCGGGTCGTTCGACGATGGGTTCGGCGTTCTCTCGGAGACGGTCGGTGACGAGATCCGGGAGAAACGCGAGCGGGCCAGGGAGAGCCGGAAAGACCGGATGCGCCGACTGGAGAACGCGTGAGGGTCCTCGACGCGAACTACCTCATCGATTATCTGAGCGGGGCTCCGGAATCAAAGTCGTACTACGAGGCGAACGGCGGTCCCGACAACCGCTGGGTCGCGCCGCACCCGCGTACGCGGAGGCCCTCGTCGGCGTCGGTAATCATCCGGCGGGTGACGTCGACGACGCTATCCAGGCACTGGCGTGGACCGACGTCTACGGTGTCGACGACCGGCTCGCGGTCACGGCGGCACGGATCGCGGACGATGTCGGTTCCCAGGGCCCCTATCTCGACGGCGTCGACGCGCTCGTCGCCGCGACAGGCGAGGAACTGGACGCGCGAGTGGTCTCCCGTGACGGTGACCTCACACACGAAGCGACGGCGGCGGTCGTCGACGTAGAGGACTACTCCGACCAGGACGAAGACCCGTGACGCGTGCGTACGCCCGGATCGGTTCGTGTCCAACCACTGCTAGCGACCACGGGGCTTTTCACAGCGACCGGCGAATCGAGGGGTAATGGAAGCACTCACGCTCGGTCCGGCGGGCACGTACTCCCACCGGGCGGCGAAGGCGGTGGCCGACGAGGTGGTCTTCACGGACTCGAAGACGGCTATCGTCGAGGCGGTCGCGAGCGGCGAGTACGAGCGCGGGGTCGTCCCCGTCGAGAACAGCACCGAGGGGCCGGTCACCGAGTCGCTCGACGCGTTCGCCGAGTTCGACGTGGCCGCGGTCCGCGAACTCATCACGCCGATCCGCCACGCGCTCATCGCGCAGGGACCGGAGTTCGAGGTGGTGGCGAGCCACCCGCAGGCGCTCGCGCAGTGCCGGGGATACCTCGACGAGAACTACCCGAGCGCCACCCTCGAATCGATGACCTCGACCGCCGCCGGCGTCGAGCGCGCCCGCGAGGACCCGAGCGTCGCCGCTATCGGCCACCCGCAGAACGCGGCCGACAGCGACCTGCAAGTGATCGCCGAGGACGTGCAGGACCAGTCGTCGAACGCGACTCGCTTCCTCGTCGTCGCGCCCGCGAGCGAGCGGAGTGACGCCGGAGGGAAGACGTCCTTCATCGTCTACCCGAACGTCGACTACCCCGGGCTCCTGCTGGAGCTTTTGGAGCCGTTCGCCGACCGCGACATCAACCTCACGCGCGTCGAATCGCGGCCCAGCGGCGAGCGACTGGGCGACTACGTCTTCCACATCGACGTCGAGGCGGGACTGTACGAGCAGCGCACCCAGGACGCGCTGGCGGAGATCGAGGCCATCGCCGAGGACGGCTGGGTCCGCCGACTGGGCTCCTACGACAGCGAGACGGTGCTGGACTGACCGCGGAACGCCTTCGCCGGCTCGCCGTCGGCGGTCCCCGGGACACGCCCCGCTCGCGCCGCGCGGCTTAAGGGAGTCGGGGCTGTATCCTCGGGTAATGACAGGATCCACCGATCCGTTCGGCGACATCGAGGAGCTGATCGACGTGATGACCGGCGGGCTGGAGCCAGCGGGCGACCTGGCGGTCGACGTGGCCGACACCGGCGAGGCGTTCGTCGTCGTCGCGGACCTGCCGGGCTACGACCGCGACGACATCGACGTGCAGCTGAGCGACTCCACGACGCTCGCGCTGTCGGCCAGCCGCGAGACCGAAGCCGTCGCGGAGGCCGACCGCTACGTCACCCGCGAGCGACGCGGCGAGTCGACGACCCGACGGGTCGGCCTCCCCGAACCGGTCGTCGAGTCCGAGGCCAGCGCGTCATACGACGGCGGTGTGTTGCGGGTCACGCTGCCGAAACAGACGACGGGCGACGAGGGCGGTACCGACATCCCGGTGAACTGACCCGTCGGCCCGGCGCGGCCCGGCAGTGAACGGTACCGTCGGGACCGCCGGAACCGAAACCGGCTTTCGCCGCCGGTCCTACCCGACGGTATGGCACTCGAACCCGGCGACGCTGCGCCCGAGGTTGCGGCTCCGAACCAGGACGGCGAGACGGTCGAACCCGACTGGGCGGGCGTCTCGGTCGTGTACTTCTACCCGAAAGACGACACGCCCGGCTGTACGACCGAGGCCGAGCAGTTCCAGGCGGAACTGGAGAGCTATCGCGAGGCCGGCGTGACCGTCTACGGCGTCTCCGTCGACGGCGTCGCCTCCCACGCCGACTTCGCCGACGAGTACGGGATCGAGTTCGACCTGCTGGCCGACCCCGATGGCGAGGTCGTCGACGCCTTCGACGTGGACCGGACCCGGGGTGTCGCGAGCCGGACGACGTTCGTCGTCGTCGGCGAGTCGATCCAGGCGGTCTACACCGGCGTCGACGCAGACGGCCACGCGCGGAACGTCCTCGCCGACTTGGTCGAGACGGGCGTCGTCTCCCTCGACGACTGAGCGCGCCGTCGGTGGGCGGCGGGCGGACGACCGACCGGACCCGGGCGGCCGACCGACCCGTTCAGAAGGTTTATCATCGCGAGCGGTCGGAGTATCGCCAATGAGCGTCGCGAACGGCAGTCTGCGATACGCGCTGCTCGCGGTGGTCGTCGGGGCGGTCCTGTTCCCCGTCTCCCGGATCGCGAGCGGCGCGTGCGTCGTCGCCGCGGCCGGCGTCGTCTACTTCCACCGCGACCCCGCGCGGGTCGTCCCGCCCCAGGGGGTCGTCGCCCCCGCCGACGGCAAGGTGACCGTGATCCGCGAGGAGGAAGACGGACTCCGCCTGGGCATCTACATGAGCGGCTGGGACGTGCACATCAACCGCGCGCCGATGGACGGCACCGTCGAGAACGTCGAGCACATCCCGGGCGCGAACAAGCTCGCGTTCACCAAAGACGCCGAGGAGAACGAGCGGCTCCGCTTCGAGTTCGAGGACTACACGCTCGAACAGATCGCCGGCACGTTCGCCCGTCGGACCTACTCCTACGTCGACCCCGGCCAGGCGGTCGCCCGCGGCCAGCGCATCGGTCACATCTCCTTCGGCAGCCGCTTCGACATGGTGTTCCCCCCGGAGTACGGCCCCGAGGACCTGACCGTCGACGTGGGCCACCGCCTCTACGGCGGCGAGACCGTCATCGCCCCACAGCGCTCGCAGGTCAGCGACGACTCCGCCGCCGCGTCCGACGCCGAACCCACCGAGCACGCCTCGCCCTCCACCTGAACCCGCATCCGGCACCGCCCGCCCCGTCGCCGCCCGGCCCCTCGCCTCGCTTCCGTTTCCGGATAGGCGCCGGTCGATGGCCGCGTACGTGCGGCTCGCATACTAATTACTAACCTGACATATTTACGCGCGGAGCGACCAGTAGCGTGCGAGCGATGACACGCACAGAGGGGGAAAGCGCGCGGTCGGGGGGCGAGTGCGCCTACGACTCGTCGGTGGTGGCGGCCGACGAGGCGTTCTTCCGGACGCTGGTCGAGAGCGCCTCGGACGTGATCCTGACCGTCGACGAGACGGGGGCGATCGTCTTCGCGAACCCGGCCATCGAGGAGACGTTCGGGTACGACCCGGAGGCGCTGATCGGTCGCTCGGTGACGGCGTTCGTCCCGCGGGACCAGCGCCCGGAGATCCGGGCGGCGTTCGAGGCCTTGCGGTCGGCGCCGACGCCGCCCGACGAGTGGGAGGGGATCGAGACCGTCGGTCGCCACCGGGACGGGCGGCTCGTCCCGGTCGAGCTGTCGCTGCGGGCCCACCGAAACGGCGACCGGTGGCTGCTGACCGCCGTCGTCCGCGACGTGTCCGACCGCCACGCCGAGCGGATCGAGCGGCGCCGCGAGCGGGACCTGACCGAGCAGTTGCTGCGGACGGTCCCGACGGGGCTGCTCGTCCTCTCGGAGGATGGGGTCATCGAGCGGATGAACGACCGCGCGGGGGAGATCCTCGGTGCCGACCCGACAGACGTGATCGGTGACTCCCGCGACACCGACGCCTGGCGGCTGCTCGACGCCGAGGGGGAGCCGGTCCCGCCCGCCGAGCGCGTCTTCCAGATCGCCCGCGACTCCGGGCAGCCGGTGACGGAGGTCGAACAGCAGGTCGAGCGCGCCGACGGCGAACGGGTGTGGGTGCAGGTCAGCGCCGCGCCGCTGGCCGACGGGACCGGTACCGACCGCGTGGTGGTCGTCGTCGAGGACATCTCCCGGCAGAAGGCCCGCCAGCGCCGGCTACGCGAGCAGAACGAACAGCTCGAACGGCTCGACCGTATCAACGCCGTCATCCGGGGGATCGACCAGGCGCTGGTGCGGGCGACGACCCGTCGGGAGATCGACGAGGCGGTCTGCGAGGCGCTCTCGGCCGCGGACCCGTACCACTCGGCGTGGATCGGCGACGTGAACGCGAGCAGCGACGAGGTTACCCCGCGGGCCAGCGGCGGCGACGTGGCCGACTACCTCGACGCGATCACGGTCACACGGTCGTCAGAGCCGAGCGGGCCGGGGCCCGCCGGCAGGGCGATCCGCTCGCGGTCCGTTCAGGTGACCCACGACGTGGAGACGGACGCGGCCTTCGAGGGGGTGCGAGCGGTCGCGGCCGCCCACGGGATCCGGTCGGCCGCGAGCGTCCCACTGGTGTACGAGGGGACGATCTACGGCGTGTTGACCGTCTACGCCGACCGGCCGGGCGCGTTCGACGACACCGAGCAGGACGTGCTCGCGGAGCTCGGGGCGACGATCGGCCACGCGATCAACGCGGTGACGACCCGGCAGGCGCTCGTCGCCGAGCGCGTGACGGAGCTGACGCTGGCGATCGACGACGACGACCACTTCTTCGCGGCGCTGTCGGCCGCGCTGGCGTGTGAGGTGGCCTTCGAGGGCGCGACCGTCCAGGCCGACGAGACGTTTCGCTACTACCTGACCGTCGCCGGCGCCGCTCCCGAGGACGTGCTGGCGTTCGCCGAGGGGTTCGCGGGCGTCGAATCGGCCCGCGTCGTCAGCGTCGGGCCCGAAGGGGAGTTGCTGCTGGAGGCGACGCTCGACGCCGAGAGCGCGTTCGGCGTCATCGCGGATCACGGCGGCGCCGTCCGGTCGGCGACAGCGACCGACGGCGAGTGCGAGGTAGTGGCCGAACTCCCGGTCTCGGCGGACGTACGCGCCGTCGTCGACGCGCTCGGCGAGGCGTTCGACGGCATCGAGGTCCGCGCCCGGCGCGACCGGACACGGGCCGAAAGCGACGCTATCGTCTCGGGGCCGTCGTTCGATGCCGATCTGACCGACCGCCAGCGGACGGCCATCGAGACGGCCTACTACGCGGGCTTTTTCGAGTGGCCCCGCGAGTCGACCGGCGAGGAGGTCGCCGAGTCGCTCGGCGTCTCGGCCCCGACCTTCCACAAACACCTCAGAGTTGCCGAGCGAAAGCTGCTCGCGGCCCGATTCGACGGGTCGACCGGCCGACACTAACCGTTTAGCCACGTCACTGAATACCGTAGGGGGGCATGAATCAGTACAGATGGGACGAAACCACCACGAGGCGCTCGGACCGGCCCCCGGCGCCACTTCGACCGCGGAGACGGACGCGCTGTTTTCCGTCCTCGCGGACGCGAACCGCCGGTTCGTTCTCTCACACCTCGCCCAGCGGGAGGCGTCGCCGGCGCTCGACCACCTCACCGGCGCGCTCGCGGAGTGGAACGACGACCTCGACCGAGAGGACGCCCGCATCGCGCTCCACCACGTCCACCTGCCGAAGCTGGAGGAAGCGGGGCTGCTCACCTACGACGACACCGTCGAACTGACCGACGCCGCGGCCGCGTCGCTGGAACTCGTCGACGACGTATAGACTCCCGCCGACCCCGTCCGTTCTCCGGCGACGCCCGACAGCGCCGAGCCGTCGGTGCGTGTCGGACTGCCGCCGACGACTCCGGTCGTCGGTCGGTCGAGCCCGTTCGACCGTCGGTCAGTCGATGTTGATCGCCGGCCGGCCGGGCTGTGCGTCGCTCGCGAGCTCGCCGGCCTCGGCGGCCGAGCGGACGACTACTTCGGCGTCGAACTCCGCCTCGATCAGCCAGGCGGCCCGCTCCAGCGCCGCGACCTCCTCCTCGGGGGCGAGCACGTCGGCGAGCGCCTCGCGCTCGGCCTGCAGGTCCTGGGCGAAGTCGGCGGCGGCGTCGCCCTGCTCGCGGATCTCGTCGTGGCCCATCAGGTCGCCGATCAGGTTCGGGGCGTCGGACTCGCGGGCGAGCTCGTGGGCGCGGTGTTTCCAGTCGGGCGCGACGGCGAGCGTGACCGTCTCGGGGTTCTCGATGCCGACGGTGTCGACGATGTCGCGCACGTCCTCGCGGGTGTTCTCGACGAGGCGGGCCTCGATTTCGTAGTCGGCGGGCGCGTCGGCGCCGGGCCACTCGGCCTCGGCGATCAGCCCCTCCCCACCGAGACGCTCCCAGACCTGCTCGGCGACGTGGGGCGCGACGGGCGCGAGCAGTTTCGTGACGGTGACGACGCCGTCCTCGAAGACCTCGGCGTCGGGCGCGGTGTGGTCGCGGTAGCGGCGCAACAGGGAGACGAGTTCGCGGGCGGCCTGGAGCGCGTGGTTGAACCTGAAGGCCTCGAACTCCGCGGTGGCGGTCGCAGCGGTCGCCGCGATCTCGCGAGCGACGTAATCGTCGACGGGCTCGCGGGCCGCGTCGTCGGTCTCGACCGCGCCGTCGGCGAACGTCGCGGCGAGGTCGTGGACGTTCTGGAGGAACCCGTGAGCCGACTGGACGCCCTCGGGACTCCAGGCGAAGTCCTTCTCGGGCTGGGCGGCCTCCATGATGAACAGCCGCGCGGTGTCGGCGCCGTACTCCTCGATGATGCGCTCGGGCGAGACGCCGTTGCCCCGAGATTTGGACATCTTGTTGCCGTTCTCGCCCAGCACCATCCCCTGGTTGGTGAGGTTGACGAAGGGTTCGCGCACCCCGTCGACGAGGTCGATGTCGTCGAGGACCTTCGTGAAAAAGCGGGCGTACAGCAGGTGCATCACGGCGTGTTCGATGCCGCCGACGTACCGGTCGACGGGCATCCAGTCGCTGGCCCGCTCGGTGTCGAAGGGCACCTCCTCGGCGTCGGGCGAGCAGTAGCGCAGGAAGTACCACGAGGAGTCGACGAAGGTGTCCATCGTGTCCGTCTCGCGCTCGGCGGGGCCGCCGCAGTCCGGACAGGTCGTCTCTTTCCACTCCGTCGCGGCGTCGAGCGGGTTGCCCGTCGTGTGGACGAACTCCGGCAGTTCGACCGGCAGTTCCTCGTCGGGGACGGGGACGAACCCGCAGTCGGGACAGTCGACCATCGGGATCGGCGTGCCCCAGTAGCGCTGCCGGGAGATGAGCCAGTCGCGCAGTTTGAACTCGACGCGGTGCTCGCCGTCGAAGACGTCGACGAACTCCTCGCGGGCCTCACCACTCGTGAGGCCGTCGTACTCGCCGGAGTCGACGAGGACGCCGTCTTCCGTGTAGGCGGCCGCCTCGACGTCGACCTCGTCGGGCGAGACTTCGGCGTCGGGTGCGGGTTCGACGACCTGCCGGATCGGGATGTCGTGTTCCTCGGCGAAGGCGTGGTCGCGCTCGTCGTGGGCCGGGACGGCGTAGAGCGCGCCCGTGCCGACGTCCTCCAGCACGTAGTCGGCGACGTAGACCGGGATGTCCTCGCCGGTGGCGGGGTTGGTTGCGTACTCGCCGGTGAAGGCGCCCGACGTCTCGTCGATCTCGTCGTCGTCGGCCGCCTCGACGCGGTCGACGTACGCGGCGACGTCGTCGTTCTCGGCGGCGAGTTGCTGGGCGACCTCGTGGCCGGGAGAGAGCGCGAAGAAGGTCGCGCCGTGGATGGTGTCGAGGCGAGTGGTGAAGATCTCGACGGAGTCGCCGGTCGTCAACTCGAACTCGACGGAGTCACCTTCCTGGCGGCCGATCCAGTTGCGCTGCATCTCGCGGACGTTGTTGGGCCACCCCTCCAGGTCGTCCAGGTCCGCCAGCAACTCCTCGGCGTAGTCGGTGATGGTGAGGAACCACTGGTCCATCTCGCGGTGGTCGATGGGGGTGTCACAGCGCCAGCAGATCTCGGCGCCGCCGGAATCCTCCTCGACCTGTTCGTCGGCCAGCACCGTCTCGCAGGAGGGACACCAGTTCAGCTCGGCGGCCTGGCGTTCGACGAGGCCCGCCTCGCGGAACCGCTTGAACAGCCACTGGTTCCACCGGTAGTACTCCGGTTCGCAGGTGGTGATCTCCCGCTCCCAGTCGTAGCCAAAGCCCATCGACTTGAACTGCTCGGTCATCGAGTCGATGCAGTCCATCGTCCAGTCGCGGGGGTTGGTGTCCCGTTCGTTGGCGGCGTTCTCGGCGGGGAGGCCGAACGAATCCCACCCCATCGGGTGCAGGACCTCCTCGCCGCGCATCCGCTCGAAGCGGGCGTAGGCGTCGGTGATCGTGTAGTTGCGGACGTGGCCCATGTGCAGGTCGCCCGACGTGTAGGGGAACATCGCGAGGACGTACTCGGGGTCCTCGGCGTCGTCGGGGATGCGGAACACACCCTCCTCGTCCCACGTGCGCTGCCAGCGGGGCTCGATCTCCGCGTGGTCGAACCCACGCTCCCGTTCGCGTTGCTCTCCGGTCCCGGCGGTCATGCGCGTACGTCGGACAGCGACGTTGCTATACCTTTCCCTTCGCTGGGACGGGTCCACACGGTCGAGCGGACGGGACTGGTTCGGTGTCGGCTTCCCCGCTACCGTGGTTTTACGTCCGACCGCACCCACGCTCCGCTATGCGCGTCGCTTCGCTCCTGCCGTCGGCCACCGAGACCTGTTACGCGCTGGGGGTCGAACCCGTCGGCGTCTCCCACGAGTGCGACTGGCCGCCCGAGGCCGTCGAACTCCCGACGCTGGACCGCTCGCGGGTCGACCCCGACCAGGACAGCGCCGCGATCAACGAACAGGTCGCACAGGCCGAACAGGAACACGGCGGGGTCTACGAGATCGATCTCGACACCCTCGCCGCGGTCGACCCCGACGTGGTGGTCACCCAGGGCGTCTGTGACGTCTGCGCCGTCGACACGCTGCTCGTCGAGGAGGCCATCGCCGAGGCCGGCGTCGACGCCGAGGTGCTGACGACCGACGTACACAGCCTGGCGGACCTCTATCACGACATCGAACGGTTCGGCGACGTGTTCGACCGCGAGGACCGAGCCGCCGACCTCCTCGCGGGTCTGCGCGAGCGCGTCGCGGCCGTCCGCGAGCGCACCGAGGGGATCCCCACAGAGGAGCGGCCCAGCGTGGCCGTCTTCGACTGGCTCGACCCCGTGATGGTCGCGGGCCACTGGATGCCCGAACTCGTCGAAGCGGCGGGTGGGACCTACCCGATGGCCGACGCCGGCGACCGCTCGACCCCGCGGGAGTGGGCGACGGTCCGCTCGGCCGACCCCGACGTGATCGTCGCCGCGCCCTGCGGCTTCGGGCTCGACCAGACGCTCGACACCCGCGAGGAGCTGACCGGCCGACCGGGGTTCGCGGGTCTGACGGCCGTCGAGTCCGGTCGCGTCTACGCGATGGACGGCCACGACTTCGTCAACCGGCCCGGCCCCCGGCTCGTCGACACGCTGGAACACCTGGCCGGGCTCCTCCATCCCGACCGCTTCGACGCCCCGCCCGCGGACGTGGCGCGCGAGTTGCCCGCGGGCGAATCCGCGCGAACGGGGCCCAGGCCCTGAGACGGCCGCGACCGCAAGCTACGTATCGCGGCCCGAAGACGTGCGACTGAATGCCCTCCTCGAAACCGTTCATCGACCCGGCGACCGGCGGACTGGACACGACACGGATCGTCTCCGAAGCGGTCCCGATCGGCAAGCTCGTCGGACTGTTCGTCGGGCTCAGTCTCGTCCCGTTCGGCCTCGTGTACCTGGCGCTCGGCAACTCGGTCCTGAGTGCGGTACTGGCGGCGCTCGGACAGTTCGTCCTCGCTGTCGGTGCCGCGGTCGTCCTCACCTACGCCGTCGCTCGCGGGATCCAGCTCTCGGGCGCGGACGGACCGTGAACGGACCGGCGCGAACGACCGGTCGAACCCGTCCCGATCAGACGGCAGCGACCGCGACCAGGCCGACGTAGACGTTGGTCAGGGCCACGATCGCACCGAGACCGATGACGCCGAGGAACCAGGCGCGCCAGCCCGGGACGCGCTCGACGACCGACCGACACTCCAGCAGGACGACGCCGGCGTACAGCACGACGGCGGCTTTCAGCGCGACCATCAGCATCGGGTCGTGGACCAGCAACAGCCGGATCCAGGGGTTGGCCTCCAGCGAGGGGCCGGCGAAGGCGGCCGCGACCAGCGTCGAGGCGGCGTCGCCGAAGCCCCAGATTATCACCAGCGACAGCACCAGCTCGACGTAGCCGGGCATCTCCAGCCGTATCTCCGACAGATCCAGCGCCTCGCCGATCGTCTCTGTCTCTGCCTCTGACATCCAATCAGGAGCGACGCGCGCTCCACTATCACCTCTCGATTACCCCCGCATAAATCCTCAGGACCGAGTCTCACGGCTGATATTCAGTATCGGTGACGTGAGCGACGTCGACCGGCGACACCCCGGTCGACGTCGGCCCCGAGACGCTCAGTCGGCGGGGACGGCGCAGCTCTCGGAGTACTCCACGTCGTCGACGGAGTCGATTGGGTCGTCGCCACAGACCGGACACGACGGATTCGGCCGCACCGTCACCTCATCGAAGGACATGTCGGCGGCGTCGTAGACGACCATCCGGCCGTCCAGCGAGTCGCCGACGCCGACGAACTGCTTGACCGTCTCGGTCGCCTGGATGGCGCCGACGGTGCCCGGGAGGACGCCGAGCACCCCCGTCGTCGCGCAGTCGGGGACGGCGCCCTCGGGCGGCGCCTCGGGGAACAGACAGCGGTAGCACGGTCCCCCGCCGGTGAACGTCGTGACCTGGCCCTCGAAGCGGTAGATGGCGCCGTGGGAGAACGGGACGCCGGCGAGCGTGCAGTAGTCGTTGATCAGGAACCGGGTGGGGAAGTTGTCGGAGGCGTCGACGACGAAGTCGTAGCCGTCGACCAGACCCGCGACCGTGTCGGGCGAGACGGCGACCTCGTGGGGTTCGACGGTCACGCCGGGGTTCAGCTCGCGGACGAACTCGGCGGCGCTGTCGACCTTGGGACGGCCCACGTCGGAGTCGCCGTGGACGACCTGGCGCTGGAGGTTCGAGCGCTCGACGGTGTCGTGGTCTGCGATCCCGATAGTGCCGATGCCGGCGGCGGCGAGATACTGGAGGACGGGCGAGCCCAGCCCGCCGGCGCCGACCACGAGGACGGCGGCGTCGAGCAGGTTCGCCTGGCCCTCCGGCCCCACCTCGTCCATGATGATGTGCCGGGAGTACCGGTCGAGCTGCTCGGGGTCGAGATCCGGCCCTGCCATACCCGCGAGTACCGGGTCGAGCAGGTTAAGCGGTCCGCTCGCCCGCGGGCGCGGCCGGCGGTCCCACCTCGCCGTTCACCCGTCGATCAGCCGGTCCATCTCGCGGTTGATGTCCGCGACCTGGTCGGTCTGGTCGTCGGCCTCGGCGGCGATGTCGGCGGTCGAGTCGGCGATCTCCTCGGCGGCGTCGGTCGCCTGGTCGACCATCGCCGCCACCTCCTCGGTCGAGGCGGCCTGCTCGTCGGTGGCGGCGGCGACCTCCTGGATGCCGTCGTTGACCTCCTCGACGGCCTGGTGGATCTCCTCCAGCACCTCGATGGCCTCGCCGACCATGTCGATACCGCGCTCGATCTGCTCGTTGGACTCCTCGATGGTCTCGACGGCGTTGCGGGTGTCGGCCTGGATACCCGCCACCATCTCCTCGATCGTGCCCGCCTGGCTCTGGGACTCCTCGGCGAGACTCTTGACCTCGTCGGCGACGACGGCGAAGCCCTCGCCGGCCTCGCCGGCGCGGGCGGCCTCGATCGAGGCGTTCAGCGCCAGCATGTTTGTCTGGTCGGCGATGTCGTTGATCACCTCGACGATCTCGTCGACCTCGCCGACGCTGTCCTGGATCGTCAGCACGTCGTCGGCGACGCTCTCGGAGGCGGTCTGGATGTTCTCCATCGCCGTCGAGATGTCCGCGGCCGAATCCTGGCCCTGCTGTGCGAGATCACGGGCCGTGGCGCTGGCCGACGACACCTCCTCCGAGGAGGAGGCGATCTCCTCGACCGCCGCGCTGAGGTTCGACACCTCGTCGGCGACCTGCGTCATCCCGTCGTGCTGTTCGGCGGCGTGCTCGCGGATCGCGTCGATCTCCTCGGCGATCTCGATCGAGGAGTCCTGCAGCTCCGCCAGCGAGGTCTGGATCTCGCTGGCCGCCGCCGAATCGTACCCCTGGTTCCGGTCGATCCCCTCGGCGATCTCCTCGTCGATGTCCTTGTCGATGTCCTCGTCGATGTCCTCGTCGATACTCCCCTCCGCCTCGATCGCGACGTTCCCGGTTTCCCGACCAGTGTCTGCCATCGTGTCCGGATCGGCAGCAATACTCTGTATAAAAACTTCGTGCCCGATTATTTCGAGTGATACTGTCTGGGCGGGCCGGGACCGAGGTCCCGAGTGGTGGCGAGGGCGGTCGCTCGCCGCCGCTCAGAGGTCGTAGAGGTCGCCGAACTTCCCGTGTGCGTAGTCGAGGAAGTAGTCGGCGGTAAAGGACTCGCCCGTCGCCTCGGCCACGAGGTCGTCGGTCTCGTAGCGACAGCCGTGGCGGTGGACGTTCTCGGTCAGCCACTCGTGCAGGGGGTCGTACTCGCCGTTACGGACCTTCCCGTCCAGGTCGTCGATCGCCGCGTCGGCGCTGGCGTACAGCTGCGCCGCGAGGACGCTCCCCAGCGAGTACGTCGGGAAGTAGCCCAGCGAGCCGTGGGTCCAGTGGATGTCCTGCAGGCAGCCCTCGCTGTCGGTCTCGGGGCGCACGCCGAGGTACTCCTCCATCTTGTCGTTCCAGACGCCCGGCACGTCCTCCACGTCCAGGTCCCCGGCGATCAGGTCCCGCTCGATCTCGAACCGGAGGATGATGTGCATGTGGTAGGTCAGCTCGTCGGCCTCGACGCGGATCAGGTTGTCGGGGTAGATCTGGTTGGCGCCCTCGTAGAACTCGCGTGCGTCGGCGTCGGTTCCCAGGTGCTCGTTGACGGTGTCGGTAAAGCGGTCCCAGAAGGGCCGCGATCGGCCGACGTGGTTCTCCCACAGGCGCGACTGGGACTCGTGGACCGTCAGGTCCCGGGACTGGCCCAGCGGCGTCCCGTAGTGCTCCTGCGGGAGGCCCTGGGTGTAGGTGGCGTGGCCGAACTCGTGGATCGTCGAGCCGATGGCGCCCATCGGGTCGGCGGGGTCGAACCGCGTCGTCACGCGGGCGTCGAACTGCGTCCCCGACGAGAACGGGTGGGCCGCGGTGTCCAGCCGGCCGTGCTCCCAGTCGTAGCCGAGCTCGTCCAGCGCCGCCCGCACCGTCTCCTCCTGGGCGTCCTCGGGGTACTCGCCGTCGAAGGGTTCGGCCAGTTCCACGTCGCTGTCCTGGATCTCGTCGATCAGCGGGACGAGCTCGTCGCGCAGCCGTTCGAGCACCCGCTCGGCGGTGTCCAGCCCGAGGTAGGGTTCGTACTCCTCGAAGAGGACCTCGTAGGGGTCGCGGTCGGGGTCGATCGCCGCCGCGTACTCCCGTTTGAGCTCGATCATCCGTTCGAGCGTCGGCGCGAAGGCGTCGAAGTCGTCCTCGGCCTTGGCCTCCTCCCAGACCGGCAGGGCGTTCGATGCGGTCTCGGAGATCTCCGTCACCAGCTCCTCGGGCACCTCGACGGCCCGCTCGTGCTCGCGGCGGACCTCGCGGACGACCGCTCGCCGGTCGCCCGACAGGTCGGTCTCGTCGAGGGCGTCGAGCCACTCGCCGACCCGCTCGTCGGTCAGCTTCTCGTGGGTGACCGCCGACAGCGCCGAGGACTGCTTCGAGCGGGCGGGCGTGCCGCCCTCCGGCATCGTCACCTGCTGGTCCCAGCCGAGCACCCCGCCGGCGTCGTTGAGGTAGGTCAGCTGCTTCACGTGCTCCTCGAAGGCCGGATAGGGCTCGGGCGCGGACTCACCGTCGGACTCCGTGTCGGGGGATTCCGTTGCCATCACCACACGATAGCGGCCCTGTCCGTATCAAAACACGGGTGTCCGCCAGCGGGCTGCCTGCCTGCGGGACCGTTCCATGTCGGGAACGGTAGTGAGCATCCGCGGTGGCGCGCGCCGTCGAGCGTCTCGTCGCGAGACGGCGCCGTGCGAGGGATGAGCGAACGAGCGGTGCGAGATCGACCAGGGGGAGACCTCGACGCGAACGGCGAAGCCGTGAGCGCAGCGAGTGAGCGAATCGGCTGGGGAGGTGTGTGGCGCGGTGCGGTGTCGTGCGGTGCCGTTCCTGGTGGACTGAACGGGCGAGGCGCGCTCACGTCGAGCGAAGCGAGCGCAGTCGCCTGAGCGGGCACTATCCGAACGGAGTGAGGATATCCCGCTCAGCGACCGTGAGCGTGCCGGGGGCTTTCATCGCTTGTTCTGTCCTGCGGTCGTGGTTCCCCGCTTGCCCTCTCCTGCGGCCGTGGTCGGTGTCCGTTCGTCCACGAGAAGTCGTCCGGACCCACCGACACACGCCCACGGACCGACGCTCACAACTCGAAGCGCAACACGTCCCCTTCCTCGACGCCGCGCTCGGTGGTCCACCCGCGGTTCACCTCGAAGACGTACTGCCCGCGGCCCGGATACTCCTGGTTGTTGCCGTCCTCGTTCGGGCCGGGCGCGGGCGCGTGGTGGATCTCGGTGACCGCGCCCTCGTCGTCGGCGTAGACGATGTCGAGGCCGAAGTCCATCTCGCGCATGACGTAGGTGTGGTCGCCGACCGACTCGTAGACGAACAGCATCCCCATGTCCTCGGGCAGCGACTCGGTGTCGCTCAGGCCGGTGTAGCGCAGTCGCCCGGTGTCGGCGACGGCGGCGGTCACCGCTCCCAGTCGCTCGCCGTCCGGCGTCGTCGCCCGGACCTCCGTCGTCTCGTAGCCCGGGAAGACGGGCGTCGCGGTCGGCGAGGCGGTCGCCGACGGCGCGGTCGTCGCGCTCGCGGTCCCGGAGACGGTCGCCGTCGGTGTCGCGGTGGGCGTCGGCGACGGTCGCTCGGTGGTGGTCGCGATGGCCGTCTCCGTCGGCGTCGCCACCCCGTCGGTCGGCGTGTTCGCGTCCGTCTCACCGCCCCCGTCGGTTCCGCTATCGGTCGACGCGCCGTCGCCCCGACAGCCCGCGACTCCGGCGGCGACACACGCCGCGAGGAAGGCTCGGCGTCGCATACCCCTCCTTCGGGCCGTCGACCCAAAAACGCGCGGTCAGCCGGTCCACGATTCGGCGACGCCACGGTAGATCCGGTAACAGCGGTCGAGGACGGATAGCGAGACGCTCTCGGTCGCGGTGTGGGCCTCGCCGGGTTCGGCGGGGCCACAGACCACGCAGGTCGTCCCGGCGTCGGCCAGCCAGCCGGCGTCGGTGGCGTGGGGCTTGACGACCTGTTCGGGGGCGCCCGCGTCCGGTGCCGTTTCGCCCCCGTCCGTCGCTGCGCCCTCCGCTTCGTGTGCGTCGCGGGCCGCGGCGACCATCGCGTCGGCGAAGGCGGCGTCGTCGCAGGCCATCGGCGGCAGGTCCTGGTCGACGACCCACTCGACGCCGTCGACCGACTCGGCGCGCTCCATCGGCGCGCGCTCGCCGGGCACCGTCCGCTCGTCGACGGTCACCTCGCAGCGCTCGGGGATCACGTTCCAGGCCGACCCGCCGTCGATCTCCGTGACGGCGACGCTCCCCGACAGCTCGTGGCCCAGGACCGTGGTCTCGGGGAAATCCAGGTCGCGCACGGCGTCGACGGCGTCGGTGGCGCGGTAGATGGCGTTCTCGCCGGCCGCGACCTCGCTGGCGTGGGCCGCGACCCCCTCGGCGACGAGCGTCGACCCGCGCCGGCCCTTGTGGGCGACGGCCACGTCGGTGACCCCCGGCGCCGAGTAGCCCGTCGACCCCTCGCCGACGACGGCGTAGTCGGGGGCGAACCCCTCGTCGATGGCCGCCTGCGCGCCGATCCCGCCGCGTTCCTCGCCGACGAACGAGGCGAAGACGAGCTCGACCCCCTCGGGCACCGCGCTGTCGCGGAAGGCACACATGGCCGCGGCGACGGCGCCTTTCATGTCGGCGCTCCCCCGCCCGTAGAGCCGTCGGCCGCCGCCCTCGCCGTCCGCCGCCTCCTCGCGAACGACGTACTCGCCGTCGTCGACCTGGGCGTCGTCCGGGGGGACCACGTCGTGGTGGCCGACGAGCGCGAGCGAGGTCCCACCGGAGCCCTTGCGGGCGATCACGTTGCCGCCGCGGTCGGCGCCGCCGGCGTCGTCGCGGCGGACCGTCGCGTCGGTGTGCTCGCGTAGCCACGCCTCGATGCGGTCGCCCGCCGCGGCCTCCGAGTCGTGGCTCGGCACGGAGACCAGTTCGCGGGTGAGCTCCTGCACGTCCGATCGCGTGTCCATGGCCGGGTGGTCGGCCGCCGCCGTCTTCAAGGACGCTGTCTGTCCGGAGGGGCGGACGGGCTCGCCCGGTCGCGGATGTCGCCGAAAGAACAATACGGATCGCGACGTTTCGTGTCGACAGATGAGAACTGTCAGCCGAACGGTGTGGGGGCGACGGCGGCCCCGGGTGACGGTCGGCGGCCGGCGCGGGTGCCGGGCGCGGGCAGTCGCGCCGGTGGCGGACCGGCGCGCGCCCGACGCGGGAGGCCGATGAGCCGGACGGCGCTCGCGACGGCGCTGGCGGTCGCGGCATTGGTCGTCGGGTTGGGTGCGGTCGCAGCGGTCGACCCCGGAAACCCCGCCGAGGGCGTCGACAGGGAGCGAAACGAGTCGGCCATCGAACCCTCGCCGTTCGTCGGGGGCGCCGGGGGCGGATCCGGTTTCTACATCGACGTGCCGCTCCCGACGCCCGGCGGCGTCTCGGTCCCGCTGCCCGGGCCCGCGGCGGTGCTGGGGGCGCTGGTCGTCGGGCTGGCGGTGCTCTGGTACCGGTCCGACGCCGAGGCGTCGCTGGATGGGTTCGGCGGCGAGGGGAGCGACGCGACCGGCGGGGACGCCGACCTGGCGGCGGTGGGGCGGGCGGCCGGCGCGGCCGCCGACCGGATCGACGCCGACGCCGACGTGACCAACGAGGTGTACCGCGCCTGGGACGAGATGCGCGGGCACGTCGACGGACTCGACCCCGACACCGCCGCGCCGGGGGAGTTCGCCGACGCCGCCGTCGAGGCGGGGATGGACCCGACGGACGTGGCCGAGCTGACGGAGCTGTTCGCCGAGGTGCGCTACGGCGGGCGCGACCCGGCCGACCGAGCCGACCGCGCCGTCGCCGCCCTGCGCCGTATCGAGCGGACGTACGGCGAGGGCGAGGGGACGGACGGCCAGCCGGCGGGAGACGGGGACGCGACCGACGCGGAGGGCGATAGTCGATGACCCGCCGCGAGTGGGTCGGCGCCGGTGTGGTCGCCGTCGGTCTGGCGCTGGTGGCGTGGGACGGCGGCCCCGGGAGCACCCGGCTCGCGGCCGCGCTCGCGGCGCTCGCGGCGGTCGCCGTCGCCGTGGCGGGACTGGCGACCGCGGCCGGCCGTCGCTTCGTCGAGCCCGACCGCTGGCGGCCGCCGGAGCCCGAACGCGGTTATCTGGTCCCGGTCCCCGGCGACGAAGACCCCACGTTCGCCGGGACTCACGATCGGTCGCGCGCGGTGCGAGCGGACGGGCGGTCGTCGGCGTCGGCGGATCGATCCGCCGAATCGGCGACCGACGACGGCACCGACGGGGACGGCGACGGCATCGGCGGAGACGGGAGCGGGGACGACGGACCCGCCGTCGTCACCCACCTGACGGGGCGGTGGACGGGTGTGACGGCGGTCGCGCTCGTGCTGAGCGGGCTCGGGGTCGTCTCGCGGACGCCGGGGCTGGTGCTCTCGGGGGTCGTCGGGGCGGCGGTCGCCGGCTACGCGGGCGCGGTCGCGCCGCCGCTCCGGGACCCCGAGACCGGCGAGCCGGTCGTGACCATCCGCCGGCGGCTCGCCGACGACTCGCCCGAGCCGGGCGACCGGGTCCGCGTCGCCGTCGAGGTGGCGAACGAGGGCGACGCGTTCCTGTCGGACGTGCGGGTCGTCGACGGCGTTCCCGACGAGATTCCGGTCGTCGACGGGTCGGCCCGCCACGGCGCGCCGCTGTCCCCGGGCGGTCGGACGACGTTCACCTACACCGTGCGGGCGACCCGCGGCGAACACGACTGGGCGCCCGCGGCGGTGACGGTCGCGGACCCCAGCGGCGCGGTCGAGCACGAGACGACCGTCGCCGCGGCGACGACGCTGCGGTGTACGCTGCCCGTCCTCGACGGCGATCGGGTGCCGGTCGGGCCGGGGACGCCACGATGCACCGTCGCGGCGTCGGCGCTGTACGCGGCGGATCGCTTGCTCTCGCGCAAGCATCTCACCCAGGAGCAGGTCGCCGTGGCGGCGAGCACGATTGTGCCGACGTCCCGAAACCGGATCGCGCGGTACAGTCGGGAGCTCGTCGACGCCTACGAAGCCGAACACGGCACGAACGACCCGGGTGTCGGGCTCGAAGAGGAACGGGACACCCTGCGCTGAGCGGGGCACTCCCCCGTTTTAGTGGCGACCACCGCCCGTGGACGCCCCGCCGCCCCACCCACCGCTCCGTGCTCGCTCCCTGCGGTCGCTGCGCGCGCAGCCAC
>ENA-ORCR01000537-ORCR01000537.1-marine-metagenome-genome-assembly--contig:-NODE-537-length-19677-cov-3.096582_pt1 | contig 19677 bp, 19 predicted proteins | sample MGYA00237782_ERZ508514 | MGnify/ENA primary metagenome ERZ508514 (study PRJEB26185, sample SAMN06268960) | marine metagenome | isolation source: Eden Landing Ponds, San Francisco, CA, USA | place...
CGAGGTCGTCGGGCACCCTGACCTTGCGGCAAGCCTGGTTCATCGACTGCTCGAAGGCGGCGATCCGGAGTTCGTGGTGGGTCTCCGCGACCAGTTCGTCGGGCGTCAGGCCGGCCGCGTCGAGGTCGTAGCAGTCGCCGGGGAGGAAGGGGGAGTTCGCCGACAGCGCGAGCAGCGGGCCGAGCGTCCGCGTCGCGAGGTTGTGATAGCGGGGGAACTCGGTCACGTCGGGCACGAGGACGTGGGGCTGGATCGACGTGGCCAGCGACTCGAAGAGGATCGTGCGGAACGACAGGTCGGCGCCGGGCACCGAAAAGGGGATCGACCCCCCCGCGCGCCGGACGGCCTCGTTGTCGAGTGCGCCGTAGCGCGGGTCACGGCGCATGTTCCGCGCGATGAAGACGGGGTCGTCGGGGTCGGGGCCCGGGACAGGTGACTCGGCCGCCGCTCCGGCCCCGCGCTCCGTGGCCGCACCGTCACCGCCGCGCACCTCCACGTCGTCGAGGTAGGCGACGGTCCCGCCGGCCGGCGCGACGGCCGGCATCGCGTCGAGAACGATCTCCAGGTCGTGCTCGCGCGCTCGCTCGCGGGTCGCCGCGAGATCCGCCGCGATCACCTCCGCCTGTGCTTCGATACCGCCCTCGTCGAAGCGACTCGGCGCGGCGTTGCACTCGGCGTTGTGCAGTCCCAGTTCCTTGTCGGCCGGGCCGTCGAAGACGTCTTCGGGGATCGGCGCGAGCGTCAGGTCGTCGGCGTCGGCCGCGTAGACCTCCAGTTCGAGGCCGAGCGTGGCGGCGTCGTTGTCGAAGGTCCCGTGGTCGAGCGCGTCGGCGATCCGCTCGCCCTGCTCGCGGACCCGCCGGTCGAACTCCGCCGAGCCGGCCAGCGAGCGCCGGACCAGTGCGACGTGGTCGGTCATTGCACCGAGATAGAGCAGTGAGGCCAAAAAAGCCGCGAGTCGCGCCCGACTCTCGAAGCGCCCGCGTGGCGCCGCTCATACGGTTTATTGTAGATTATTTCCGGATAGCACTGGCCCCTGGGTCGGCGCGTACCGGTACATCGCTACAATAAACCGTATCAGGGCACGCGCAGGCGGACGGTCCAGAAGTCGCGGACGGCGGAGCCGAGCGCGGGTTCGGGCTCGCCGGAGGCGTCGACCGTCGCGGTGGCGTCGGCGAGGTCGGCGAACTCGTCGAGCACTGTTCGCTCGCCGACGACGTAACACCGATCGGTGTCCCGGTCTTCGAGCGCCGCACGACACCGGTCGAGGTGGTCGTCGATCTGGGCGTCGCGCAGGCGCTCGAAGCGGGCCTGCGAGAAGCCGCCCTTGGAGTGTTGGCTCTTGAGCTCGGAGTCGAAGCCCTGGAAGGCGACCCGCTCGTCGCCGTCGTACTCGCCCATCGCGAACAGGTCCGAACGGACGAGCGCGAAGGTGAACGAGCCGGTGGGTTCGAACCACGAGCGCTCGAACGCGAACGAATCGTCCCAGGTCGCGAAGGGCTCGGGCGGATTCGGCACGGAGAGACAGGCGTCGACGAGGGCTGCGTCGTCGGTCACGGCCAGGCAGGGCGCTGCCCGACCCACGAGCGCGGCCCTGTCGCCGAAGGCCTCCCTGACGGACTCGGGCAGGTCGTGGCCGTCGGCGACGTAGGCCGTGAACGCACCCTCTGGGTCGGTTTCCACCGACTCGAGCCGGTCGAGGACGGCCCGGAGGCGGCCGTCCTGGAGGGTCTCCTCGGTGGCGTAGGTCCGGTCGACGCCGGCCTGGTCGTCGCGGCGGCGTTCGACCTCGCCTTCGAGTTCGGCGATGCGGTCTTCGAGGCGGTTGACCCGCTCCTGTGCGTCCTGGCGGTCGCTGACGGCGTCGGCGCGGCGCTCCTGCTCGGCGTCGAGCTGGCGCTCTCGGTGGTCGAGTTCCTCCTCCAGTTCCTCGATGCGCGATTTGAGCTCCGCCCGACCGAGCAGCCGGTCTAACATCACCGGAACAGCGACGCCGTGTGCGGTTAAAACTACGTGTCTCCGGTGCGGGTGGTGCTCGATCGAACCAGCAGACCGGCCGGCCCGCCTGTCAGATACCGGTCGGGCCGTCGAACTCGCTCAGCCCGAATGGATCGTCTGGGACGAGTTCGTCCATCGCTTCCTCGCTCGTGGGCGTCCCGGCGGCCACCGAGAGGAGTTGCCTGGCGCGCTCGGCCTTGGCGAGGAACACCTCCCGGAGCGTCGGTGGGTTCCGAATCCGCGTGTCCTCGACGAGGTCCTCGGGCACCGCGATGGTGTCGGCGGGGACGCTCTCGTCGCCGTAGACGGTGAAGTGTGTGTTCTCCAGTTTCATTACCAGTGGGAGATCCGTCCGCTCGACACCGTCGCCGGCGTACAACTGCTCGTTGACCTGCTCGTGCTGGGCGGCGGCGATGGCCGCCGTGTCGTCCGCCCGGGGCTCGACGTACAATCGCCCCAGGTAGTAGCCGCTGGAGAACTGTTCGAACATTGCTGTGCGTGTGTTTGTCTCCCATGGACAGGGATAAGCCTTCCCCGGTAGCCTTATGCCGCCGTGCTTTCAGACCGCCCGACGGGGCCGCATCGAGAGGAGCCGAGGCGCCGTCGACCCGCCGGTTCGATACGGCTTTGTGGCCGGGGGACTCGGGGTCGAACATGGACGAGTCGGGGGTCGAGGAGAGACGCGCGGACGGGCGAGCGGCCGGTCGCCACGCCGTGATCCCGCGGCGGTGGGCGCGGTACTACCTGGAGAACGCGCCCAGTCTCGTCTGGCTGATCTTCGCGAACGTCGCTGGGGTGTTCGTCGGCGTGTTCTTCTACCTGGAGACGCTGCCCGACGTGAACACGCTGGCGTGGCCGATCTACATGGACTCGCCGGTGGCGACGCTGCTGATGGCGCTGGCGCTGGCGACGCTGCTCCCGAACCTCGGCCGCCGGCTCGACGCCGCGCCCGCCAACCTCGTGCTCGCCTACCTCTACACGATCTCGTTCGTCTGGCTGGTCGAGACCGGGCTGTGGCTCGCGCTCGCGCTGAACCTCCACTTCGGGCTGTACTACCCCGACGTGTGGCGCTACTTCGGCGTGCTCGTCACGCACCTCCTGTTCATCCCGGAAGCGTACCTGCTGCCGCACTTCGGGCGAACCACGCCCGGGGCGCTGGGCCTCGCGCTGGCGCTCGCGCTGGGCAACGACGTCGTCGACTACGGCTTCGGGCTCCACCCGCCGCTGCGCTACGAGACGGGTGCGCTCTTTGCGGCCGGCGGCCTCACGACCTCGGGGGTCGTCCTCGCCGTCGGGAGCGTCGCCACGTCGGTCGTCGCCGTCGCCCTCGCCGCCCGAGCGTTCCCGCGATTGTCGTCCTGAAACTCGGTGTCGCAGTGACCGCCCGACGCCGCCGGGACGGCGGGAACACGCTTATCAGGCTCGACCGCGAACCTCAGGTGAATGGACTCCGCCGAACTGCTCGACCTGCTGGGCAACGCCAACCGTCGGCGGATCCTCCGGTTGCTCGCGCACAAGCCCTGTTACGTCACGGAGATCAGCGAGTACATCGGCGTGAGCCCGAAGGCGGTCATCGACCACCTCGAACGGCTCGACGAGGCGGGCCTCGTCGAGAGCAGCGTCGACGACCAGCGCCGCAAGTACTTCCGCATCGCCCGGAACCTCCGGCTGGAGGTGACGGTCTCGCCGTACAGATTCGGCACTAAAAGCGCCTATCCCGGCAGTTCAATCGACGTGACGACCTGCCGGCACCTCTCGATCGACGCCGAGGTCCAGGAGGGGGCCGACGCCGGCGAGCTCGCCGCGGAGCTGGACCGGCTGCAGGACCTGGACCGGGAGCTGTCGCTGGCCCAGCGGTGGGTCCACGGCCGGCTGGCGGAGGTGATGGGCGAGCTGACCGACCAGTTCGAGGGCGAGGACGCCCGGTTGCTCGGCGACGTGGTGTCGGCGCTCGCCACGCGTTCGGGCACCGTCGAGGAGGTGAGCCGCCGCGTCGAGGCGCCGCCGGAGGTCGTCGAGGAGGCGCTCGAACGGCTCGCCGACGAGGACATCGCCGAGCGCGACGGCGACGAGTGGTCGCTGCCTGACTGAACGGGCGCCAACGGTCCCAGCCGTCCGGCGGAACTGCCTCTGGAACCCTCGAGAGAAGCCTGGAACTACCGACGAGATCGGAGCTTCGAGTCGACGAACCGCTCCAGTTCCACCCCGGCCGCGTCTCCTTCGCGGCTGTTGTCTATCACGGTGTGTCGATCCGCATCGACGTCGAATTTCTCGGTAATACCGTCGTAGTGGATTCGCTCCGCTTCCTGGCGCTCTTTCACCTCTTCCAGCGTAACCTCCTCGTCTTCGACGTTCTTCGCACGACGCTTCATCCGGCGATGTGCCACCGCCGGATCGACGGACAGGAACACGAAGCCGGTCGGAAACCGGTCCAGAAACCGTGATATCACCCGATCGTCGACCGCCTGCTGATACGCCTCGTCGATATCGGGGATCTCCCCCTCCAGATTCATCGTCACCGCTTTCTCCTTCTGGAAGGCGTAGTGGCAGTCGAAGAGCAGGACGCGCGCGTCGGCCGCCGCGAACTCCTCGACCGCTCGCTCCGCCGCGGGAGCGATCAGCTCGTCGTATCGCTTAGGGATCTCCTCGTACGGGATCCCCCGCTCTTCGCCGACCGCGGTCAGCTCCCGTTTCTGCTTCGTGACGGCGTAGTCGTCTCTCTCCGCCAGTTGCTCCGTGAGGTAGGACTTCCCAGCGCCGTTCGTACCGCCGAGAAAGACTACTGCCTGCTCCATGCGTGGCACCCGTTCAGACCTCGCGGGTCAGCCCGTCGCGCAGGTCGCGGCCGAAGTAGTGGCCGACGACGGCGACGAGGATCCCCGTGGTCGCGCCGAGCGCGGCGGTGGGCGCGAGACCGAGGCTCTCGACGGCCGTCAGCGTGAGCACGCCCTGCATCATCGTCGCGACGACCGCCGCGCCCGCGCCGGCGACGGCGACCGGGACGTACCGACGGGTGCCGCTGGCCGCACCCAGGAGGAACGCGCCGAGAAACAGTCCCAGGAGGCCGGTGACCGACCCGATGAAGGGGACGGCGCTCCCGGCGAACATCCCGCCGACCACGACGACCGCGGCGAGCAGGAACGAGCGCAGCGAGGGGACGCTGATCCCCAGGCTCGGCCGACCGATCGAGGGCGTGAGCCGCGAGCGCAGGCTCCGCTTGGAGGCGCTCCCGGCGGCGGATCCGGCGCTGGCCTCGCGCTCGGTGGCGGCCGCGGTCGAGTCGCCGTTCGCGCCGCCCGGTCCGCTCGTCAGCGCGTCCACGTCGACCCCGAGTTCGTCGTCGCTGAAGCCGACCTCGCCGTCGCCGGGGTCACCCAGATCCGCGTCGAGGTCCTCGACGCGCTCGTCCGTCCGCTCTGACATACCCGATACTCCGAACCGAGGACCCATGTGCCTTTTCCTCGCGTCGGCCGCGCGGCGACAGAACCGCCGGGGCGTCGAGGCGTCGGCGCGCGGTTCCGGTGTCCGCAGGCTTTTGCGGCCGATCGGCGTACGTGGGGGCATGACGGACCAGGCGCGACCGCCCGCGGACTGGACATCGGGCTACGTGGACGTGGCCGACGGCGTCAGACTGCACTACGACCGCAGCGGCGGCGCCGGGCCGCCGCTCGTGGTCGCCCACGGCGTCTTCGACGACGGCCGCTGTCGGCTCCCGCTCGCCCGCGAACTCGCCGACGACTACGACGTGATCGTCTACGACGCCCGCGGCCACGGCCACTCCGACGCCCCCGAGTCGGGCTACGACGCCGACACGCGGGCCGCCGACCTGATCGCCCTGCTCGAAGGGCTCGGCGTCGGGGACCCGATACTGTTCGGCCACTCGATGGGCGGCGACACCGTGCTCGCGGCCGCCGCGCTTGACCCCGACCGACCGCGGGCCGTCGTCGCGGTCGACCCCGCCTGTCTGCTGGGCCACGACCGCGAGAACCGCGACGACGAGGGCATGGACGACGCCGAGATCGAGGGGATCCGCGAGCGAGTCCTGTGGTGGCAGGACCACACCAAGGCCGAACTGCTCGAAGCCGACGACGAACTCGGCGGCCACGTCGCCGCCGGCGACGAGGAACTGGCGAGTCTGCTCGCCGACGCCCGTCTGCGGGTCAGCCCGAACATCACCGAGGTGTTCGCGAGCGGGTGGGCCGACCCCGAGGAGACGTTCCCCGCCATCGAGGCGCCGACACTCGTCGTCCGCGCCGACGTGGACGAGACCGCTCGTGAGCGCGACCGCGCGGTCGTCGACCTGCTCCCCGACGGTCGCCTGGTACACGTCGACGGCGCCGGTCACACCGTCTTCCGCGACCGCCGCGACGCCGCGACCGAACGCCTCCGGAACTTCCTCGCCGAGGTCTGAGCGGCGCCGCGGTCCCAGCGGTCACTCCGAGGAGCCGGTCTTGTATACGCCGCGGGCGCTGGCGAGGTGCGAGTCGTCGTCGCCGTCACCCTCTTCGGCGTACACGTCCACGTCGACGACGCCCACGTCGCTTCCGCAGCGGAGTACGTCCGCTTCGGCGGTCAGGTCGCCGGTCCCGGCCGCCAGGTAGTCGATCCGCATGTCCACGGTCGGGACGGGCCGGTCGACCAGCGACACCAGCGCCGCGCCGCCGACGGTGTCGGCCAGCGTGTAGGTCACCCCGCCGTGGGCCAGCACGCGCTCGCCGTGCCAGGACAGCTCCTCCCGCATCGCCAGTCGGCCCTCGGCGTGGCCGTCGGCTATCTCGGTGAGTTCGACCCCCAGCAGGTCCGCGAAGGGCATCTCCTCGAAAAACGAGTCGGCGTCCATGCCGAGGCGTTCGAGCGGTGTGTGGGTAAGTGTCGTGGTGGTGTCCGCGGCCCCGACGGCCGCGCTCAGTCCCGTCCGGTCAGGTCGGCGGCCATCACGAAGTCGGGGTTCTCCGAGACGGCGATACCGGCGTAGGCGGCGTCGGAGACGTGGCGCGGCGTCTCGGGGATCAGCACTCTCGTGCGGTCGGCACCGAGGTCGGCGGCGTCGCGGGCGATAGCCGCAAAGAGCGTCTGGGCGGCGGGGACGTCGTCCCAGGCGCCGACCCCGTACTCGACCCACCGCTCCGTCGCGCCCTCGCTCTCGCGCTCGTACTCGCGGGTCCGGATCGCCGCGCCGTGGGTCCCGTCGGCTCCCCGGACCGCGAGCGCTCGGCGCTGGTCGGCGGCCGCGCGGAACCGCTCGCGGGTCGCCTCCGAGAGCGCCCACGACTCGTCGGGGTCGAGCGTCAGTCCGGCGAGTTCGCGGGCGGCGTCGGAGCGCTGCCAGTAGCTCCAGGCGGCGTCGGGGTCGGCGACGGCGTCGAGGTCGCTCGCGCCGTTGGCGTCCGCGCGGGCGTCCACGTCGGGGTCGGGGTGGGCCCAGCGGAACTCCGCCGCCGGGTCGTACCCCACGCCGCGGGCGGCCCCGAGGCCGGGCGCGTTCCACGAGAACACCATGTTCCGGCAGACCGTCGCGCCGCGCTCGCGGGCCCACGCGAAGCAGGCGTCGTTCATCGCCTCGGCGACGCCGCTGGCGCGGGCGTCGTCGGCGACGCGCATCCCCTGGGCCCAGGTCTCGTGGGCCGAGAGCGCGACGACCTGGCAGACGCCGACGGCGCGGTCGTCCTCGACGGCGACGACCGTGCGCTGGTCGGGCCCGTCGGTCTCGACCCACTCGGGGAACACCTCGGGGATGTAATCGCCCCGGTCGAAGCGGTCGCTCCAGGTGTCGCTGGTGAACGCGACGACGTCCTCGTGGTCGTCGGCGCGAGCCCGGCGGACCTCCATCGTCATCGGGTGGCCCCCGTCAGGTCCACGGCACCGAGCGGTCCTGGATCTCGCCGGCCAGCGACGTACTCATGGCCTCCTCGACGCTGTCGACGTTCGCCAGCGCCCACATCAGTTTCACCTTCGCGGTGCCGGGCAGGGTGTCCTCGCCCTCGACGATACCCGCGTCCAGCAGGTCCCGGCCGGTGTCGTACACCCGGTCGCAGACGCGCCCTTCGAGACACTGGCTCGTCATCACGACCGTCGTCCCGTCGTCGACCAGCGCCTCGATGCGCGGGATCCAGTCGGTGTGGACGTGGCCCAGTCCCGTCCCCTCCAGCACGACACCGGATTTGCCTTCGAGGGCATCGAGGAAGGCCGGGTCGGTGCTGGGGGTGAACTTCAGCAGGTCCACGTCGGTCGCCAGGTCGGGGTCGATGTCCAGCTCGGTGCCGCCGCGCTTGCGGTACTCGCGGCGAAACGAGACCTCGCAGTCGCCGTCGATGTCGTAGTCGACGACGCCGAGGGGCTCGGCGCCGACGGTCTCGAAGGCGTCGCGGCGGGAGGTGTGGTTCTTGCGGGCGCGGACCCCGCGGTGGAGCGCACAGCGGTCGTCGGACTCGCTGTCGTGCATGCAGATCAGGACCTCGGCGCACTCCGATTTGGCCGCCTCGACGGCCGAGACGGCGTTCATCACGTTGTCCGAGGAGGGACGGTCCGCCGAGCGCTGGCTCCCGGTGAAGACGATGGGCACCGGCGTGTCGAGCATGAAGGCCATCGCCGCGGCGCTGAACTGCATCGTGTCGGTGCCGTGCATGACGACGACGCCGTCGGCGCCGGCCTCGATCTCCTCGTGGATCGCCTCGGCCAGCTCCCCCCACACCTCGGGGGTCATGTTCTCCGAGAGGATGTTCGCGACGACGCGGCCGCGGTAGTTCGCGCGACCCGCGAGGTCGGGGACCGCCCGGAGCACGTCCTCGGCGTCGAACTGCGCGGTGACGGCGCCGGTGCGGTAGTCGACCGTCGACGCGATGGTCCCTCCGGTGGAGATGAGCGACACCGTGGGGAGGTCGTCGTCGAACTCGATGGTCGAGCCGTCGTGTTCGGACTGGGCCTCCTCCACGTCGTAGGCGTCCGATTCGAGGACCTGCACGTCGGCCTCACTCCGGTCGACGCCGACGTTGTACCCGCCGTCGAGCTTGACGACCAGGTGGTCGGCGGTCGTCGACGGGAGGAGCACGCCCTCGTACGTCTCGTCCGCGCGGTCCACGCGGACGCGGTCTCCTGCGTTCATGGGAGTCGGTTCCGCCGCGGCGGACTTGAATCCACTCGTTAGCGACGGCCGCGGGTCGCCGACGCCCTCGATCAGACCCTCGGCGCGACCTCGTCGCCCAGTCGCTCGACGCAGTCGACCATCGCGTCGGTGCCGATACCGGGGTAGTACGTGCGCAGGACGACGTGGACCTCGTCGCCGAGCGCCTCGCGGTAGCGCTCCAGTTCGTCGACCACGTCGTCTGGCGTCCCGACGATCGCCTCGTCTTTCAGTTCGTCGCGGCGCTCCCGGGGGAGTTCGTCGACCGACTCGCCCTCGTACCACTCGGCGTACCGGCGCTGGAGGTAGAGATAGCCGTCGCGCATGGTCTCCCAGGCCTCCGCGCGGGAGTCGCCGACGAAGCCGTGGGCGAGGACGTACACCTGAAAGTCGCCGTCGATACCGTCCTCCTCGCGGACTCGCCGGATGTCCGCGACGCGCTTTTCGACCCCCGAGAGCGACAGCGACGAGGGGGCACACCAGCCGTCGGCGATGCGGGCGGCCCGGCGGACCGCGGGTTTGGCGGCACCGCCGAGGAAGACCGGGGGGTCGCCAGCCGGCTTCGGCGTCACGGTCGTCTCGGGGTCGATGTCGTGGAACTCGGCGTCGACGCCGATCGGTCCCTCGGACCAGGCCCCGCGCAGGAGGGCGACGGCCCCCTCGGTGCGGGCGACGCGTTCCTCTTTCGGGACGCCGAAGTTCTCGAACTCGGCGTCGCGGTAGCCGATGGAGAGCCCGAGGGCGAGTCGGCCGCCCGACAGCAGGTCGACGGTCGCGGCGTCCTCGGCGAGCCGGACCGCGTCGTACAGCGGCGCCAGCGCGATGCAGGTGCCGATCGTCACGTCGTCGGTCGCGGCGGCGAGCGCGCCCAGCGCGGGCATCGTCCCCGGGAGGTAGCCGTCGTCGGCGAAGTGGTGTTCGGAGACCCACGCCGACGCGAGGCCGGCGTCGTCGATGGCGCCGCCGACTTCGAGTAGCTCGTCGTAGATCGCCGCCTGCGACCGCTCGTCGTCCGGGCGGCGCTGACAGGTGAACAGCCCGGTACCCAGATCCATACCTCAAGTAGGGCGTGGCGTGTGAAATACCCACACGATAGGAGTGAACAGTTATCTCACCCGGACGCGTAGTAGCACCCGGAGCGGCGCGGCGACCCCGGACCGGTCGCCCGGTGACGCCGATACTCGCAGTATGGTCGGCCTATACAAGCACATTCGGGAGTTCGCGGATCGGCTGAGCGGGCGCCTCGGACGCCGGGCCGGCCGATCGCCGGAACCGATGCCGATCCACCGGACGCCGCGGCTCCGCACCGACGGGGGGTTCGACCGGATGCTGGAACATCCGACCCTCGTCGCGGCGGCGCTGGACTCGCTGGACGACGTGTTCTACGTCTACGACACCGACGCGAAGCTGGTCGCCTGGAACCGGCGACTCAACGACGTGTTCGACCTGACCGACGAGGAGCTTCGGGGCACCCACGCGGAGGATTTCTTCATCGAGGCCGACCGCGAGCGGGTCCGCGAGGCCGTCACCGAGGTGTTCGAAGAGGGTGACACGGCGGTCGAAGCCCGGGTGAAGACCGCCGGTCCGGTCGTGCGCTTCCAGCTGTCGGGCCACCGCCTCGTCGACGACGAAGGGACGGTCGTCGGATTCAGCGGCATCGGCCGCGACGTGACGGAGGAACACGAGCAGGCGGTGCGGCTCGCGCTGCAGAACGAGCGGCTGGAGTCGTTCGCCAACGTCGTCAGCCACGACCTGCGCAACCCGCTGCAGGTGGCGATCGGGCTCGTCGACATCGAACGCCGCGACTACGACTCCGACCCGCTGGACCGCGTCGCCGACGCGCTCGACCGGATGGACCGGATCGTCAGCGACGTGCTGACGGTCGCGCGGGAGGGCGACGACCTCGAGGACCCGGTCTCGATCGCACTGGCGGTCGTCGCCCGGGAGTCCTGGAAGACCGTCGACACCGGGTCGGCGACGCTGGACGTGCGAACCCAGACCACCGTGGAGGGCGACCCCGACCGGCTCGACCGCCTGTTCGCCAACTGCTTCCGGAACGCCGTGGAGCACGGCTCCACGAGCCCTCGGTCGCAAGCTCCCGAGGACGCCGTCGAGCACGGCGGCGACGAGGTGGCCGTCTCCGTCGTCGACACCGAACGGGGGTTCGCCATCGAGGACGACGGCGTCGGGATCGACCCCGACGACCGCGAGCGGGTGTTCGACGCCGGCGTCTCCCGGAGCATGGACGGCACCGGCTTCGGCCTCGACATCGTGCGGACGGTCGCCGAGGCCCACGGCTGGACGGTCACGGTCGGCGAGAGCGAGGCCGGCGGCGCCGCCTTCGAGTTCGACCTCGGCCTCCGCGCTCCGGTCGCAGGCGACTGACGGCGCCGCGCCGGCGCCCCCGGTGACGCGCCGACCGGCGGCGTCAGTACTCGATCGTCGTGATCTCCGCGACGGGCCACTGGCTCAACAGTTCGACGCCGTCCTCGCGGACGACGACCATCTCCTCGACGCGGACGCCCTGGCGGTCGGCCGGCTCCTGGGTCTCGACGGCCATCGTCATCCCAGCCTCGATCTCGACGGGGTGGTCCGGCGAGACGCCGCGCCAGATCAGGGGGATCTCGTACAGCTGCAGCCCCAGCCCGTGGGCCCAGTGGTTGGTCGTCAGCTCCCAGTGGGCGTCGGCGCCGTACCACTCGGCGTGCTCGCCCGCCATGTCCGGGAACGCCGCGGCCACCTCGTCGGTCGTCACCCCGGGCTCGATCCGGTCGAGGACGCGATACAGCCTGTCGACGGCGGTCTCGTAGGCGTCGCGCTGAGCGTCGGTCGGCTCGCCCAGCGAGAACGTCCGGTAGTAACAGGAGCGATACCCCAGGTAGCCGACGTTGTAGAAATCGGCGTAGAGCAGGTCGCCGGGCCGCATCGCGCGGTCGGTCGTGTTGGCCTGGTGTTTCGGCCAGGTGTTCGGGCCCGAGGTGAGATAGCCGCCACCGACGGTCGCGCCGTGGCGATACAGCTCCCGTACGGCCTCGCCCCAGACCTCCGACTCGCGGGCGCCCGGTTTCGCGGTCTCTCCGATCCGCTGGAAGCCCGCCTCGCAAATCGCGGCGACCTGCCGGAGACACTCGACCTCGTCGCGAGTTTTGGTCTTCCGGGCGTCGTGCACGAGATCGACCGCCTCGTCGACGCGGGTCTCGATCCCCCGTTCGTCCAGCGCGTCGTGGAGTCGTCGGGCGCCCACGTCGACGCCGAGCGGCAGGTCGGCGACGCCGTACTCGGCCATCGCCTCGGCCACGAGGTCGGCCATCCTCCCGGTGAGGGCGGCGCGGGCGGAGTCGCTGCCCGAGGCCCGCGGGACGTTGCCCAGCCCCGGCGCGGCGTGGCGGATATCGTCGAGCCACGGGCAGTTGTACCGCTGGTTGGCGGCGTGGTCGGCGGTGTCCCAGTGGACCACGTCCCCGTCCTCGGTCACCAGTGTGTAGTGGTCGGCGCCGCTCCCGCCGGTCATCGCTAGCCCCGTCACGTAGCGGATGTTCGGGTCCGAGACGAGCAACAGCGCCCCCAGCGGCGCGTCCGCCAGCCGGTCGCGGACCCGCTCGTAGCGCTCGCGGCGCATGCGCTGCACGTCGATGCGCTCCTCCCAGTCGACCGCCATCGTCCCCCGCGTCCCCGCCATGTACTCGCGGTCGTGCATACGGGGGCTACGGCCGGCGGCGGTATCAACTTACGGCAACATTTGCGAGAGGGCGCGGCCGCTCGGGGCCACTCCGGCGGGTCGAGTCACTCCGACGGCTCGGGCGTGATCGGCTGGCTCTCCGTCGCGGTCGGCGTCGCCGTCCCCGACCCCACGTCGACCGTCACCGCCCGGTCCGCCGAGTCGTCGCGCCAGTACAGCCACAACCGCAGCTCGCCGCCGTCCTCGAATCCCATCGTACTGGCCTCGACCGTTCGCTCCCAGGTCGCCGTCTCGCCGGCCGCGACCGACAGCCGGATCGACGCCACGGGCGCGTAGGCGGGGAAGTTCCGGTTCACCGCACCCACGAAGGTGCCGTCGGTGTCACCGGTGTTCTCGACGGTGAACGAGAGGGTGAACGACTCGTCGACACCGACCGCCGCTGGGGCCTCCAGCGAGCCGACCGCAAAGGAGGTCGGCGGCCGGGCCAGCGTCGCCAGCGCGTCGTCGCCGAGCGCGTACTCGCCGCCGGGCCAGCTGATCCGCGCCTCGTCGGCGTCGAGAGGGTTCGGGACGCGGAAGACGACCCAGCCGTCGAACGCGTCGCGCTCGGGCAGGTACGGCGTCCCGTAGTCGAACAGTCCCCACCGCTGGCGACTCACGTCCGTCGTCGCGGGGTAGCGCTCCCCGCCGGCGACGAGCGCGATATCGTCGAGCGGCGGTGCCGTCCCCGAACGGGCCGCCAGCAGCGCGACCACGAACTGTTCGTCGCGGTCGCCGTAGACGCCGAACGAGTCCGGGGAGTTCGGCGCCGCGAGTTCCGGAACGGCGAACGCCTCGTCGACGAGCGCGCCGGTCGCTGTGGCGTCGGGTCCGGATTCGGTACCGGTGACCGTCTCGCCGGCCGTTCCGGGCGGGACGGTCTCGGTCGGTGTCCCCGTGGGTGTCGCGGACCGCGGCCCGTCACCCCCGCCGGTCGAGTCGCTCAGACAGCCCGGGGAGGCGACGGCGCCGGCCGCGAACGCGGCGAGAAGGTCACGCCGATGCATACCCGAGCGAACGGCCGTCCCGGATAAGGGCCTTCAGGAGGATACAGCGGGCGTTTGAGCGACCGGCCGCGACGGTCCGGCAAGTATCGCCGGAACATACATCCGCCCGCCGGACCGTGTGTGAGACATGTACAAACACATCGCGCTGCTCGTCCGGCGCGAGGGGGAGACTCACGACGAGTTTCGCGAGCGGTGGCTGGGCGAGCGGGCGCCGCTCGTCCGCGAGATCGACGGCGTCGTCCGCCACCACACGGTCGTGCCGACCGACCCCGAGGTCGCCGAGTTCGACGGGATCGCCGAGCTGTACTTCGAGTCGGTCGCGGACCTGAACGACGCGCTCGGGTCGCTCGGGACTCGCGACGACGAGTACCTCGCGGTCGAGGAACCGCGACGGTTCGACGGCGAGGAGGTCCTCCAGCGGGACGAGACCGGCGGCGAGACGGACGGGCTCTACAAGCACTCGGCGTTTCTCGTCCGGAAACCGGGGCTGAGCCACGAGGCGTTCCGCGAGTACTGGGCGGGCGAGCACACGCCGCTGGCGCGCGACATCGAGGGGGTCGTCCGGTATCACACGGTGTACCCCGTCGACCCCGAGACCGCCGCGTTCGACGGTGTCGCCGAACTGTACTTCGAGTCGCTGGCGGACCTGTACGACGCGCTGGGCTCGCCCGGATCGCGGGATTACGACCCGAGCAAGGAGGTGGCCGCGGCCGCCCGCGCGGACGTCGACAACTTCCTCGCCGTCGAGGACCGCCCGCGACTCATCGGTCGCGAGACCGTCCAGTTCGACGCGACCGGCGCCGAGGGGTACTGATGACCGACGACCGAAACGGCGCGGCCGGCTCGACCCGAAACGGGGGGACCGAGTACGAGCGGCAGGTCCGCGACGCCTTCCCCGAACTCGACGGGATCGGCGACGAGGACCTCCGCGAGCGGGTGGTCGAGGCGTGGGTGCTGGGACTCCGACGCGGCGGCTGGCGCGACGTTCGCGACGTGCCCTACGCCTGGAACATCCAGGAGGTGAGCAACGTCGAGCACACGCGCGGCGTGACGGAGATCGCGGTCGAGAGCGCCGCGGTCCAGCGGAACCGCCACGGCGCCGCCGTCGATACCGACGCCGTCGTCGCCGCCTGCCTGCTCCACGACGTTGGCAAGTGCTACGAGTACGTCGACCACGTCGACGCCGACCTGGTCGACCCCGACCCCCGCTACGCCGGCGAGACGATCCCCCACTCGCTGTCGGGCTACGCGCTGGCCCACGAGGTCGGCTGTCCGCTCGCCGTCCAACGGGCGATCCCCCACTTCCTCGGCGAGGTCCCCGACCGGACCCTCGAAGCGGAACTGGTCGTGAGCGCCAACGCCGCCTCCTCGAACGCCATCACGACGGCGACGATGGGGATCACGCTCGACGAGTGGGTCGACCGCTACTCGCAGACGAGCGACTGACCGACGCGGACCCGGCCCGACGCGTATTCGCCGTCACACGACGGACACGCGCTCAGACCGGGTCGAGCCCGCGCTCCTCGCGGAGGACGGAGACGTACTCGGAGATACCGGCTCGGAGGTCGTACGCCGGTTCGTAGTCCAGGTCTTCCCGGGCCGGACCGATATCGAGCGTCTGCGTCCAGGGTAGCTCCCCCTCATCGGAGACGGAGATATCGGCGTCGGGGACCACGGACCGGACCGCTTCGGCGGCCTCCCGCACCGTCGCACACTCGCCGCGGACGTTGTAGATCCGCCGTGAGAGCGCCGACTCGTCGGTGAACGTCGCCTTCCGGAACGCCGTCGCGATATCGCGGACGTACTGCCAGTCGATCACCTGGTCGCCGTAGTCGACGGCGACGGCTTCGCCGACGGCGGGCTTCTCGATCAGGTCGACCAAAAAGGCGGAGCCGCCGGTCTCGCGGTAGGGGCCGTACGCGACCGTCGGCCGCAGTCCGACGCACGAGACGCCGTAGTTCTCGGCGTAGACGCGGGCCTGGTGTTCGTTGTACGCCTTGGTCGCGCCGTAGAGCGTGTCCGGGTCGACCAGGTCGTCCTCGGTGACCCAGGCGGTCGCGTCGCCTCCGTCGCCGTCACTCCCGCTCTCGCGGCCCGCGTAGTTCCCGGGCGGCGCGTACACCGCAGCCGAGGAGGCCCACGCGACTCGTTCGACCTGGTCGGAGAGGGTGCGCGCGGCCTCGAAGACGTTGTTCGTCCCCCCGCAGTTCACTTCGAGCGCGGCCCGCGGATCCGCCGCGGCCCCGTCGGTCAACAGCGCCGCCAGATGGACAACCCGAGTCGCCCCCGTCTCCCGGACCGTTCGGACGACCGCCGTTGGGTCGGTCACGTCGCCGCGGACGACCGCCACGTCGTCGGCGACCCCGAGGTTCGCGAGCCAGGACTCGTCGGTCGACAGGTCGAACGCGACCACGTGGTGCCCGTGTTCGACCAGCTCGGCGGCGACGTACGCCCCGACGAAGCCGGTCCCGCCGGTCACCAGTACCGTTGCCATACCGCCAGTTCGCCGACGGACCGGAAAAAGTTGCCGCAAGATTCGGTGCTGACATTTATGTCCCGGAGCGCGACCACCCCCGGCCATGCACTGAGAGCCGCCGCGGGGCGGGAAGCGGTCGCGCGGCGCGCCGCTCCGCGGGTCGAAGCCGCCGCCTGTTCGCTCCCGGATCACGTCGTCAGCGGCCGGTCACTCGTGTAGCCCGCCGACCTCCTCGTAGAACGACGACGCCAGTCGCTCGGCCATCGGTTCGTCGCGGTCGACGGGCACGTCGACGACGGTCGGGCGGTCGTCGGCTTTCGCCTCGGCGAGCGTCGGCTCCAGGTCCCCGGGCGCGGTCACGCGGACACCGCGGGCGCCCATGGCCCGCGCCACCGCGACGAAGTCGGTGTCCGGAAACTCCGTCCCCGGGAGGTCGCCGTCCATCTGTCGGACCATCCCCAGCGACGTGTCGTTGAGGACGACGAACGTCGGCGCGACCCCCTGCTGGACCGCCGTCTCGACGGCGGTCATCGTCATCGCGAAGCCGCCGTCACCGGCCACCGCGACGGCGTCGCGGTCGGTGACCAGCGCCGCGGCGACCGCCGCGGGCGCGGCCCACCCCATCCCGCCGACGCCGCCGCTCCCGAAGTACGTCCGCCGGGCGGGCGTCTGGAGGTAGTTGAGCAACCAGAAACGGTTGTTGCCCGAATCGGCCGTCACGACCGTCTCCCCGTCGACGACCGACTCGACCGCCGCGACCGCGCGCTGGGGTTTGATCGGCACCGCCTCGGAGTCACAGGCCGGTGCGGTGAAGTCCCCGCGAGCCTCGGCGGCCCGCTCTCTCGCCCAGCTCTCCCCCTCGGCCTCCCCGGCCGGGAGCGCGTCGGCCAGCGCAGCGAGCGTCGCCCGCGCGTCACCGACCAGCCCGATGTCGGCGGGGTAGACCCACCCGGCGTTGCGCGGGTCGACGTCCGCGTGGCAGATCGTCTGTTCGTCCGGCCGGATGAACGACGCCGCGCCCCAGTTGGTGTCCATCGGATTCAGTCGGCAGCCGACGACGAGCAGTACGTCGGCCTCGCTGACCACCAGATTGGCGCCCTCGTGACCGAACGATCCGACGACCCCGGCGGCCCGGTCGTGCGTCTCGGCGATGGTCGACTTCCCGAGGTAGGACGTGGCGACCGCCGCGTCCGCCGCCGCGGCGACCGCTTCGAGTTCGTCGTAGGCGTTCGCGGCGTGGACGCCGTTGCCGGCGAGGATCACCGGCCGCTGGGCCCCGTCGAGCGCGTCGACCGCCCGCTCGATATCGCCGTCGACCGGACGGGCGTCCCACGTCCGGGTCTGGGCCTCGTCGCCCCACAGCGGCGGCGTGGGATCCTCGGGCACTTCCTCGGTGACGGCGTCGCCGTCGAGGACGACCGCACAGGGGCCCGGCCGGCCGGCGGTCGCGTGTTTGAACGCCAGCTGGAGGCTCCGGACGGTCTCGGCGGGGGTCCGGGGTTCCCAGTGCTCGGCGGTCACGCCGTCGAGGATCGAGGGCAGATCGAGACCGCCGTAGTCGCCCCGGGACTGCTGATAGGGCGCGAGCGTCGCGTACTCGCCGCGCTCGCTGGCCTCGGTGATCACGACCATCGGCGACGACCCCAGCCGCGCCTCCATCTGTCCGATGGCACCGAGGCTCCCGATCCACGGGCCCTGACCGGCCAGCACGCCCGGTTCGCGAGTGATCCGACCGACCGCCTCGGCCATGACGCTGGCCTCCCGTTCGTCACGCGGGCGGACCACCTCGATGTCATACTCGCCCAGCGCGTCGAACACCTCGATGACCCGACCGCCCGGATAGCCGAAGACGTGCGTCACGTCGAGCGCCTCCAGCGTCGCGACCATCCGCTCGGCCGTGTTCATGCTACCGAGTACCACGGGGACGGTCTTGGGCGTTGCGCGGGACGCGCCGTTCGCGGTCCCGCACGGCGGCAGGCACTTGCCGGGCGACCGCGTAGGCGGCGCCGTGACGGCCGAACTGACCGTCGCGGGCGTCCTGCTGGCCGCGGGCGACAGCGACCGCTTCGGCGAACGGGACAAGCTGCTGGCCACGCTGGACGGCGAGCCGCTGGTCCGCCACGCCGCGCGGGCGCTCACCGACGCCGACGTCGGTCCGGTCGCGGCGGTCGTCGACCCTGAGTCGGGAGTCGTCCGTGACGCGCTCGCTGGGCTCGACCTCGCAGTCGTCGAGACTCACGCCGCGACCGCGGGCCAGGCCGCCTCCGTCCGCCGCGGCGTCGCGTGGGCGCGCGAGCGGTCCGACGCGGTCGTGTTCGCGCTCGGGGACATGCCGCGGGTCGACCCCAAAACTGTGGACCGGCTCGTCACGGCCTACGACGAGGGTGAAGGGTCGGCGCTCGCGGCGGGGTACGAGGGGCGACGCGGCAATCCCGTGCTCTTCGACGGTCGGCACTTCGACGCGCTCGCCGCCGTCGAGGGCGACACCGGCGGCCGCCCCGTCTTCGAGCGCGCCGACGACGCCGCGGTGGTCGAGACGGGCGACCCGGGCGTCCGCATCGACGTGGACACGCCCGCCGACCTCGAACGACTGCGGAAGTGACTCACAGCACGTCGGTGTCGACCAGCGAGACGACCTCGCCCACGTCGTGCTCGGCGGCGTACTCGTAGACGACGTGGCTGGTGGCCACGTCCTGAATCGCCAGTCCGGTCGAGTCGAAGACGGTCACACCGGTTTCGGGCGTCCGTCCGGACTTCTCGCCGACGATCACCTCGCCGAGTTCGCCGTGGATGTCCTCGTCGGAGAGGACCCCCTCGCTCCACGGGACGTTGATCTCCCCCGAGTGGGTGCACTGCTCGTAGTCGTCGATGACGACCGTCGCGTCGAGCAGGACCTCGTCGGCGATCTCGTGTTTCCCGGCGGCGTCGGCGCCGATGGCGTTGACGTGGGTGTGCTCGCCCACGGCGTCGACGATGGGCTCCTCGACGGGCGTCACCGTCGAGAGCACGTCACAGCGGGCGGCCTCCTCGACGGTCCCGCCGCGCACGTCGAAGCGGTCCTCGAACGCCGCGACGAACTCGGCGACCTTCGCCTCGTCGCGGTCGGCGACGACCACCTCCTCGATGGGCCGGACGGTCGCGATCGCTTCGAGCTGGGTGTACGACTGGACGCCGGCGCCGACGATCCCCATCGTCCGGGCGTTCTCGACGGCGAGGTAGTTGGTGGCGACGGCCGCGGCGGCGCCGGTGCGCTTGCGCGTGATCGTCGTCCCGTCGAGCAGCGCCAGCGGGAAGGCCGTCTCGGGGTCGGAGTAGACGACGGTGCCCATCACCGTCGGGAGGTCGTGGTCGTCGGGGT